>MDTD01152149.1_pt1 | contig 25798 bp, 24 predicted proteins | sample 811221 | NCBI WGS metagenome assembly MDTD01 (sample SAMN05326646, study PRJNA326480) | marine metagenome | isolation source: seawater | place: Pacific Ocean: South West | collected 2011 | reverse complement strand
GTATTCGGTATAAAGAAGGAGATTTGTGATAAGAAAAACGCGCGCAAGAATGAAATAATGGACTGTTACGCTGATATATCAAAGATAAAAAACAAATTAAAATGGAAGCCAGAGTTTAATTTGTATGAAGGGATATATGATATGAAAAATAGAAACAAGAGAATTAGTTTTGTTTGAAAATAAAAAAATATCAGCCATTATTCCTGCGAGAGGAACAAATGATATGCTCGATAATTTAAACCTCAGGACGCTTGCTGGTCAACCGATGATTAATTACACAATTAATGCGGCAAAGAAATCAAAATATATTGACGAAATATTCGTATCTACAGAGGACGATAGAATAAAAGAATTAGCAAGTGCACATCATGTTGTACCATTTATGAGGCCAATGGAGCTTACGAGCACTGGAGTTAGTTCAGAAGAGGTGGCATTTAATGTGATTAGTCATATAAATAAATCATATGATATGACTGTAATATTATGGCCAAATGCTCCCTTTAGAGGAGAGGATATCATTGACGGTGCCATAGAATTCTTCATAAAGAATGATTATAGAAAAGTACAGGGAGTGAAGATAATATCTGATTATTTTTTGAAGAAAGAAAATGAAAAACTTGTGCCAATGAAGCTTTCTAGAGGTAAAGATAGACCCGATGTCTTCGATGTATTTGCGGTTGCTGGAGGAATATTTATTTTTGATACAATTTTACTTAACAACAATGATGAGCTAGTTGAAACCGGAAGCTATATCATACATGAGCACAAAGCTAGGTTAATATATTCTCTTTACGACTTGCTAATTGCTGAGAGATTGATCAAGCTTCATCATACTCTTGTTGACTCTCTAGCAAAATCTACATAGGTTCTTAATGATAAATGATGATCAAATTGGAGTTTTTTCATGCGCAAGACTTGATAGTCAGAGATGTAAAAATAAGATGATTCGAAAGTTTGGAGATTCATCTCTGACAGATATTTTTTTATCTAAGCTCAACAAAATAGAAGCAAATACTTTTTTTTCTGGTTATGAAAAAATATTTAAGGAAAAGTGCGAACACTATGACATACGATTTGTTCCTAGGACAAGAGAATCGAGTATTTCAGAAGTTGCAAAAGTAATATATAGCTTTTTAAATGAAGTTGAGTATAAGTACCTACTGATGGTAAATGCTTGTATACCATTTCTCAGAATACAAACAATTAATCACTTTCTCGACAACTGTAAAAAAAATAAAACCCCTGCATTTGCAGTTTTTGAAAAGAATAATTATTTCATGAGCTCAGAAAATGAACCTTATAACTTTAGTAGAGAAATAAAAACAATAAATACAAAATTTGTTAAGCCAGTTAGAGAATTTGCACACGTTTTCTATTTTTTTGAAAGAGAATATTTTTTAAAACATCATAGATATTGGGACTGGAATGAAGTCGATTATATAACTATACCTCACGGAATAGAGTGTCTTGATATTGATACTGAGGAAGACTTTAATTTGGCAAAACTACTATGGGATAATAAGACTGTTAGAAATGATTACCAAGATTGGTGATAAAATGCCAATCAGATTTATTGTTATCTCAACTTGACAATAGACATCTGACAAAGAGCATTTTTATAACAGCAGGCCTCCATATCGTATTGCAATAATATTTTTTATCTTAGAATAATAACCCCACTATGAAAAATATAATTAATTTCAGATGAAAAAAAAGATATTGGTAATAGGTAAGAATAGTTTTTTAGCTAGAGGTTTCCTCAAAAGAGCGATACTAAATGACTCATTAGATGTTACTTCTCATTATCATAGTGAAATACCCTACGAGATGCATAAATTTGACTTTGTTCTTAATTTTTCGTTTAACCCTAGACTATATAATGATAACTACCAACAAGAGTTTGATCAGGATCTGAGAATTGCAAATATTATAAGAAATTATAATGATACAAAACTAATGGTATTTAGTTCGAGGCAGGTTTATGGAATTCATGAAAAATTGAAAGTTTTTTCAGAAACAGATATCAATTTAAACTCAGATATATCAAAGTACGGTCTAAATAAATTAAAATCTGAAAAAAAAGTAAGAGACTGTATTGGCGATGATTCTAGATTAATAGTGTGTCGAAGTTCTAACATCTTTGGAGATAATTTGAATGGTAGTAATTTTATGGATATTGCTGTTAAATCACTTCTAACTTCAAATATAATTAGTTTAGATTCAAGCAAAAATGTAGTTAAAGATTTTTTACCACTAGAAATACATTCGGAGATAATTGAGTCTCTAATTCTCAAGAATTTATCTGGGATATATAACATAGGCTCAGGTAAAAAAATAACATTAGGAGAAATTTGTAATTCCCTCATTGATGGCTACAAATCAGGAACAATCATTGACGAAGAAAATATCAATGATCAATTTTCACTTGATGTTTCAAAAATCCAAAAATACATTGATATAAATTTATCTTCGAAAGATATTTTAGAGTACGCTAAAAATATTGGTCGGAGACACAGGAAAAGAAGTTATGGTTTTTAACAATATTTTGATAACTGGAGCAGCTGGCTTTATTGGATCTCATGTATACGATTACTTCGCCTCTTTATATCCAGAGGCAGAAATTACAATTCTAGATAAGATGACATATGCTGCAAGCATACACAATGTTCCTGGAATACTCTCGAATAAGAAGCATAAGCTAATTGTGGGTGACATAATAGACTTAGAAGCTTGCTTGAATGCGACTAAAGATAAGGACCTGGTAATTCATTTAGCCGCAGAGAGTCATGTTGATAATTCCTTTAATAATTCGATTTTGTTTTCTAAGTCTAATGAACTCGGTACTCATACTCTAATGGAAGCTTGCAAACAAAATAAAATTAAAAAAATTATCCATGTTAGTACGGACGAAGTCTATGGTGAAAACATAGATAAACCATTTATGGAAGATGACAGACTGAATCCCACAAATCCATATTCTGCCTCCAAGGCCGCAGCTGAAATGATTGTTAAAAGCTACCATACTTCTTTCAACCTGCCTGTTATAGTTGTTAGAGCAAATAATATCTATGGAGTAAGACAGTTTCCCGAAAAAATAATTCCAAAATTCATACTAAGATGTTTGGCTGGGCAAACTCTTGAAATTCATGGTGATGGCACAAATCTGAGGCATTATCTCTCTGCGACGGATTTTGCTGTTGCTATTCATATGCTCTGTATAAAGGGATTAGAGGGTCAAATTTATAACATAGCTTCTAACCTAGAATTGTCAAATTTAGAGGTAGCTGAAATTATCCGTGGTCATTTTAGAGAAAATATAGATATCCAGTATATAAAAAATAGACCATTTAATGATGCACGGTATGCTGTAGATGACAGGAAAATAAGAGAATTAGGTTGGAGTCCGGTAAGAAATCTAAGACAAGACTTACCAGAAATAATTGATTGGTACGAAAACAACATAGATCGTTTTAAGTCGCAGTAGCAATAAAATTTTTTCTCTTATCAAATACAAATATCATTATAAAATTTTTTATCGTGAACAATTTTGCCACATATGAAATCTGAATAACTTAATTGAGATGCATTAAAAATGTCAATAATTCTTAAATACTTAAAAAAAATATGGAAACAAATGGTGGGCCTCCTTCTTCTTACTATACTCGCCACTTTGTTCACAACTGCGAGACCGATGGCGGCCGCTGGTATTGTGAATATTACGCTACAAAGTATCGGTTTTGATCAGACAATCAATAATCCCTCAGCCTCAAAAAGTGAAGCTCAGAATATTTTTAATTTGAATGAGGCAGGAACATTAATTAAGGATTATTTGTTTTCTCTCTTAAGGCTACAGGATGGCATAGAGGATGCAGTCCCTTATTTTATTTTTGTTTTAGTTATTCTGAGTTTTCTGGCCTCAATAGTTAAATATTCGGCCAGCGTACTAAATGCACTAGTCAGAAGCAAGGTCATGGGCAATTTGAGATCTGATATAGCTTTATCTTTAATAGATCTTGGGATGTCATTCTTTGATAACAAAAAATCAGGAGAGTTAATTTCAAGAATCGTCACAGATTCACATAATGTTGGAATGGGAGTGGTCTCAGTATTTCATAGAATTTCACACAGCGCTTTGCTTCTAATTATATATTTCATTTTTCTGCTCAGCACTAGTATGACACTGACTATTGGTGTGTGCGGAGTAGTTGCCATGCATTATGTTGTGACAACATTTATAAAAAACCCAATTAAAGATAGAGAAATTAAGAATATAGATTCAATCGCATCACTGTCAGCATCCCTTCAGGAGATATTTTCAAATATTAGGCTAATAAAAACATACTCTGGATCAAAATATATCACTGATGAATTACAAAAAAATATATCAGATTCATCAAAAGCGTACTTTCAGACACAATTATTTGGCTCGTTAGAAGTTGAAATAAGATATCTCTTAGATGGATTGGCAGAAGGAATGATTCTCTTTATTGCTATAATGCAATTATTTTCTGGTGCTATATCCATGGAGGGTTTTGTTCTTTATATTTATGTGGCCAGACTTATGCTTGGACCAGTGAATGAATTTTCTTCTTATATGGTATGGCTGCAAAGGATTATTGCCTCATCATATAGAATTGAGCACTATTCTTCTCTTGAGTCTGAGATAAAAGAAGGAAGTGAGAATAGGATATCTTTTAAAAAAATAATTGAAATAAATAATTTATCATTTTCATATGCTGAAAAAAATGTTCTTGACGAAATTAACTTTTCAATAAATAAAAACGAAAAGGTTGCCATAGTTGGGCCCAGTGGTTCAGGGAAATCAACTCTTTTGGATATCATTTTAAGATTTTATGATCCGCAAGCTGGTTCAGTCAAAATAGACGGTGAAAATATTAAAAGCTTCAATACCGAAGTATACAGAAGCCTGTTTGGTGTTGTTTCTCAAGATGTTCTTCTTTTGAATGAAACGATCTTTAATAATATAGATTATGGTAGAGGTTTCAGTCAGGATGAAATTCAAGAAGCGGCATGTATAGCAAATGCAGATGATTTTATTAGAAGTTTACAAAATGGATATCAAACATTAATTGGTGATAGAGGCGTGAAACTATCAGGTGGGCAAAAACAGAGATTATCAATAGCTAGGGCTATACTTGCAGATCCAAGTATACTCATACTCGATGAAGCAACAAGTTCACTTGATGCTGAATCAGAAAAAAAAGTACAAAATGGTATTCATAAGGCACTGAAATCAAGAACCGCAATTATCGTAGCTCACCGGTTATCAACAATAATTAATTCAGATAAAATAATAGTGCTCAATGAGGGTCGCATTGAGTTAATAGGAAGTCATGAAGAGCTATCGAGTTCTTCACCAACTTATAAAGAATTATATTTTGGCAGTTAGTAACATTATAAAAAAAGAAATATACAAATTATGAAAAAAATTGTTCTCCGAATAGACGATATTGGTGCAAGTACTAAAAATTTTGAAGTTTACTCGAAAGTACCATTTGGAAATTTTCTTTTTTTGAAATATTTGCCGTTTTTTAAGGCATGGGGTGTATACAATGAAATTACACCAGAAAACTGGAAAAAGATTATTGAATTTCTTAGATTAGAACAGGCCAAAATCTCCATTGGTATAACAGCAACGTGGGTAGAAAGAGATGGCACTCTCATTCCGTTTCCAGAAAAATTTCCTGAACAGGCAGATTTGATTAAGATGGCATATAAGGAAGGTTTAATCGAAATAGCTAATCATGGATTAACACATTGTGTAGTGGGTAAACACCTACCCAGATTATTCTCCTCAAACAGGAAATATCACAGAGAATTCTGGGATTGGTTGCCTCAAGAAATTCATGATGAGCATCTTAAAAAATCTCAGGAAATTTTTAAATCTTGGCTTGATGTGAAACCAACAGTACTAATTCCCCCAGGTAATGTATATTCAGAAAAAACACTCAGAGCAGCAGAAGCTAACGGTATTTCTAGTGTAAATAGTCGGATAAAGATACAACATAAAACACCAACTAATCTTATCGACGAAACATTTGTTGATCCTTTTCATGATAAAGAAATTGTTGAATTAGGTGTTGAGTGGTTATTTAATAAGATTAAGTTATATAAGGAGTTAAAAACCTCCTTCATGTTTCTAGAGGACTTGTAGCGAAATGAATGTAAATAATTAATTAATTTTATTTATTATTTTGGATTTAATACTTGAAAAGTTTTCGTAGACATTATTTAGATAAATTTCTGAATGAATACTCTTATCTTATCAAAGGCAAGGTCCTTGATGTTGGAGGAAAAAAGATAGATAAAAGAGGGAGATTCGATATTTCCCTTTTAGATGTAAAGGTAACATACCTCAATAATGATGAAACTACGAAGCCAGATATCCATTCTGATGCTAGATCAATTCCAATAGGTGATGGTTATTTTGATACAGTAATTTCAACTGAGTTACTAGAATATGTTCCCAATGCTGGTGACGTCCTAGGAGAAATTTATCGAGTGTCAAAAAAAAACTCTAACATCATACTTTCTATACCTTTCTTGCATCCAATTCACGGGGATTTTTGGCAGGATAGATACAGATTAACTGCATTACAAATTCAAGATCTTTGTAATGATATTGGATTTGAAGTAGATATGATCCTACCTATGGGCTCAGTTGGAGCAGTTTTCTTTGATATACTAAAGGTATCTTTCGGTTATGGCGGGAAATCCAAATTTAAAAGTTTTTATCTTCTAATATTAAGATTATTCAGATTTTTCTTTGTTATTTTGGATAGAATCTCAAAACATCAGAGTAAATTCATAAACACAGGTTATTTTATAATATTGAAAAAAGTCTAAATTATGAGCAGTAAGTATAATCATTACGATAATTTATCAGTGGATATTAATGAGCTCTTTGAGAAGCATATTAATATCCATAAAAAAAGACCACGAAATAAGCTCATGAGGTTAATTACCAGATACTGGTCAGCGTTTTTAATTAAGTTAAATTTATATGAAGTTTTTGTTGAAATTGGCCTAATAAAGGACTGGTTTGAAGAATTCAAAAAATACTGGTCAGAGTGCCTGGGAGGAAGACCGATTTACTTACATGATTTTTATTTTTTACTTGGTGTATACAGAATGAAATTTTCTGAGGTAGTCACGCCTGACTATGCAAGCAATGATGATTTCCTCGCGTCATGGCAAAGTAATCAAACAATTTATATGCTATTTGGAGCTGTAAGAAGATTCTCAAGGACTCCACTAATTTCTCGTCAATTTGAAAAATTTATAAGTAATGGAAATTCAGTTCTTGAATACGGTTGTGGTCTTGCACCTATTACCTCATCAATTCTTAGAGTGGGAAAGAAAAAAAATTTAGATCTGACAATAGCAGATATCAGGCAGTTAAATTTTCATTATGCAAGATATAAATTAGGCTCTCTTGTTAACTCTTTCGAAATTAAGCCTAATACAATCGAAGAATTTCCGAAAACATATGATGTGATTATAATGATCACAGTAATGGAGCATCTTCCAAATCCTTTTGCAACAATAAAAAACATCACTAAACATCTGAAATCTGGTGGTGTACTTTTTTTTGATTATCATGCTGACGATGCAAAGGGGCAGGACACGATTGAGGCTGTAGAGCAAAAAAAAGACGTTCTTGATTATATTTCTCTCAACTATGAAATTTTGAGAGGGACTATCGATTACCATAATATCATGGGCATAACTGTGGCGAAAAAAAAATAATTTAATTTATTACTCTAAGTAATACCTCACAAAATGAAACTGAATATATTAACAGAGTTGATCGATGGTCCATGGGGTGGTGGAAATCAGTTTCTCAAGGTGCTCAAAAAAGAATCTCTAAATCGAGGCGAGTATACAAATATCCAATCTGCTGATGTAATTTTATTTAATGGTCATCAAGATCTCTATAAAGTAATAGATTGTAAAAAAAAATATCCTAGAAAAATATTCATACACAGAATAGATGGACCAATGGATTATAGAGGTAGTCAGGGTATTAAGCTTGATAAAAAAATATTCTTTGTGAATAAATTAGTGGCAGATGGAACCGTTTTTCAATCTCAATGGAGCTTCAATAATACTGATACTAAATTATTCGATGGGATTCACAAGGTAATTCATAATGCTCCTGATCAAGATATTTTTCACAATAAAAAAATGAATAAAAATAGACAACCTAATGATAAAATTAAATTAGTAGCAGTCAGCTGGTCGTCTAATTCGCTCAAAGGTTTTGATATTTATCATTATTTAGATAAATACTTAGATTTTAACAAATACGATATGAATTTTATTGGTAACGTTGACTCAGAGTTTTCTAATATAAATTTAATTAAACCAATGAGATCTGATGACCTTGCAGATTTTTTGAGATCACAGGATATATTTGTTTTTGCCAGTAAAAGAGAGGCATGCTCAAATAGCCTCCTGGAAGCTCTTCATTGTGGTCTTCCAGCTTTAGTGAGAGATTGCTCAAGTAATGCTGAAGTGTTAAAGGATAATGGTGTTCTTTTTAAACATGACAATATTTTAGAAAAATTAGACGAGCTATCTGAATCTATAGATTATTATAAATCTAAAATTACACTAAACTTTTCTGAGGATGTCTATGATCAATATCAAAGCTTTTTCAAAGAGGTGAAAATGACAGCAAAAAATAAGATTATCAAAAATGCAAAAATCAGAAAACTTCAACTTAAATTAGGAATTATATGAAAACAGCAATTATCACCGGTATCTATGGTCAAGATGGATCTTACTTAGCAAAAAATCTACTCAGAAAAAACTATAGAGTTATTGGGGCTGAGAGAAGAACTGCGAGCGGTTCACCATGGCGATTAGATTACCATGATGTATCAAATCAAATAGAATATGCAGACTTCGAACTATTAGAATCATCAACAATTATAAAGATGATAGAAAAGTATCAGCCTGATGAAATTTATAATTTAGCAGCTCAATCATTTGTAAAATCATCTTTTGAAATTCCAGTTTACACGGGAAATTCTACAGCACTTGGAGTAACGCGAATACTCGAAGCGCTTCGTCTCATGAAAAATGATGCTAGGTTTTATCAGGCCTCAAGCTCAGAGATGTATGGAAAGGTACTTGAGATCCCACAGAATGAAGATACTCCATTTTATCCAAGAAGCCCGTATGCTGTAGCCAAAACCTATGCGCACTGGATGACTGTCAACTATAGAGAAGCATACGGAATGCACTGTTGTTCCGGAATTCTTTTTAATCATGAGTCGCCTTTGAGAGGATCTGAGTTTGTTACAAAAAAAATTACATCTACAATGGCCAAGATTAAATTAAAGCAGCATGACGTACTAGAAGTTGGAAATATCCATGCAAAAAGAGATTGGGGTTTCGCAGGTGATTATGTTGAGGCAATGTATTTGATGCTAAATCATGACATTCCAGATGATTTTGTAATATGTACCGGAGAAACACACACAGTAAAAGAGTTTATAGAAAAAACTGCCGCTATACTAGATATTGAGATTGCATGGGAGGGAGAAAATGAAAATACAGTAGGAATTGATGTAATGACAAACAAAGTAATTGTAAAAATAAACAAAAAATTTTACAGGCCAACAGAAGTAGATATCCTATTGGGTGATCCTTCTAAAGCAATCAAAATACTGGGGTGGAAACCCAAGTGCTCTTTTGATCAGCTTATTGAGGATATGGTAAAGGCTGACTTAGAATTCATCAAATGAGGATTCCTGGATCAAGGACGGCAAAGAGTTTCCTGAATTATCTAATTAGTAAGCCACCTCCGAGTGATTGGAAGCATTTCTCTCGGCTTTACATTAAATCAGAGAATTCAAATTGGGTTTTAGATTCGATCAAGGAAGAGATGGAAATGGTCTCTAATTCAATTGGCATACAGTTAGTCAAAGAAAATTTTGCTCCAAAACTAAAAAATCAATGTGTTTTTTACACAAGTAAATACGAAGCACTAAAGAATTTAGATTTCAAAAAAAATAAAATTGCATTCCCTATGTATCATGGTAATCCAGATCTGAATGCAGAGGCAAAATTTCACTATGAAAAAATAAAAAAAAATCACAAGAATATAGATAGGATCCAAGTCAGCAACTCATTAATGAAAGAGATAATTTTGGAAACGGGTATAGATAAAGATAAAGTTTTTCAAATACCTATCAGTATAGACATAGACAAGTTCGCTTTCTCAACGTCAGTAGAAGAAAAAATTAATAAAAAAAATATAATTGGAATAAATCCTAATTCATTCTTAATTGGCTCTTTTCAGAAAGACGGTCAAGGGTGGGGCCCAGGAAACAAACCGAAATTGATAAAAGGGCCCGATATTTTTCTTGAAGTTATAAAACGCCTCAAGAACAAATATCCTCAAGTTGAAGTGCTCTTGACTGGGCCTGCCAGGGGTTTTGTGAAGAACGGCTTAAAAAAACTTAATGTTAGGTATTATCATTTTGACTTAAAGAATTTCTCAGATATTTCTACATATTATCGATGTCTCAATGCTTATTTGGTAACTTCTAGAGAGGAGGGTGGTCCAAGAGCAATATTAGAGTCCATGGCCTCTGGTGTGCCAATAGTAACTACGAAAGTTGGTCAGGCTGCTGATTTAGTAAAAAATGAGAGTAATGGATGGATAACTGAAGTCGGTGACATTGATAGTTTGGTATTCTGGGTTGAAAGAATCATTAATAATGAATACTCTTCAAAGAAAATTTTAACAACTGCAAGGCAGGTTGCTCTTAAAAACTCATATTCCTCTCAAGAAGTATTGTGGAGGAATTTCATGCAAGGATTTATTGAAAAATAAAAAATGAAGATAATTAAACGTAAAATAAAGAAGCTTTTTCACCGGATTGGTCAGTTTTTGATATTTAAAACAAAACCCGATTCTCCCTTTGGTGAAAAAATTTTTGCTAGTGAAGACGAATATATGAATCTTTATGATGAAGCAAGGTCAAAAACTTATCCAGAGGTCAACAAGTACCAGAATTTAACAGGGTTCAAACTTGATGATGACTGGGTTAATGAGTTAGCTCTTCACACTCAAATTGTAAAAAAGCAATCTACCCTTAATTATGCTCATGGAAAGATTTTATATAGTGCACTAAGATCATATCTCGCTCATGAAGACTCCACCATAGAAGGTAGTAGTATCAATATAATTGAGACTGGCACTGCAAGAGGATTTTCAGCTTTGTGTATGGCCAAAGCAGCACATGATAGTGAAATATCAGGATCAATAATTACATTTGACTTGATACCTAATCAAACAAAAATGTATTGGAATTGCATAGATGATCATGAAAGTAAAAAAACTAGATTAGAGCTACTGAATAAGTGGTCTTCTCTCGTATCAAAATACATAATATTTGTTGAAGGTGATACAAGAACAACTTTGAGAGACATATCTGTGAGCAGGGTGAACTTTGCTTTTCTCGATGGAGCACATACATATGAGGATGTGATGTTTGAATTCTCAACAATCTCTGATAAACAGCTCTCAGGAGACATGATAGTCTATGATGACTATAACGCTGAATCATTTCCTGGGATAGTGAGAGCGGTTGATGAGATTTGCTCAAATCATGGTTATTCAAAAACAGTTATAACAGCTGATGATAACAGAGCTTATGTTATCGCAAAAAAGATGATTTCTGATGTTGAACAGAGCCAATATTAACAGCAATATTAAAAAGCGATGTACGTTGCCCACAAATAAAGGAATCCTTCTCTATCTATTCGCTATTCTTTATGCCTTATTTGTAGTTTTATTTCCCTGGGAAACAATAAATAGACAAGGTGAAAGTGTAGGCGGTTTTAATGATTTTGAAGTTTATTTAAATTACTTTGAAGTTGATAGAGCTGGAAGATCAAAAGTTGATATTTATGGTTTTACTACATTAATTCAGTTTTTTACTGGTGAAGTATTCTGGGATTATTTTATCGGCGGTCTTTCCCAATTTATTGGCGCTTATGCAGCCCTCAGATTTGCGTCTTTTTTGACTATTCTAATATGGGCTTTAATTGCATTTAGATATATACCTGTGTGGTGGGCAATTATCTTTCTAGCAAACCCAACATCAATCGACGTAGCAATGTCAGCAATAAGAAACGGTTTTGCATATGCATTATTTCTCTATGGAATGCTCTTTTTATCTGGAAAAAAAAGAATGATATTGATGTTTATTTCTCCGTTTTTCCATTCAACCAGTGTGGTCTTATTAACTTTTTTTTATGGGATTAAATTTTGGTTCAAGAAGATATTTAAAAATTCAATACTTTTATTCACCTCAAAAACCAGAACCATTATGATTGCAGTTCTACCTGGAATTGCAGTTGGTATTGCATTAACTTTTTTAAGTGAATTTGTTCTTGGATTTTTGGGAGATAGACGTGTTGGCATTATTGGCAAGAGTGAATCTCCGAGTATCCTTCAGACATTATTTTGGTATATTCTGTTTGCTGTTCAACTTACTTGCAGTACAGAGTATATAAAAAAACATTCATTTACCATTAATATAATTGCATGGTACCTGATTATGAATTTATATATTTCATGGTCTTATAGAATCTGGGGAGCGATGATTCCAATGATAGCAATATCAATCTGGGATCTACCCAGAGAGAAGCGCAGATTTGTAGTATTACTTTGGGTGACCTATCTAATTCTTTGGTATATATACTGGACTAAATTTTTACTGTGGATTACGGGGTAAAATTAACTAACAGAAGAAAAAAATGAAATTTATTTTTTTAGCTCCACGCTTTCATACAAATCAAAATCCATGGGTAAAATCTATGATTAGTAATGGTCATGAGGTTGAATTTAATGTTCTTTTTAAGGGTAAAACAGAGAACTATTCAATACTTGATCCCATTGTATTTAGTCAATGTAAACTCTCAAAGATAATCACATCTCTCTTTGGCGATGGCGGGGTAAATCTTGTTCGTGGATTTCCTAATCCTTTCCACTATTATTTTTACCTAAGAGACTCAAATGCAAATTATATAATCGTGAGAGATATAGGGCGATGGTTTTCATTTTTAGGTGCTCTCTGTGCAAGAGTTCTTGGCATAAAGATTATTATTTATTCTCAAACAACACTTCATAAGAACTATACAGCATCAAGAAAACTAATAATGGATATTATAATAAAATTTTTTCGTGCAAAGTGGATTACTCCAATATTTGGAGATATTAATAAATCAAAAAATATGCCATCTAATCTCTATTTTGTTCCTTTTGCTGTCGAGGATACGTATTATCACAGAAATACAGAGACAAAAAAAAGTATAAATATATTATCAATTGGGAAGTTTGAATTAAGAAAGAATCACCTTATGTTGATCAAGGTGATTGAATCGTTACTGAAAGTCAATAATAATCTTAATCTGACTATAATTGGTGAAGTGAGTACGAATAACCATTGGGAGTATTTCAAAAAATGTGAGAACTTTATTGATGAAAATAATCTCTCCTCAAATATTAAAATCCTCAAAAATATAAAGAATAATAAGATAAAAAAATTCTATTTAGAGAACGATGTGTTCATACTTCCATCTACTGGCGAGCCTGCAGCAATAACACCAATAGAAGCGCTTGGTTTCGGTCTTCCTTCGATCTGTTCAAGCACAAATGGAACAAGATTTTATATTGAAAACGGAGTTACAGGCATAATTTTTAAAGATAAGTCTTGCTCTTCGTTAAAAAATGCTGTCAAGAGGATCATAATCCCTAAAGAATTAGTCAGATTGAAAAAAAATATAACATCAGAAATAAAAGAATCCATCTCGATGAACAATTTTTATACAAAATTTACTGGAATTCTAGATGAAGAGTAGAAAAAAAATTGCTTTATTTACACCTACTCTCTCAGGCGGGGGTGCTGAGCGAATGATGATTGATATCGCAAATGAACTTGTCAAAGAAAATTATACTGTTGATTTATTATTTGTTTCTTTAGCAGGGGGTGATTATCTTTCAGTCGTGGACGAGAAAATAAATTTGATTGATTTCTCATGCAAGAGAATGAGATACGTCATGCTTAGATTGTCTTCCTATCTGAGATATGAAAGACCTGATGTCATAATAAGTACCCAATTCCATGCAAATATAGCCTTAGCAATATGCTCTACTCTAGTAAATTATAAGGGAAAAATTATATTCAGACTCGCAAATATGCTAGATATACTTGTAAAGGACCCATCTTTTATAAGGACATACGTTACAGAAAAAAGTATTCCACTTAGCTATAAAAAAGCAGATTTTATCGTTGCCCAAACCGAAATTATGAGGGATGAGGTTCTGAATAATGATGCGAGCCTCGATGAAAAAACAATAATCATGCCCAATTTCATTGATCAAGACAGAATTAATCAGTTAGTCAAGGAACCGGTGAGACATCAGTGGCTTGACAACGATTCAAATAAAATTCCAATCATTTTGAGTGCAGGTAGACTTGAACCTCAAAAAGACTGGAATACCCTTTTGAGAGCATTTCAGTTATTACTTGAACAATTTGAATGTAGACTCATAATCTTGGGAGAAGGCCCCGAGAGAGGGAATATAGAAAAATTTGTTCGTGAAAATAATATGGAGCTTCATGTTTCCTTACCTGGGTTCCAGATTAATCCATTTTCATGGATGGCAAGATCTGATTTGTTCGTGCTATCGACACTCAGCGAGGGTTTTCCCAATGTGCTAATTCAATCACTCGCATGTGATTGCCCTGTTGTATCTACAGATGTTCCATCCGCACCGAGAGAAATTCTTGCAGATGGAAAATGGGGTGGACTCTCAAAACTGCGAGATTATAAAAGTTTGTATTTAGAGATAAAAAAAGCAATTACGAATAGCAACAAAATAGATTTAAAACAAAGAGCTAATTTTTATAACAAAGATAAGATTATCAAACTATGGTTTGATTTGATTGAAAAGTAAAAAAACTAGAGAGAATTAAGTTATGAAGATTATTCATTTAATAACAGGACTGGATGCAGGTGGTGCAGAGGCGGTACTGGTAAGACTGGTATTGAATGATAAAAATAATAATAATTTGGTAATTTCAATGAAAGAACTCGGCTATTTTGGTTCACAATTAACCGATAATGGTTTGAGAGTTGAAACGCTCGGACTCAATAATTGGCTCAACATAATTTCAGGCTTTTCGATATTAAAATTTGCATTTATAGTACTGAGATTTAAGCCTGACGCAATAATGAGCTGGATGTATCACGCATGTTTATTTGGAGGTTTGATTGGAAGGTTGCTTGGAGTAAGGAATATTATCTGGAATATATTAGGTACTAATCAGAAACTCTCTCAGATCCAATTTGGATCGCGTATCATCTTCCTATTGTGCAAATATTTTTCGCATATAATTCCCAAAAAAATGGTTTCATGTGCTCAATCCATAAAGAGTAATTATCTCTCACATGGCTTTAAACCGAGTGTATTCGAGGTTATTCATAATGGATATGATACAGATGAATTTCAATTTTCTATGGCTTTGCGAAACAAATACAGAGCTGAACTTTCAATTAGAGAGGATATGCCTCTTATTGGAATGGTGGCAAGATGGCATCCTCAGAAAAATCATGAGTTGCTAATTGAAGCATTAGATTTAGTTAAATCATATGAAATAGATTTCAAATGTTTATTTATCGGCGAAGACATTATTAATTCTGAGCTAGAAAAAATGATAAAGAGTAGAGGATTGCATGATCATATTTTGTTAAGAAATGAGATAGAGAATGTACCAAAAATAATGAGTTCACTAGATCTACATGTTTTATCAAGTTCATTTGGTGAAGGTTTTCCAAATGTCTTGGCAGAGGCCATGGCTTGTAATGTTCCATGTATTGCTACGGATATTGGTGATACAGAAATAATGATAGGGGATACAGGATGGATCATTCATGACAAAACACCACAGGAAATGTCAAAAACCATCATAAATGCACTTGAACTCATGAAAAATAAAAACAAATGGTCAAAACTATGCATGAAAGCGAGAAGTAGAATTGTGGAAAATTTTCAGATTTCCAAGATGGTTCAGAAGTACAAGGAGCTATATTGAATGTGTGGAATTTCAGGATTTATCGGCTTTGAGGGTACTACTGATGATGAACTGAGAACAACATGTGAGCAGATGTCCTCTCAAATGATCCATAGAGGTCCAGACAGCAATGGTATTTGGGTTGACAAAAATTTCGGTCTCGCACTTGGTCACAGAAGACTATCAATTCTTGATCTTTCTGAGAACGGAAACCAACCAATGCGTTCAAAATCAGACAGATATGTAATTATTTTCAATGGAGAAATATATAATCACTTGGAGTTAAGAGCTGAAATTGTCAATGAGAAAAATTATTGGAATGGTAACAATGATACCGAAACACTTTTGGAGTGCATCGAATGCCTTGGGATTGAAAATACATTAAGAAGAATCAAAGGTATGTTTGCCTTCGTCCTATGGGATAAAAAAAATAAAACAATCACACTAGCAAGAGATAGGATTGGAGAAAAACCACTCTATTATGGTTTTGTTGGGAAAAAATTAATTTTTGGTTCAGAACTGAAGTCAATCAGAGTATTTCCTGGGTTCAAAAGGACAATTAGTAATGAGGCACTAGCACTTTTTTTCAGGTATTCATATATTCCAGCGCCACACAGCATTTACAAAAATATTTTTAAATTACACCAGGGTACCTTTCTCACTCTTGAATATGAGGAGATTAAACATAATGAATCTAGAAATAATGAATTGATTAAACCAAAAAGTTATTGGTCAATTGATCGCAAATTTGAAAAAGCAAAAGAAAAATCATTTGGTCGAGAATTGATAGATGCTATTGATATGAGTAAAAAACTCATAAGTGACTCTGTAAAATTACAAATGATATCTGATGTACCTATCGGTTCTTTCTTATCTGGGGGGATAGATTCATCACTTATTACATCAATAATGCAGTATCATTCAGCTTCACCAATAAGAACTTTTTCTATTGGATCGAAAGAAAAAAATTATGATGAAGCTCATCAAGCAAAAAAAATTGCTCAACACCTTGGAACTAATCATACTGAGTTGTATTTATCAAATAGTCAGATTGCTGAAACCGTCTATAACCTTCCTGAAGTATACGATGAACCATTCGCAGACTCTTCTCAGATACCCACAATTCTTGTTTCGTCATTAGCATCTGAATATGTAAAAGTATCATTGTCTGGAGATGGAGGAGATGAATTATTTGGGGGTTACAATCGATATTTATATGGTAAAAATATTATTCACATGCCTCAATCGGTAAAAAGATTTTTATTGAAGCTCATTACTTCACTTCCAAAAAAAAGTTATCACTTTATAAATAATTTTTTAATTATTGCGCCTTACTTATCTCCTTATTCAAACATCGAAAACAAAATTCAGAAGTTAGAATCAGCATTACTCTCAGAGAGCGAGGTTGAACTTTACCAAAATTTTGTGAGGACATGGAGAAAAGATCTGCCACTAAATGATGAAATGTCAAATTATGAGACAATTTTTAATGAAGAGGTAAATTGGTCGCATGATGTAAGTATTGCTCAGAATATGATGAACTCTGATTTAAAGACATACTTACCCGATGATATTCTAGTTAAATTAGATAGAGCCTCTATGAGCAATAGCCTTGAGGCAAGAGTGCCATTTTTAGATCATGAGCTAATTGAGTTTAGCCTCAATCTTCCAACCTCCATGAAAATACAAAGAAATAAAGGCAAGTACATATTAAGAAAGATTTTGACCGACTATCTTCCTGATAATCTCATAGAGAACAAAAAGAAAGGTTTTTCTATACCTATAGATATTCTATTGAAAAAAAATCTCAGGGAATGGAGTGAAGACTTGTTAAGTAGAGAGAATTTAGAACGGTCAGGTCTATTTAATGTCAATAAGGTGAAAATGATTTGGAATGAACATATCTCTGAAAAGCATAATTGGCAGCAGAAGTTATGGACTATCCTTATGTTTCAATCTTGGTATCTTTCAAGCTTGAATAACTAAATTATGAGTAATAAAAATAGAATTTTATTTGTTGTAAATCAGGCAAAATACTTTATTTCTCATAGATTGATTTTAGCTGAAGCTGCCAGTAAAAATGGATATGAGGTTCATATAGCAACACCATTTGGAAAAGAGCTTGATGTAATTCACGATGAGAGGATCAAGATACATAATTTCTCTATTAACAGATCGAGTAAAAATATATTTAATGAGATTCATACATTTATTTCGATATACAGAATCATATACTTAGTTAAGCCAGATATAATTCATTTGATATCAATTAAAGCTGTTCTTTACGGAGGGATAATAGCAAGAATCAAAAATATCCCGTCGGTCATGGCTATAAGTGGACTAGGTTATCTTTACTCTTCAGGCAAGAAGACAATTCTGAGAAAGATCTTGAGAGCAGTATTTAGATTATCTCTTGATCATGTTAAAAATATCATCATTGTTCAAAATAATTCGGATAAAGAAAATCTTCAAGAATTATGCTCTTTAAAAAGTAGCAATTATGCGTTAATTCCGGGCTCAGGAGTGAATATAAAAAAATTTACTCCTAGTCCGCTACCAGATAGTGAGCCAACTATTCTCATGCCATCAAGAATGCTATGGGACAAGGGAGTGGGTATATTTGTTGAAGCGGCATACGAAATAAAAAAAACGAGGCAAAATGTTAAGTTCTTGCTTGCAGGTCCATATGATCCCGATAATCCTTCAGCCATCGGTCTTGATCAGCTAAAAAAATGGAATGAAAATAGTCACATTGAATGGCTGGGTGATATTGAGGATATGCCTCTATTATATTCAAAATCTCATTTTGTAGTATTTCCTAGTTATTACAGCGAGGGTGTTCCAAAAGTACTGCTTGAGGCATCAGCATCAGGGAGAGCAATTATCACTACGAATATGCCAGGGTGTCGAGATGTTGTTAGGCATGGATACAATGGCATTATAGTACCACCAAAAAATGTACCTGCGCTAGTTGCGGGTATAGAGAAGTTATTGGGTGATTATGATACCCTGAGCCGAATGGGACATAGAGGAAGAACCGAGGCCCAGTTAAAATTTGATGAAAAGTTGGTAATAAAAAGCCATCTTGAGATCTACCAGAAAATTCAAAAATGAAATAATATCAATATGGAAAATATAAATACCGATATAGAAAAAAGAATACGTGATTATTATGAGAAGTATTACAAGGACCAACTCGGATTGAAGGATTGGGAGCATAGATGCGAGCTCAGGCTTAATGAGGAGAAAATTTATTGTAATACTTATATTGAAAGAATCGAAAGCTGGCTAAATTATGATTTTAATGGGAAAAAAGTACTTGTAGTGGGATCGGGCACAGGTGGGGAATTGGTTAATTTTCATAATCTAGGTGCAAAAGTATATGGAATAGAACCTAATGTTGAGGCATTCAAAATTTCACTTTTAAAAGCAAAAAAGATTGGACTCAACAAAGATCAAGTAAAATGTGAATATTCTGAGAATATCGGATATGAAGATAATTCTTTTGATTTTGTATATTGCTATACTGTTCTTGAGCATGTTCAAGATGTTGAAAAATCACTCAGTGAGATGATTCGCACAACAAGAGAGAATGGTTATTTGTTTATTCAGACACCAGACTACAGGCAGTTATATGAACCACACTATAAATTGCCACTTCCTATGATTTTGCCTAACCTCATCAACAAAATGTTTCTTTGGTTTCTAAAAAAACCCACAACATTCTTGGATACTTTGAATAAGCTGAATAGTCTGAAAATGAAGAGATTTTTCCAAAAATTACCAGTAAATTATTTTAGAATTTATACTAAATATGAAAAATTTTATTCTGAAAGTCCTGTAGTTAGGATAATTTTTAAAATTCAATATACTCTATTTGCTTATTTTGGTGTCTCATTTAATCAAGCATGGATCTTGCAAAAAATTAAAAATAGTTAACGAGGATTTATGAAGATATTTTTGACTGGATGCGCAGGTTTCATTGGCTTTAATACTGCGAGATCCCTATTAGAGAGAGGCGATACTGTTTTTGGAATTGATAATTTAAATGATTATTATGATGTAAATTTAAAAAATGATCGATTGAAGATATTACTTAAACATAAGAATTTCTTTTTCAAGGAAGCTGATATATCAGATAAATCTAGTTTATTTAAATTCTATAAAAAAGTAAAAGCCAATAAGGTAATTCATTTAGCTGCTCAAGCAGGTGTCAGATATTCCATAGAAAAACCATATTCTTACATTGATTCGAATATAGTTGGTTTTATAAATATTCTTGAGGCAGTAAGAAATTTTGGATCCGAGCACCTCATATATGCGTCAACAAGCTCAGTTTATGGTGCTAATAAAAAAATGCCTTTTTCTACCTCGGATAGCACGGATCACCCTCTAGCCCTTTATGCGGCAACGAAAAAATCAAATGAATTGATGGCGCATGCATACAGTTACCAATTCGATATTCCAACATCTGGATTAAGATTCTTTACTGTTTATGGTCCATGGGGTCGGCCAGATATGGCGTTATTCAAATTTACAAAGAATATTCTTTTAGGTGAGACCATAAAAGTATTCAATAATGGTAATCACACACGTGATTTCACTTATATTGATGATATTGTAGAGGGTATTATTAGAGTCTGTGATAAGAACTCTATTGCTAATGTGAATTGGGATCCGCATGAACCTGATTCATCCTCATCTTTTGTTCCATATAACATATTTAACATTGGTGGAAATAATCCACAAAAATTAATGCGCTATATAGAGATACTAGAACATGAGCTATCAAGAAAAGCAAAAATAGAATTTTTACCTCTTCAAAAGGGTGATGTACCTGATACGTCTGCTGATGTTGAAGGTTTGGTGAAGCACATCAAGTATAAGCCTGAGATTGGAATCGAAGAGGGAATAAAAAATTTTGTTAATTGGTATAAGGTTTATTTCGATGTTGAAGGCTAGGAGAATTTCTTGATAGTGCCCGTAATACTCTCTGGAGGTTCAGGAACTCGTCTGTGGCCATTATCAAGAAAAGACTTTCCAAAACAGTTCTTGAAGTTAAATAATAATTTTTCGCTTCTTCAAAATACCCTTTTGAGGATTGATACCATGCAGGACTATTGTATTGAAAAATATGGAGAAAAGGGTGTATTCAGTGAGATACTTATTCTAACTCATCAGGATTATAGTTCTCATGTTGAAAGAGACCTCGATTCTCTCGATATTGATTCGGTACCTAATCGAATAAAATTAATTCTAGAGACAGAAAAAAAGAATACAGCACCTGCTATCACACTAGCATCTGAATACCTCATTGAATCAGGTGATCCGATTATGTTAATTTTACCGGCAGATCATGTAATAGAGGATGAAAAAAAATTTAATAAAACAATAGATGAAGGAATATCAATAGCAAAATCTGGTGGTCTAGTAACATTTGGGATAAAACCAACATCACCCAATACAGGATATGGTTATATAAAAAAGGGGTGTAAGAAGAAAAATAATAGTATCTATGAAATAGATGAATTCAGAGAGAAGCCAGATAAAGAGACTGCTCAGCAATTTATTGAAAGTGGTCAATACTGCTGGAATAGCGGGATATTTCTATTCAAAGCCAGCTCTTTTTTGAAAGAACTTAAAAACTATTATCCCGATATTATAGATAATTGTGAGATAACGGGGACCAGTGAGAGTTGTCCTCAGTCTATAAATATTAACTCAAAAAAATTTAGTAAATGCAGAGCTATTTCAATAGACAAGAGTTTAATGGAAAAAACAAAACTTGCTTATGTCGTAGAGCTTGAATGTGATTGGACCGATATAGGCTCATGGAATGCATTTTGGGAGAGAGAGAACAAGAATGGAGCTATAAATAATAGAATTACCAGCAATGTTATAACTGAAAACACTAAAGATTGTTTGATCATTTCAGACAGAAAACTTATTGCGACAAGCTCAGTGGAGGATTTGGTTATTGTAGATACCAGCGATGCATTATTAGTAGCCAACAAAAATGATACCAAGAGCCTCACTAAGCTTATCAAAAAGTTGCAGTCACTGGGAAGAAATGAACTGATGCTATGCGAAGAGGATTTTAAAAGTGAGAAAGAAAAATTATGAAAATAATGATAACCGGCCACACAGGTTTCATTGGAAAGAGGCTATGCGAAGCTCTTGAAGCTCAGGGCAGAGAGTTGTTATATATTTCAAGAGGAGATAATTATACGCCTCCTGAAACAATAGTATGTGACTTGGAGAAAGACGATTTGCCAATTTCTGCTTTTAAGAATGTAGATATTGTTTTTCACCTAGCTGCAAATTCAATGAATGAGCTTCAAAGTGATTCTAATGAAGAATCCTATGAAAAGATAAATGTAAGATCTACGATAAAAATTGCCAAAAAAGCAGAAAAAATGAACGTAAAAAAATTTATTTTTTTGAGTAGCGTAAAAGCAGGTAGCCCGAACATTTGTTCATTGAAAGAGTATCTTTTGAGTCCCCCTCAGGGAAGATATGGGAGATCCAAAAAAGATGCAGAAAATAAATTGATATCTCTCTCAAAGAATTCAGAAATGAGTATTGTAATTATCAGGTCTGCTCTGGTGTATGGCCAGAATCATAAAGGGAATCTAAAAAAATTATCGATGGTAATTAAAAAATTTTGGTTTTTCCCGCTGCCTGATGCTAGAAATAAAAGATCAATGATTCATCTAGATGATCTAGTTAGAGCAATGATTCTGTTAATGGATAAAAAAAATATCGATCAGTCAATTTATGTTCTTACAGATCAGCAATTCTATTCATCTAGAAGGATATACGAGGCTTTTTGCCACTATCACAAAAAAAGATTACCAAGATGGTCGATTCCTCTAATAATTTTTAAGGTTATAGGAAAAACGAACACTAAGCTGCACAATATAATGAAAAAATTATTTGAAGATGAGTTTTATGTTTCATCTAAATCTAAGAATTTTGATTTTAAACCCATTTATACTCTTGAGAATATGGGACAATTTAATCTTGATTAATAAGTATGCGAAAAATTTTGAAATGAATTCCGATTTAATAAAATTAATTTGCTGTCCTTACTGCAAGTCAGAATTATCAGGTGAGCAATCAGGTTTAAAGTGTACCAACAATAAATGCTCACACAATAAGGAAGGGCATTACTTTAAGTCGTTGGACGGAAAACCAATTTTAATATCTTATTCACACTGCGACACACTTTTGAAGCCGGATAATATTAAATCAAGTGTTGACAGGACTAAAGATAATATAATCAAAAAACAATTAAATGATTTATTAAATGGGCGGCCAAAAATCACAAATAAAAATTGTGGAAAATTTATTGAGCTGCTAATGAATCAAAAAAAATATCCACGTTGTTTAATAATAGGTTCAGCTGAGATGGGAAGAGGGACTGAAAACCTATTCACTTCGAATCTTGAAATTATTGGAACAGATGTATACTTGTCTAAGAGCGTTGATATCGTCTCAGATGCTCACTATCTCCCATTTAATGATGGTGAGTTTCAAGGAGTTTGGATTCAAGCTGTTCTTGAGCACGTTGTTGATCCTCAGACTGTTGTCAAGGAGATACATCGTGTTTTGGAGAAAAATGGCATTGTTTACTCTGAAACTCCATTTATGCAACAAGTCCATGAGGGAGCTTATGATTTCACACGTTATACTGTCTTGGGCCATAGATATTTATTTAAAAACTTCAGTACAATATCTATTGGAGGAGACAAGGGTGCAGGAGTGGTTATGACCTGGTCATTTAAATATTTTCTTTGGGCATTACTAAGGAATAAAAGAATAGCATCGATATTGAGTATACCTTTTGCTGTAATCTTTAGGATTCTTGAAAAAATATGCGACAAAAGATCATTATTTGATCTATCGTCTGGCGTGTATTTTTTGGGTAAAAAGAGCGATAAAACATTATTGCATAGAGATTTAATTGGAATTTATGATGGAATGCAAAAATAAAAATATATCAAATTTGTACGATTAAATATGGATTATTTATCACTAATTGGAAGATCCTCAGAGCTATTTTTTGAGGATCTATTGATATTAAAAGATGTGTTGCAAGATGAAATTTCTAGCTCAAGATTTCTTGTGATTGGTGGGGCAGGATCAATCGGTCAAGCAGTAACTAAAGAAATTTTTAAAAGAAAACCGGAAATTCTTCATGTTGTTGATATCTCTGAAAACAATATGGTCGAATTGGTAAGAGATATCAGGAGCACACTCGGATATATAGATGGAGACTTTCAAACATTTTCAATTGATAGCAACAGTTTAGAGTTTGAATCATTGTCTCAGAATTTTTCATACGATTATATTTTCAATCTGTCTGCCCTCAAACATGTCAGAAATGAGAGAGACCCCTATACACTGATGCGAATGATTATGGTTAATATTTTTAATACTCGTAATGTTCTTGATATCGCTATTCAGCAGAACACAAAAAAATATTTTTGTGTATCCACAGACAAGGCTGCAAATCCCGTCAATATGATGGGTGCAAGCAAACGTATTATGGAAATGTTTTTAATGCAAGAAAGTCAAAATATTGACATTTCAATGGCAAGATTTGCTAATGTGGCTTTTTCTGATGGGTCACTCTTGCATGGATTTAATCAGAGATTTTTGAAAAAACAACCAATATCTGCTCCAAATGATGTCAGGAGATATTTTTTAACTCCACAAGAATCAGGTGAGCTATGTCTCATGTCTGGTGTTTTGGGAGGAAATATGGAAATTTTCTTTCCAAAATTGAATGATGATCTCAATTTGATAACTTTTTCAGAGATCGCAACTAAATACTTAAACAATCATGGTTACGATATATTTGAGTGTGCTACAGAACGAGAAGCTAGAGATAGAGCCTCCGAGTTGATTAAAAAAATGAAGTGGCCTTGTTACTTTTTTAGAAGTGATACTACAGGTGAAAAAGATGTCGAAGAGTTTTTTACATCAAGTGAGGAGATTGATCTAACTAGAATGAATAACGTTGGTGTAATTAAATATGAACCTACTTTCGAGAATGAAAATCTACAAACTTTTTCTGACGAAATTAATAAAATTAGATCTAGGGGAAAATGGAGAAAACAAGAAATTCTAGATCTTTTTAATATGTTATTACCTGATTTCGAGCACAAAGAGACTGGTAAATATCTTGAGCAAAAAATGTAAATGGAGAGATTTTTTGACATATTGTTATCTAGTTTCTCTCTTCTTGTGTTATCTCCCTTACTTCTGCCTATTCTGTTCATCCTAAGATGCACTGGAGAGGGTGAGGTTTTCTTTAAACAAGAGCGAATTGGAAGGTATGGGCAAACTTTTAAACTATTCAAGTTTGCTACCATGTTAAAAAATAGTCCTAATATGGGGACTGGAACCTTAACTATTGATAATGATCCCAGAGTCCTGCCCTTCGGTGTATTTCTTAGGAAAACCAAAATTAATGAATTGCCTCAGTTACTCAATATTTTAAAGGGTGATATGAGTATTATTGGGCCGCGTCCACTGACAAGAGATGGTTTTGATGTTTATACCGATGATATAAAAAATCAAATAATGCAAGTTCGGCCTGGCTTATCGGGCATCGGTTCAATTATATTTAGTAACGAAGAAGCTTTCCTAAATGACGAAGAAAATTCAAT
>MDTD01143388.1_pt1 | contig 25807 bp, 21 predicted proteins | sample 811221 | NCBI WGS metagenome assembly MDTD01 (sample SAMN05326646, study PRJNA326480) | marine metagenome | isolation source: seawater | place: Pacific Ocean: South West | collected 2011 | reverse complement strand
GCTGCGCGCGGTGTTCCCCGTGCACAGCCGGCACGATCCGCAGTGGCACGACTCGGTCGGATGGTTCATCACGAACGCCGTGATCGAGTCATCCGACCCGTCGCCCCGGGCGTGCGCCCGCGCCGTGAAGGAAGCGATCGGCCTTGGGTCGCATCCGCTTGGTCCGATCCTTGCTCCCTACGGCGGCATGCCGGCAACCCCCGGGATGTTCGCGGTCTCGTGGCTGGATACGGGGCGGCTCCCGATCGCGCCGGGCAGGCTCCGCGACATCCAATACGTGTCGGCGGTGGTGCGCACCGACGGCGTCATGATCTGGTTCATCGCGAACGAGACAGGCCTGCACCTGCGCTGCCGCTACCCCGACACCCCGGAGGCCCGCCGAAACGTCGGCGCCTGGCTGGATGCCGTCCACTCCGGGCTGCGCGAGACGATCGGCGACTGAGCGGTTCGGGCAGAATCGATCCATGCCCCCAGCCCAGCTTCCCGTCGATCACGCCTGCCTCATCGTCCATGGCACGGACTCCCCCGGCATCGTGGCGGCGGTCTCGGCGCTGATCACGCGGCAGGGCGCGAACATCGTGCAATTCGACCAGTACTCCGACAACCCTGCCGGCGGCGCCTACTTCCAGCGCGTCGTCTTCCACCGGCCCGGCCTGCGCGAGGCGCTGCCCGCGATAGAAGACGACCTTGCCACGACCCTGGGCGACGGGTTCGATCTGCAGTGGGCGATCACCGACCAGTCGGTTCCGAAGCGGATGGCGATCCTCGCCTCGAAGCAGGACCACTGTCTGCTCGACCTCCTGTGGCGTCATCGTCGCGGCGAACTGCCGGTGGAGATCCCGGTCGTCATCTCGAATCACACGGATGCCGAGGCTGATGTCACCGGTTTCGGCATCCCCTTCGTGCACGTGCCTTCGGTCGCCGGGCCCGACAAGAGCGCCAGTGAAGCCCGCATCCTCGAGGTGCTGGCTGACGCGGATGCCGACTTCGTGGTTCTCGCCCGCTACATGCAGATCCTGAGCGGCGAGTTCCTCGAGAGCGTGCGGGTGCCCGTGATCAACATTCACCACTCGTTCCTTCCAGCGTTCGTCGGCGCCCAGCCCTACCGCCAGGCGAAGACCCGCGGCGTGAAGCTCATCGGAGCGACCGCGCACTACGTCACCACCGACCTCGACGAGGGGCCGATCATCGAGCAAGACATCGTGCGGGTCACGCACGCCGACACTGCTGCAGACCTCGAACGACGTGGCGCTGACGTGGAACGTGCAGTGCTTTCGCGCGCCGTGCTCTGGCACGCGCAAGATCGCGTCATCCGTCACGGAAACCACACCATCGTCTTCTGACCGCTCGGCCCCACGGGGCACATTGTCGCGACACCGAAGCGCCGGATAGGCTCGCGGAGTCCCCTATCTCGAGGAAGAGGCAGCTCATGGCCATTGCAGTGACAAATCCTGCGACCGGCGAAGTCATCGAAACCTTCGAGCCTCACGATGAGGCCGAGGTCGAGCGCCGCATTGCCGCCGCACAGTCGGCGTTCGTCGCGCTGCGCGATACGACGTTCGCCGAGCGCGCCGGATGGATGCGCAAGGCTGCCGAGCTGCTGGAAGCTGACGTCGACGAGATGGCGCGCACCATCACGATCGAGATGGGGCGTCCCCTCGCCCAGTCGCGAGCCGAGGTGCTCAAGTGCGCTCGCGGATGCCGGTTCTACGCCGACAACGCCGAGGACTTCCTGGCCACAGAGGAGCTTGCCGACCCCTCGTCGGTGAAGGCCTCGGCCGCCGGGACCCGCTGGGCACCGCTGGGCGTCGTGCTTGCGGTCATGCCCTGGAATTACCCGCTGTGGCAGGTGATGCGCTTCGCTGCCCCGGCGCTCATGGCCGGCAACACGGGGCTACTGAAGCACGCCTCTAACGTTCCGCGTTCCGCGCTCTACCTTGACACTCTCTTCGAGCGCGCCGGATTCCCGGTCGGCTCCTTCCACACGCTGCTCATCCCGGCATCCGGAGTCGAGCGGGTCCTCCGCGACTCGCGGGTCGTGGCCGCGACCCTGACCGGTTCGGAGCCCGCCGGTCGCTCGCTCGCTTCCATCGCGGGCAGCGAGGTCAAGCACGTCGTGCTCGAGCTCGGTGGCTCGGATCCGTTCGTCGTGATGCCGACGGCGGACCTCGATGCTGCGGCATCCGTCGCTGTCACCGCCCGAAACCAGAACAACGGGCAGTCGTGTATCGCTGCCAAGCGGTTCATCGTCCACACTGACGTCTACGACGACTTCGTGGGGCGTTTCGTGCAGAAGACGGCGGCTCTGCGCGTGGGCGACCCTTTGGAGGACGGAACCGATGTCGGCCCTGTCGCGACCGAGAGCGGTCGGGATGAGCTTGCCGAACTCGTTGGCGATGCGATCGAGCGCGGCGCACAGGTGCTGACGGGCGGCTCCGTTCCCGACCGCCCGGGCTGGTTCTACCCGCCGACCGTCCTCGCCGGCATCACGCGGGACATGCGCCTGTTCCAGGAGGAGGCGTTCGGCCCCGTGGCTACCGTCTACCGGGTCGACTCTCGCGAGGAGGCCGTCGAGATCGCCAACGCGACGACGTTCGGTCTGTCATCCTCGCTGTGGAGCTCCGACGACGACGAGATCAACTGGTTCATCGACCGCCTCGAAGCCGGCGCTGTGTTCGTCAACGGCATGACGGTCTCACACCCCGAGCTGCCCTTCGGCGGAATCAAGAACTCGGGCGTTGGCCGCGAGCTTGCCGCAGCAGGCATCCGAGAGTTCATGAATCTGAAGACAGTCTGGCGCGCCTAGCCGCCCGCGTTCGTTTGCCGCAACACGCCGCCCGACGGATGCCGAGCGCACACTTTGCGGCAAACGAGAAGCCTGCACTCGATGAAGAGAGCCCGCATGAATCGCCGCGACCACATGGGACCACTCATCCTCCGCGGTGCCATCGTGGCGGCGCTCGCGACAGGCCTGCTCCTCGGCGAGCGCCTGCTCCCGTACTTCACGAGTCAAAGCAGCATCATCGCGCTGGCCTACGTCGTAACGACGCTGGTTGTGATGATCCAGCGACGCACGAGCCCCCCTCCGGCGCCGCGTCTTCGGGGTGCCGTCACATTTTGGCTCCTGACAACGGCGCTGATCTCGCACATCTTGAACAACCGGGGCGAGAGCCCGCTGCCCGGCCTCGTCGTCGCGGACCCAGCGCTCGCGATCGACAACTGGGGGCTCTTCCTGCTGCACTACGTGGCGCCGGGGCTCGTCCTCCTGGACTGGGCACTCTTCGGGCCGCATGGCATCGTCCGCTGGCGCGACACGCTGCTGTGGCTGCTCTACCCGATCGGCTATGGCGTGGTGATGATCGCGCGCGGTGCGCTTCTGCCGGAGATCAACGTGCGCTACCCCTACCCGTTCCTCGATCCGACGCTCAACGGCGTCGACGGAATGCTCCTGGCGCTCTTACGGGTCGTCGTGATGCTCGCGGTGATCTCCCTTGCGGTCGTGGCTCTCGACCGTCTGTCGGGGTTCGTCTCGCGCCGGCTGACGGCACCATCCATCGATCCCGCCGCACCGCCATCTACCGCGAGCGCGCCGAGTGAGGTCACGGACCACTGAGGGTGTTCACCCCGGCTACGTGTGCCCGGTTCGCTTGCCGCAACACGCCGCCCGACGGATGCCGAGCGCACAGTTTGCGGCAAACGAACCGCAGGGGCTCGGCGCATCCGTCAGGGAAGGACGACGATCTTGCCGGGGTCGTGCGAGGACTCGAGCGCCTGGAATGCCGCCACCACGTCGTCCAGCGGGTACGTAGCCACAACCGGGAAGACGATCCTGCCGGCGGCGATGTCTTCGCCGAGGGCCCGCAGGTTCTCCGGCGTGCGGGCCTCCCGCTCGACATTGTGTACGCCCAGCTCGTCGAGGGCCGCGTAGGCGGCGATCGCGACCATCCGGTCGGCGGGAACGCCCAGAGCGACCCCGGCATCGAGCGCGTCGCGGCCGTGGCAATCCATGACGGCCGTGATCTCGCCGAGTTCGCGCACCCTGTCGGCGAGTCCGTCGCCGTACTCGACCGGCTCGACGCCGAGCGATCGCAAGAAGTCGTGGTTGGCGACGGATGCCGACCCGATCACTCGCGCTCCGCGTGCGATCGCGAGCTGCGAGGCCACCAGTCCGACGGCGCCGCTCGCGCCACCGACCAGCACGACATCGTCCTCGTCGACCGGGACGGTTGCCAAACACGACACCGCGGTCAGGCCGGCAACATGCAGCCCACCGGCGACCTCGACCGCAAGCCCCTCGGGCCGCCGTGCGATCTCTGCCGCGTTCGCGACCACCTGATCGGCGATCGCGCCCGCGGCGCGGCCCATGACGGCATCCCCGACAGAGACCGGCGTCCCGTCCGCATAGGCGGCCCCCTCGCCGACCGCGATGACGGTGCCGGCGAAGTCGCTACCGATGCGTCGCGGAAACGGGGCGTCCGAGGGGATGAATCCGCCGCGAGCCTTCGCGTCGTAGGGGTTCAGCCCGGCAGCTTCGACGGCGACCAGCACCTTCCGTGCGTCCGGCGAAGGGTCTTCGACCTCGGTCACGAACAGGACCTCGGGTCCTCCGACTTCGTTGTACATGGCCGCGCGGGTCATACCTCGAGCGTAGCGAGGCGGGCGCCGATGCGGACCGAGCAGGGCTATATGAATCCCACGGGAAACCTCGGCGCCTGCGTGGCCGATCGGCACATGCCAAGCTGTCGCCATGGCGAACTCGCCCACCGGTGACTCGATGACAGAGCGCATCGTGCGCGTCCTGGAGACCTTCACGTCCGAACGGACCGTGCAGTCGGCATCCGAGATCGGTCGACGGTCGGGGCTCCCGTCCTCCAGCGCCCACCGCATCGTGGATGACCTCGTTTCGGCCGGCCTGCTCGATCGGGACGAGGATGCGCAGATCCGCCTGGGCATGCGCCTGTGGGAACTCGCCCTGCGCGGATCCTCGGCACTACGCCTGCGAACGGCGGCCCTCCCTCACATGGAGGCGGTGCAAACGACGATCCGCGAGCACACGCAGCTCGCCGTACGCGAGAAGGACGAAGCGCTGTTCATCGAACGTCTCTCGCATCCGGATGCCGGTGCCAACATCACCCGCATCGCTGGTCGGCTTCCGCTGCACGCCTCGTCGTCGGGCCTCGTCCTGCTCGCCTACGCGCCGGCGGCGGTGCGCGCGAGTGTTCTGGGCGGCCCGTTGCGCGCCGTGTCAGGCGAGACCATCACCGACCCGCGGACACTCGAGCGCGTGATTGCGGGGATCCGACGCGACGGTGTGGCTATCGCGCCCGGATCGATTCAGTCGGTGTCCACGGGTGTGGCGGTTCCGCTTCGCCACGAAGGCGAAGTCGTGGCCGCGTTATCCGTCGTGCTTCCCCGGGATGCCGACCCGACGCCGGCAGTCGCCGCGCTGCGGGATGCAGTCGCAGCGATCGAGAGCGATCTTCGACGCCAGCGACTCTGACCGCGATCTGGTCCCGTTCAATGGGAAAGTGCCGGTTCGAACCGGTCTGATGTTGCAGACTCGGCGAAGACCCGCATCCGTCGAAGGAGACGCCATGTCCACCGTCCGCACTCAGGTTGCCATTGTCGGCGCCGGCCCCGCCGGGCTGCTGCTGTCACACCTTCTTGCCGCCCGAGGCATCGACTCGATCGTGCTCGATCAGCGCACCCGCGAGGAGATCGAGAAGACGATCCGCGCCGGCATCCTGGAATACCCCACCGTGCAGCTCCTCGACGAGACCGGCGCCTCCCCGCGCGTGAAGTCTGTCGGAAACCGCCACGACGGCATCGAGCTTCGGTTCCAGGGCGAGGGGCATCGGATCGACTTCCCCGCGCTCACGGGTCGCAGTGTCTGGCTCTTCCCGCAGCACGAGGTGCTCATCGACCTGATCGCGGTACGCCTGGCTGCCGGGCAGGATCTTCGGTTCGGTGTCACCGTCGACCGTGTCGAAGACATCGAGACCGATCGACCCCGCGTGTTCGCGACGAACCCTGACGGCTCGCCGCTGGAGATTGAGGCCGACTTCATCGTGGGCGGTGACGGCTCCCGCAGCCTGGTCCGCGCCGCCGTCACCGGATCGTCGACCGGCGGATACTTCCGCGAGTATCCGTTCGCCTGGTTCGGCATCCTGTGCGAAGCGCCACCAAGCTCGGAAGAGCTGATCTACAGCAACTCCCCGAGCGGCTTCGCTCTCATCAGCCAGCGCAGCGCCACCGTGCAGCGGATGTACTTCCAGTGCGATCCGGAGACCGATCCGAACGCGATGAGCGAGGCCGAGATCTGGGAGACCCTGCAATCGTGCGTTCCCGGCACGACGCTGCAGGAGGGGCCCATCTTCCAGCGGGACGTGCTGCGGTTCCGCAGCTTCGTCGCTTACGAACTGCGGCGCGGACGCGCGGCCCTTGTCGGGGATGCCGCCCACACCGTTCCGCCGACGGGAGCCAAGGGCATGAACCTCGCCGTCGCCGACGTCGTACTGCTCGACCGGGCACTCGGAGCGCTGCTCAACGACGGCGACGAGCGCCTGCTGGATTCTTACGCCGAGACGGCCCTGCAGCGCATCTGGAAGGCTCAGCATTTCTCGTGGTGGATGACGAGCATGCTGCACCTGACTCCCGAGGCATCCGACTTCGATCGCCGCCGCCAGATCGGCGAACTGCGTTCGGTCGTCGAGTCCGAAGCAGGCCAGACCTACCTCGCGGAGGCCTACACGGGCTGGCAGTTCGCGTAAGGAGCCGGGCGCCGAGGTTGGTGGGGTCGACATTAAGTCCGTACTCGAACAGCACGGTGAAGATGTCGGCAGAGGACAGATCACCGCCGATGTGCACTGCTCCCTCGTACGTACCGCACAGGTTCAGGAGCTTCTGACGAAGCTCGAAAGCGAGATCCTCGAGTTCCTCGACGCTCCGACGCTCCTGCGCTACAGGGGACGTTCGACCCATCACATGCCTCCTCATCGATGACAGGAGAGCGACGGACCGCGGGGGTCATCATCGACTCTCGTTCGGGTGGCCACCGGCTCAGCCGGGGCGACGCAGTGACGCTAACACAAACTCATTTACAAGTAAACAGGAATGCACCTAAACTCGTTGAAGCGTCATCCTGGTGATTGGGTGCACGGCATGGTCGGACGTCTCCCGCGGCATCCGAATTGTCCGAAGACGGTTACCAACGCCACGACGGCGCTGCACAATGGACTCGCGCCGCCCGGCGCGGGGAGGGTGCTACGGCATCCGAAATCAGGAAGACAACACACAGAGAGGTGCAGGATGTCTGACACGTTGACGCAGGCTGGTGTACGGACCGGTCTGTTCATCGGGGGAACCGAACGGTTCACCGACGAGACGCTGAAGATCGCGGACCCGGGAAAGCCGGGCGCGGTTGTCGGCGAGGCCGCGTCCGCTTCGACGCAGGACGTCGCCGACGCGGTTGCTGCCGCGAAAGAGGCTTTTCCGGCGTGGGCGGCTCTGGGCGCGAAAGAGCGCGCACGCCTGATGGCCGAGGCGATCGCCGGGATCGCGGATGACCGTGACGAGGACGCGGCGATCCTGTCGCAAGAGAACGGCAAGGTCCGCTTCGAGGCGTGGGTCGACGCACTCGTGTTCGAGATCCGCTGGAACCTTGCTCTCATGCTCGCCGACGAGGTCGACACCGACCACACCCTCCCCGCGGTGCCCGGCGCGATCCCCGTCGACACGAAGGTGTCGTACCAGCCGCTGGGTGTGACCACGATCATCGTCCCGTTCAACTGGCCGATCGCGATCCTGGGCGCAGCCCTTCCGCACGCGCTGCTGGCCGGGAACACGGCGATCGTCAAGCCGCCGCTGACCGCGCCGCTTGCCACCGCCAAGCTCGTGCAGCGCGTAGCAGAGAAGCTCCCGCCCGGGGTGCTGAACATCGTCACCGGCAAGGACGAGAACATGTCGGGCCTGATTCAGAACACCGACATCGCAAAGGTTTGCTTCACCGGATCGGTGAACGGCGGCAAGCGGATGATGGAGATGGCCTCGAAGACGCTCACTCGGGTCACCCTGGAACTGGGCGGCAACGACGCGGCGATCTTCCTCGAAGACGCCGTCATCGACGACACCCACCTTGACCGCCTGTACGCCGCGATCTACGACACCACCGGCCAGATCTGCATGAACGCCAAGCGCGTCTACGTGCACCGCTCGCGCCTCGACGAGGTCGTGAACGGTCTGTCCGACCGCCTGAGCAAGGCAGTCATCGGGTACGGCCTCGATGAGGGGACCACGATGGGCCCGCTCCACTCGTCGGCGCAGAAAGCGTTCGTGGAGGAACTCATCCAGGAGGCCAAGGATGCCGGCGCCGACGTGCGCGAGTTCGGCGAGCTGCCCGGTGGGGAGCTCGCGGGCGGCAACTTCATGCGCCCGGCGATCGTGGTAGACCCCGACCCGAACCTGCGCGTTGTCACCATGGAGCAGTTCGGCCCCGTCATCCCGATCATCCCCTTCGACTCCGAAGACGACGCCATCCGCCTGGCCAACGACACCTGGGCAGGCCTGTGCGGGTCGGTGTGGACGGGAAGCCCCGAAGCTGCTCAGCGGGTGGGAGGCGCGCTCGAGTGCGGATACGTCTGGGTCAACGACCACGGCGCCACCCGCCTCGACCTGCGTGCTCCGTTCGGCGGCATGAAGCAGTCCGGCATCGGTCGCGAGCAGGGTATCGAAGGCATCCGTGCGTTCCAGGACACCCGCTCGATCGCCACCATCGACCCCGAAGCCCTCGCGGCGATGGCGCACTAAGAAGCACCTCACACGATCGGGGTCGGGCAGATTCCTCGCCCGACCCCGATCGTCTACTACTGTCACTCCCAACCCGACCAGACTCAGATCCCGACGCGCGAAGGACCACATGGACCGGCTCGATCAACGCATCCAGTGGGAACCACTTCAGAACACCGTCGACCCCGATAACTTCACGCCGCGCCTGCTCGCGCTGCTGTCCAATGCTCTGGTGTGGCGAGAATCGAACGAGCTGAGACGCCGTTTCGGCCTCGGCACCAACGACTGGCGGGGGATTTCGGTCCTGGCGCTTAACCCCGGATTCTCCGCGACCGAGGTCTCCGAGTTCATCGGCGTCAACAAGGCAGTGGTCTCCAAGAGCGTGAACACGCTCGTCGGCAGGGGGCTGATCGTCCTGCTGGACGGCCCCCGGGGTTCCCGGCCCATGTACCTGACACGCGACGGCGTCGAGATGCACGACGACATGCTCCCGATCTCGATGAGGGGCCAGGACATCATCCTCGCCCACCTCTCACCCGACGAGATCACGAGCCTCAATGCTCTGCTGCAGCGGATGCTCGTCGACGCGCGCGAGCTGCAGATCCTCGAGAACGAGACCGCCGCGAGCCGAGCGCGCTGAGCGGCGCCTTCCCGAGGAGGGGATATCCGACCGGGCGTCGGGTATCCCCTCCTCGCTTTCGTACCTCTAGACATTGCCTATGCCCATAGGTAAAATTGCTGCAGACTGCAACGACGCACTCCTGGCAGCGGAAAGGACCACTCGCCATGGCACACGCCACACCGACGACCGAGTCGGCCAAACGTCTCGTCGAGGGCTACTCCCTCGAGATCACCGGAAAAGAGAAGGACGTCGTCGGTCTCACCGAGGCCGCCTCGCTCATCCCGGCCGGGACGAAGGTCAACGTGACCTTCCTCGGGAACGAAGACCTGCCGATGCGGGTAGCTGCAGCCAAGGCCGTCAAAGAGCTCGGGTTCGTCCCCGTCCCGCACATCTCTGCGCGCCGCATCGCATCCCAGGCGCAGCTCGAGGAATTCCTCAGCGCACTTGCCGAGATCGGCGCCACCGAGCACGTGTTCGCGGTCGGCGGCGACCCCGCGACGACGGAGGGCCCCTACCCCGACGCGCTGACGATGATCCGTTCGGGAGTCCTGCAGCAGTACGGCGTCAAGGAGGTGTCGATCGCCGGCTACCCCGAGGGCCACCCCGACATCGCCACCGACGTCCTGTGGCAGCACCTCGAAGACAAATCTGCCGCCCTGAAGGATGCCGGCCTGGATGCCGTGATCCTCACCCAGTTCAGCTTCGACACCGACCCGGTGATGGCGTGGATCAAGGGTGTTCGCGACCGCGGCATCGACACCCAGATCCGCCTCGGCACGCCCGGCCCCGCCGGCATCAAGCGCCTCATCTCGTTCGCGTCGCGCTTCGGCGTGGGAGCCAACGCGATGATCGTAAAGAAGTACGGCTTCTCGCTGACGAACCTCATGGGTTCCGCGGGACCTGACAAGTTCGTTTCCGATCTCGTCGCGCTGTTCGACGCTGACCCTTCGGTCGGCGCCGTGAAGCTGCACATGTACACGTTCGGTGGCCTGGAAGCTACGGCGACGTGGGCCCGCGACTTCATCGCGAAGTGAGCGGGGAGGACTTGACGCCATGACGGTACACAACGAAGCACTGCGCGATCACGCCTGCCTGATCGTCCACGGCCCTGACCAGCCCGGCCTGGTCGCGGCGGTCACCGGCCTGATCACGCGCCACAAGGCGAACATCGTGAGTCTTGATCAGTACTCCGACAACCCCGAAGGCGGCGCCTTCTTCCAGCGCGTCGTCTTCCACCGACCGGACTTGACGGCGGCGTTCGAAGAGATCGAAAGCGACATCGCCGAGACGCTCGAGCCGTACGGGATGACCTGGCGACTCACCGACCAGTCGATTCCCAAACGCATGGCAGTGCTCGCCTCAACCTCGGACCACTGTCTTCTCGATCTGCTGTGGCGTCACCGCCGCGGCGAGCTCCCCGTATCGATCCCGATGGTGATCTCCAATCACACCAACATGGCCGAGGACGTCCGAAGCTTCGGCATCCCGTTCTTCCACGTGCCCTCCCAGGGGCCGGACAAGTCGGCTGCCGAAGCCGAGATCGTGAAGCTGCTCGCGGGCAACGTCGACTTCGTCGTCCTCGCGCGGTACATGCAGATCCTCTCCGAGGACTTCATCGACGACGTCGCAGTCCCGGTCATCAACATCCACCACTCGTTCCTTCCCGCCTTCATCGGCGCTGGTCCCTACCGCAAGGCGAAGGAACGCGGCGTGAAGCTGATCGGCGCAACGAGCCACTACGTGACCAAGGACCTCGACGAAGGACCCATCATCGAGCAGGACGTCGTACGGGTCACCCACGCCGACTCCGCCGCCGACCTGCAACGCCGCGGCGCCGACGTCGAACGGGCAGTCCTCTCGCGCGCCGTGCTGTGGCACGCACAAGACCGCGTCATCCGACACGGCAACCACACCGTCGTCTTCTGACCCTGACCATCACCACCCCAAAGAAAGGTTCATCGTGGCACCTCAGAATCTGCAGCAGGTCATCGACGCGGCGGGCTCGCCCGTCGAGTTGCTGCGCAACTCCCAGATCGGCTCGTACATCTACCCCGTCGTGCCAGCCGACTTCACCAACTGGATCAAGGAACAGAAGGCGTGGCGCGACACCGCCGTGCTCTACGACCAGTCCCACCACATGGACAACGTGTTCCTCAAGGGGTCGGATGCCATCAAGCTGATCTCCGACACCGCCATCAACTCCGTCGCGAACTTCCCGGTCAACAAGGCCAAGCAGTACGTTCCCACGACGGCTTCGGGACACGTCATCGGCGACGGCATCCTGTTCCGCGAAGCCGAAGACGAATACGTCTATGTCGGCCGCGCGCCCGCATCGAACTGGCTCATGTTCCACGGCGAGACCGGCGGCTACCAGAACCTGGACGTCGAGGTCGACCGCCGCTCGAACTCGCGCCCGTACGGTGACGCCGTCTCGCGCAAGTACTACCGCTTCCAGATCCAGGGCCCGAACGCCTGGGCCGTGATCGAAAAACTCAACGGCGGACCGCTCGAGAAGCTCGGCTTCTTCAACATGTCGGAGATGAAGATCGGCGGCATGAACGTGCGTACTCTGCGTCACGGCATGGCCGGCGCCCCCGGCCTGGAGATCTGGGGCCCCTACGCCGACCACCACAAGATCCGCGACCTGATCGTCGAGGCTGGCGCCGAGTTCGGCCTCCTGCCCGTCGGTTCGCGGGCTTACCCGTCGAACACGCTCGAGTCGGGCTGGATTCCTTCCCCGCTTCCCGCGATCTACACCGGCGCCGAGGAGCAGGCGTACCGTGACTGGCTGCCGGCGAACTCGTACGAGGCGACCGGAACGCTCGCCGGGTCGTTCGTGTCCGAGAACATCGAGGACTACTACCTGACGCCCTGGGAGCTCGGCTACGGGTCGTTCGTCAAGTTCGACCACGACTTCATCGGTCGCGACGCGCTCGAGAAGATGGACCCGGCCGCACAGCGCAAGAAGGTCACCCTCGCGTGGAATGCCGAGGACCTCGGCAAGGTCTGGACGTCGCTGCTGAACGTCGACGGCCCGAACTACAAGTTCTTCGACCTGCCGCTGGCGAACTACGGCTCGGCCAACTACGACGCTGTCGTGGATGCCGATGGAACGGTCGTCGGCTACTCGATGTTCACCGGCTACTCGTCCAACGAGCGCCGCGGCCTGTCGCTGGCTACCGTGTCACCCGATGTCCCCGAGGGCACCGAGCTCAAGGTCGTCTGGGGCGAGCCGAACGGTGGCTCGAAGAAGGCATCCGTCGAACCGCACGAGCAGACTGAGGTCCGCGTCGTCGTGAGCCCCGTGCCCTACTCGACGGTCGCCCGCCAGACCTACCACGGCGGCTGGCGCACCGGCTACAAGAACGACTGAGTAGACGAGAACACCCCGCGAGACTGCATCCTGCCCGCGAGACAGCACACGCAACACGCTGTCTCGCGGCGCGGGTGCAGTCTCGCGACATATCGGTAGCATCACGGGAGCGGATTCGACAGGAAGGGGCATGCCGTGAGCCTTCGCTACGCGCTCCTCGCGCTGCTGCGGGTCGGACCGCTATCGGGGTATGAACTGGCCAAACAGTTCACGCAGTCCGTGGGTCATGTCTGGCACGCCCCGGACTCGCAGATATACCCGGAACTGCGCAAGATGGAAGCTGACGGGCTCATTGAAGCCGAAGAGCAAGCCCGCGGCGAGCGCGGCACACGGCGCATGTATCACGTCACGGATGCCGGCGACCAGGCGTTCCTCGCCTGGATGGCCTCCCCGCTCGAGTATCAGCGGGTACGCGACCCAGCCCACCTGCGCGCCGCGTACCTGGAGTCCGCGTCACCGGAGGCCGCCAGAGAGTTCTTCCTGCGGCACATCGAGCAGTGGGAAGGCGAACTCGCCCAGTGGGACGGTGAGCTCCGCAAGATCGACCACGTCGATCCACCGAACCCCATGCTGGAACGGCGCTTGAAGGCGTCGCCGGAGCAGGAGCACGAGCGCATCGTGGCCTACAAGCATTTCGCGTACGAAGGCCTCGTGGAACGGGCCAAGAGTGAGATCGCCTGGGCCCGACGCGGCCTGGACCTGGTCGACAAGCTCGACGGCGGCTCCTGACCCGAGCCGCCCGTCGACACGTCGATGCTGCGCCCGGCAATCATCCGTCCAGTCGGCGCAACTGAGGGGCCCCACCGGAGTGGAACCCCTCAGTGCTCTCAGGTGGACCGCGTCCACCTGAGACGTGTCAGTTTTCTCCGTCTCCGTTTCCGTCTGCCATGGCGAAGCGTCGACGAAGGATGACGACCACACCGCCGATCGCGATCAGCAGCGCGGCTGCCAGCGCGAGTCCCCACGGCGCGTTGGCACCGAGGGCTCCGAGGTCACCCGCGCGCTGCACCACGATCGCGATGCGGATCGGCTCCAGCGTGCCTGACGTGATCTCGAGCGTGTGCGCGCCCGGCGTGAAGTCCGCAGGGATCGCGACCGTGAACGACACGGTGCCGCTGCTCGATGCCGGCGGGATGCCGGTGATGACGTACGGATCGCTGTACACCGTTGCCGCAACCTGCTGGCCGGGCGCCAGTCCCGCGAGATTGACTGTGAACGAGCCGCCCTGCGCGACACTGGTGGAGCTCAGAGTGACGGTTGCCCACTCCTCACCGGGCGTCTCGCTCGGGTCTGGCGTCGGATCGGTCGGCGTTGGCGTCGGCTCCGGGCGCGCACCCACCGCGGCGGTCACTTCGGAGACCGCCGTCACCGGCACGAACCCGTCAGCGGACGCTGTCACACGCACGGTGATGCGCGAGCCGTCCTGCGCCGCTGTGGGAACGAAGGTCGCACCATCCTCGCCTTCGATCGGCACCCCGTCGGCGAGCCACTGGAACGCGAGGGTCGCGCCGCCCGTCGACGAGCTTGCATCACCGGTCAGGGTTTCCCCGATGTACGCGTCCCCGCTGATCGTGGGACCCGTCAGCGCGGTTCGCTGCGTCGTACCGAAATCCAGCCATGTACCCGCCAACTCGGCGTACCCCTGGCTTGGCTGCGTCCAGTCGCACACACCGTCGGGGAAGGTCGCCTGAAGCTCATCCCACTGCTGGTCTGTCATCGTCGGATAGTCAGAGCGCTGCGGCGCCACCAGCTGGCACTTCATTACGTCGCGCGACAGCGGCTCGCCCGCCTCATAACGGGGCTCCGAGTGATACGGATACAGGGTGTTGCATGCGGTGGTGGGGTCGTCGTAATCCACTGTCTCAGCGATGAAGTCGCCCGCGGAATCGAAGCAGCCGTCACTCAGCCCATCAGGACGGGCTGCGACGGTTCGAGCCCGATCGCCGGGTCCGCCAGCTTCGACGATTGCGTCAAGCCACTCCTCGAGCCGGTCGAGCGCCGACACACGCATCGCCGACGAGATCGCCGGGTTGGTCGAACTCGTCCAACTGACGTGCGTGTCAGCGTTGCCCCACGCTTCGAGCATCCGCTCGCGGATGATGGCGGAGCGGTAGCGCTCGTGGAAGTCGCCCTGCATGTCGGTGTACGGACGGATCTCGATGACCGGGATGTACTCGAGCCCTCCGGTCATCATGTTGATACGTCCCGTCTCGAACGCCCGCTGGATGGCTTCCACGCTGGCAACCGAACGCTCCTCGGTGCGCGCACCGTCGACATCCATCCCGCCTGCGTTCGCGTTCAGCGACAGGAACTTGTCGATCGAGATCTCGTCGTCGAGCAGCGCGTTGAGGCCGTACTGGACACCTACGTTGTCGGGCACGATTCGCAGTCCGCGCCCCTCGGAGTCCACGCCATAGACGTTCTTCACCATGTCAGCGATCGTGCAGCGCAGTCCCTCTGGGTTGCTCGGCGACCACCGGTCGGCGACCGGAATCGCATTGTTGCATCCGCGGTTCGGATCATCCACACCGTCGAAGAACGTGAAGCCGAAGCATGTGAAGGTGCTCGCGTGACCCGTCACTGCCAGCTTCTCGGCATCCGACCAGCCGGCACCTTCATCGGAGTTCCAGTAGTTGAGCAGATTGCGGCAGTCGTGCCCGGCTACGGTGGTGGACCGTTCGTCCGGGTACCCGATCTCACCGAGTACCCCATCGATGATTCCGGGGTAGTTGTTCGATAGCAGCAGCTGCTGCATCGTTCCGGCAGATCCGCCGTACCCGATCGTGTACTCGAGCGGACCCAGGCTCTCGACGACATGCTCTTTCACCATCGTCGCGGTCTCGGCGCTGGTGACGTCGTTGCAGTTCTGGGCGTAGACGTTGAATGTGCCCGATGCGACAGCGTAGCCGCGGCTCAGCAGCAGGTCGTTTTCGACACCGCCCGTTGACGTGCCCTGCCAATAGCCGACGCCACATGCGCCGCCGAAGGTGTACGCGAGCTTGCCGTTCCAGCCGTCGCCGGCGGTCCACGGGGTGAGTTCCGGCTCACTCGGCTCACGGATCACGGCGAACTCGTAAACAGCCCTGTTTATCGTGCCGCGCTCAATTCGCACGATGTACGGTACTTCCTGACCCTCGACGGTCGTGGTCGCGAGGTCGCCAGGAGTGCTTCCGTCGGTGGGATAGTCGGCGAAGGAGCCTCCCGTGGTGCGGTAACGGTAGGTGACCGTGGCTTCGGCCACGTGACAGTTCTCATCGGTTGGGCCGAGATTCCAGGGCGCATCGGACGCCGTGCAGTACATGGGGTGCTGCGGTCCCGAGAAGACGGGGCCCCATGCCGGGTGGTTGGTGACCTCGATTTCAGCCGCCGAACTCCCGTCCGCCTCCAAGACCTCGATCTGGCTGACGCCCTCGGGAAGGCCGTCGACGAGCCCGACGAGTTCGCCCCCCAGCTCCGCGAAGCGATCTGTGACATCAATGCCGGCCGCCGTGATCCTCATCGCCTCATCAGCTCCGGCGACTGAGATGAGGGCGTCGCCTGCGCTGACCGCGTCCGGCCTGCTGGAAACCACCTCCAGGGTTACGTCGCTCGCAGACATCGCGGCCTGCGACGGCACGAGTAAGGCGGCGATCAGTCCGACCGTCGCGACAGCGCCCGCGCCGATGGGCGCGCGCGGATGAGATCTGTGCATGAACTCCTCCAGGAAGGGAACGTCGTTGTCCACAACGGCAGCACTGCCGCTGGCACCGATAGTAAAAACCTGGAGTGACGATCGTCAATGTTTTTTTAATTATTTCTCGATGTGCTCCCGCCATCTTCGATCCCGGTCGAGGGGGGACACTCGATGGATAGCCGCTGAACCGTGACGTACTCGGCGAGCTCCCGAGAGATCTTCGCGACGTGCATGTGCATCCGCTGCTCTGCCGGGCCTCCGAGGGTGTTGTAGGCACGAGCGAAGGCCAAGCGGGCTGCCCGTCTCGGCCAGTCCACGGGCAGGATCTCGGACGGATGGTCCGGATCGTTCTGGCGGAAAGTCTGCCACGCGAGCATGAGGCCCGTTCGAGCTGCGAATGCCGGGAGAGGTTCAAGCTCGCGAGCGAGATCGTTCGCGCGAGCGATGAACTCGAGGTAGCTCTGCCTGACCTCTTCCATATTCCAGGCGCGCGCCGGACCAGCCGGATCACTCATCCGTAGAGCAGACCGCGACGAGGTCACATCCGGCACCCCGGCCTCTCCCAGCACCTGCTCGGCCTGCTCTCGAGTATCGAACGGAGATATCCACACACCGTCATAGAGCGGCGCGTACCCAAGCCAGCGCAAACGCGTCCGTGCCACATGCCGCTGCGAACGTTGCGCCTCGGGGATCGTGAACGCAATGACAGACCACAACCCGTCCCACTCGACATCGCTGCAGCCGAACCTCGTCAGCCACCGGGCTTCGTCGCGCACGACCCGCTGGCCACGCTCCGAAAGCGCGTGGCTGGTTCGGCGGCCCTCTTTGCTCATCTCGAGCAGATCTTGATCGACGAGGCGCGAAATCGCCGCGCGCGCAGCCGGCTCGTTCACACCGAGGTCACCGAGTCCAGCCAGCAGCGCACCTGTCGGTATCGCCTCGGGTACCCCCCACCAGTAGTCTCCGAAGAGGGTGAGTATCTGGTGTGCGGGAAAGTTTCGACGTGGTGAACGCGCAGCACCGTTCACCCCGGAGGTGGTCATCACCATATCCTCGCAGGTTGCGCCGCCCCGATCGCGCGAGACTCAGTGCACGGACTCCATCAGGTCGGCACCGAATACCCGGAACGCATCGTGCACCCGCAACCGGTCGAGCGGCGTCTCCTCTGTGAACTGCACGATCATCGCGTAGGCGACGCCAGCCCGAGGCCCGACGAGCACGCCAGCCTCGGCGCGGATGCCGGGGTCTCGCCCAGTCTTGTTCACCAGGAGCAGCTGTTCTGCGGTTTCGGCGTGAGCGAGCGGGTCGAGTCCCGTGGCGCCAGCGGCGAGCCCGAGATCGGCATTCAATGCGAGCCATCCGGTGACCTGCGCGCTGACCGCGGCAGAGACGGCCCGGCCGTTCGCGAGGGACGAGAACATCGTGGTCAGATCACGGGTCGTCGACAGCGCGAAGTGCGGAGCGTCATCCGGCCCCCGGTCCTCACGGACGCGGTCGAGTAGTGCTGTCCGTGTGAGCCCAAGGTGCTCGATGCGCTCGCGCACCGGGTCGAGCCCGACGAGATCGATGAGCGCGTTCGTCGCCAGCGGGTCAGCAGCCGCCGCAGTGAGCACCGCGAGATCCCCCGGGTTCAGATCGGCGGCCGCAAGGTGGCGCCACAGTCCAGCCGACCCACCGTCGGCAGTCGGGGGCCGGGCAACGGATGCCGCAGCATCCAGCTTGCCTGCCTCGATGGCTGCCGATACCTGGATCAGAAGGGGCACCACACCGAGCTGCGCGACCGGCAGCGTGATGAACGCGTCCCCGAGCACGAGGTCCTTGCCTCGATCGAGGTCGGTGACACACACCGAGACGCGGCCACCGGCGTTCGCCAGCTGTTCGAGAGCGTGCATCGTCGCAGCAAAGGAGCGCGCGCGCCCAGACGCATGACGAGTTCGCCGAGAATCGGCGCGGTGATCCGCGCGCGACGTGCTGGGTGGTGTGCCCACCGAGGGATCCTTCCCGTGTTCAGGTGGGGGGATTCTAGGTGATCGACCTCACCAGATAGTGACGCGCTCGGCGGGGTCCAGCCACAGCTCGTCGGCCTCTGTCACCTCGAATGCGTCGTAGAAGGCATCCACGTTGCGCACGATCTGGTTGCAACGGAACTCGTTGGGCGAATGCGGGTCGACCGTGAGCAGGCGGATGGTCTCGGCATCCCGTCCCTTCTGCTGCCAGATCTGTCCCCAGCTCAGCAGGAGTCGCTGGATGCCGGTGTAGCCGTCGATGACCGGAGCCGACTCATCGCCGAGCGAGATTTCGTAGGCCTTGATCGCGATACCGAGGCCCCCGAGGTCGCCGATGTTCTCACCGATCGTGAGCGCGCCGTTGACGTGATGCTTCTCGTCAAGGCCTCGCGGGGTCAACGCGTCGTACTGCTCGATGAGGGTCTTGGTGCGCTGCTCGAACGCTTCACGGTCGGCCTCGGTCCACCAGTCGCGCAGCGATCCGTCACCATCGAAACGGCTGCCCTGGTCGTCGAATCCGTGGCCGATCTCGTGACCGATGACCGCGCCGATACCGCCGTAGTTCGCCGCGGCGTCGCGGCTGGCGTCGAAGAAGGGATACTGCAAGATCGCCGCGGGGAAGACGATCTCGTTCATGAGCGGGTTGTAGTACGCATTGACCGTCTGTGGTGTCATGAACCACTCGTCGCGATCGATCGGCTTCCCGACCTTGGCGAGCTGGCGATCATGTTCGACCCGATGTGCACGGCGCGCGTTGCCGACGAGATCGGTGGCGTCGATCTCGAGCGCTGAATAGTCCTTCCACGTCGTCGGGTAGCCGATCTTCGGCGTGAACGCGTCGAGCTTGGCGAGAGCCCGTTCGCGGGTCTCGGGGCTCATCCACTCCAGCGAACGGATGCTGCGGCGGTACGCCTCGATGAGGTTCGCAACCAGCTCGTCCATTGCTTCTTTGGCAGCCGGCGGGAAGTGCCGCTCGACGTACACGCGTCCGACTGCCTCACCCATCGAGCCCTCGACGAGGCTGACTCCGCGCTTCCAGCGCTCTCGGATCGTGGGCACCCCGGTGAGTTGAGTGCCGTAGAAGGCGAAGTTCTCGGTGACGAATTCGTCCGACAGGAGAGGTGCGGCGCCGCGGATGACGGCGAACCGCAGCCAGGCCTTCCAGTCATCGAGTCGCTCGGAAACCAGCAGCGCACCCAGCGATTCGATGAAACTCGGCTGGTACACGACGACCTCGTCGAAGGCCGTCTCCTTTCCGGGCGCGAGCGCCGACAGCCACGGCGCGAGGTCCAGCCCCGCCAACTCCAGGAGCTGCCTCCACGTCCGCAGGTTGTAGGTGGCCATCGCGTCGCGGCTGCGCACGTTGTCCCAGTGGTGGGAAGCCAGCTCGGTCTCGAGGGCGACGATGCGATCGGCATCCGTCGCGGCATTCGCGACACCTGCGAGGGTCAGCATCCTCTCGACGTGGGCCCGGAACTCGCGGCGCGTCTCGTCGAAGTTCTCGAGCCGGTAGTAGCTCTCGTCGGGAAGCGACAGCCCGCCCTGCACGATGAAGGGGACATAGCGCTGCGGGTTGCCAGGGTCGGGCTCCACGTACAGGCCGAACAGGCCCGAGACGCCGTCGCGCTCAAGGGTGCCGAGAGTCGTCATCAGCTCCGGGATCGATGAGATCCCATCAACAGCGGACAGCTGAGCGGCGATCGGGGTCGCGCCGAGCTCGGCGATGCGCTCGGTGTCCATGAAGCTCGTGTACAGGTCGCCGATCTTGCGCGTTTCGGTGCCGGGCTCGGCATCCGTGCTCTCTTCGATGATGGCGCGCACATCCTTCTCGGCCTGTTCGGCGATCAGGTGGAACGAGCCCCAGCGAGCCTTGTCGTCCGGAATCTCGGTGCGATCGATCCACGCACCGTTGACGTGACGGAACAGGTCGTCTTGCGGGCGAATGTCGGCAGAAAGTTCTTCGAGCGGGAGGCCAGAGACGAGGGCGTCGGTCATGTCCTCCAGAATAAGCACCTCCGCTATGGACGATCCCTGCGAGGCGGGAACACCGAACGAACGGCTGGCGGATGCAGCATCCGTTCGCGCAGGTCTTCGTAGATGGGCCGGGTGCGAAGAGCCGCGGCGACGAGGATCGCGCAGACGGATGCCGCGAGCATCGGCGCCAGCACTGTGGCAACGGCCGTCATCTCGACCACGACGGCGATGCCGGTCAGGGGTGCCCGGATCGTGGCAGCGAACATCGAGGTCATGCCGACGAGGACGAACACCACGACCGTCGTATCGGCCACCTCCGGGAGAATCAGCTTCGCGACGGATCCGCAGAGCGCTCCCCACAGCGCACCGATCGCCAGGAGCGGGGCGAACAGGCCCCCGGGGGTTCCCGCCGCGTACGAGAGCGGACCGGCCAGAAACCGGATGACGAGGGTTGCAGCGAGCACGATAGGGATGAGCGACTCGCCGCGAAGTAGGCCCTGCGAGATCGGATCGCCCCCGCCGGCACCGAGCGGGTCGAGGAAGAGCAGCAGGCCGACTGCTCCGCCGATGATCGCCGCCTGGGCCACCGGCGGCACGCGGCGCGCTGCCCGGGCCGCCGTCAGGAACCCGAGGATCAGACGGTTGTATCCCGCACCGAGGATGCCGGTGAGCAGGCCAAACACCGCGAAGACGCCCACTTGCGCGAGGTCGGGCGGCGGGACGGGCGCTACCTGGAAGATCGGCGCATTGCCAACGACGATCCACGCCGTGGCAACTGCCACAGCGACACCGGTCAGGGTTGGGAGGACGATACGCGCGCGCACCGACTGGGCGACCTCTTCGATGACGAAGAGCGATCCGCCCAGCGGAGCGTTGAAAGCGACGGCTAGGCCAGCGCCAGAGAGGGCGGAGTGAAGGGTGCGCGCGTCCGCCGCGGATCTGCGGCTGCGGCGAGCAGCCTCGGCGCCGAGCACCGCCCCGATATGAACCGTGGGGCCCTCGCGACCCAGCACCATTCCCGACCCGATCGAGAGCACGCCGCCGACGAACTTCGCCACGAGTACCCCCAGAGCGCTCGGCGGCTCCTCCCCGCGCTCGACAGCCTCGACGTACTGGATGCCGCTCCCGGCCGCCTGCGGGACCCACTTCACGAGAAGTGCTGCCAGCGTCGCGCCCGTGGCGGTGACGGCGATAGCGATGAGCCACCCCCACGCGGGCTGGTCGTGCGCGAACGCGAAGACCTCGATGCGCAGATGCTCGGCCTGGTCGATGCACCAGCGAAAGGCCCCGCCGACGAGTCCGAGGGCGAGACCCGCGATGGCAGCCAGCAGCATGAGGATCGCGATCTGCCGGGCAGCCCCACTGCCGGCATCCGGAGATGTCGTCGACGACGTGTTCCCCGTCATCCCACCCCTGCCCGGGCGCCCGGCGGCGCCTCTTCCGCACTGCCCATCGTGGCATCCGCGCGGTTCGTTTGCCGCGAAGCGCGGACGACGGATGCCACGCACGGCGTGTCGCGGCAACCGAACAGACCCGCACCGGACGGTGGCGCGGCGCGCGTCATCCGTGTCAGCGGCGGTGAACCCTAGGCTCGGCTCGTGCCTTCTCGACCCGCCGGCGCTCCCTCGACGCTGAACCGTGACATCCTGCGGCTCGCGGTGCCGGCCCTCGGCGCCCTCATCGCCGAGCCGCTGTTCCTGATCGTCGATTCGGCACTGGTCGGGCACCTGGGTACCGTGCCGCTGGCCGCCCTCGGGATCGCTTCGGCGATCCTGCAGACGATCGTCGGGCTCATGGTCTTTCTCGCGTACTCGACCACACCGGCAGTCGCCCGACGCTTCGGCGCCGGCGATGCGAAATCTGCGGTTTCGGTCGGCATCGACGGCCTCTGGCTCGCGCTCGGGCTTGGCGCACTTCTGGCCCTCGCCGGATCCCTCGCGACACCACCCCTCGTCTCGCTGTTCGGTGCCACCCAGGAGGTGGCGGCGGATGCGGTGACCTACCTCCAGATCTCCATGTGGGGTCTTCCCGCAATGCTCATCGTGTTCGCCGCGACAGGGCTGCTGCGCGGGATGCAAGACACCGTCACGCCGCTGTGGATCGCCGCGGCCGGCTTCGGCGCGAATGCTGCGCTGAACGCGCTCTTCATTTACGGGCTCGGGTGGGGGATCGCGGGCTCGGCGGTGGGAACCGTGCTGGCCCAATGGGGCATGGTCGTCGCCTACGTCGGTGTCATCGGTCGGCTGGCTCAGCGCCATTCGGCCCAGGTCCGCCCGTCGGCTCGCGGCGTGCGCGGGTCCGCCCGCACCGGCGGCTGGCTATTCCTGCGCACGGTGTCGCTGCGGATAGCCCTCCTGACCACGGTGGCCGTCGCCACCGGGCTCGGCACCGATGAGCTCGCCGGCTGGCAGGTCGCGTACACGATCTTCTCGGCAGCAGCGTTCGCTCTGGACGCCCTCGCGATCGCGGCCCAAGCGCTCATCGGCAAGTCACTCGGCGAGCAGGACCATGCCAGAGTGCGTAAGGTGCTGCAGCGCACCAGCGCGTGGGGTCTGTGGTTCGGCATCCTCGTCGGCGCGGGGGTCGCGGCGGCATCCGGGGTCATCGGCATCCTCTTCACCGGCGACCCGGAACTTGCGGCCATCGTGCAGCCCGCCCTGCTCGTGCTCGCCGTTGCGCAGCCGCTGTGCGGCATCGTCTTCGTCTGGGACGGCGTGCTCATCGGTGCCGGCGACGCGCGCTATCTCGCGATCGCGGGCGCGCTGAATCTCGTACCGTTCCTCCCCGCCCTGGCCCTCGTCGCGATCTTCCACCCCGGCGGCGCCGCTGGGCTCGCGTGGCTTGCCGTCGCCTTCTTCGGCGTCTACATGCTTGCGCGCGCCGCGACGCTCGGCTGGCGGTTGCGGGGCCAGACGTGGCTCGGCTCTACCCTCAACATATGAGCCCCGAGAGCCCCTCCTCCCCCTCGCTGCAGGTGCGACGCAAGCCGCAACGGCAGAACACTGACGCCGACGTGCTGCGCGGCATCCTGGCTGAGGGGATCGTCGCCCACGTGGGCTTCGTGCGGGACGGCGCACCGATCGTGTTGCCCTACCTCTACGGGGTCGGCGATCTCGGTGAAGGCCCCGTTCTGCTGCTGCACGGGTCGACCGGCGGCGGGCTGTTCTTGGATGCCGCGGGCGAGGGCGTCCCGGTCTCGGTCACGGTCACCCACGTCGACGGACTCGTCTTCGCGGCATCCACGTTCGAGAGCTCCGCGAACTACCGCAGCGCGGTGGTCTTCGGGCGCGCCCGCATTGTGCCTGAAGACCAGCGGGAGCGGGCGCTGTGGCAGGTCTCGGATCACCTCATGCCGGGCCGCCGCGCCGAGGTGCGGGAGATGACCCGCAAAGAAGTCCGCGCCACTCACGTTCTGCAGGTCCCGCTCGATCAGGCGAGCGTCAAGGTCCGCTTCGACGGGGTGGGCGACACTGAGGACGACGGCGAGGATCACACCGTTTGGGCGGGTGTCGTGCCGCTCGCCGTCCGCGCGGGCACACCGATCGGTTCCCCGGTGACCCGCGCGGCAGGGGCTGCGGATGCGGCATCCGTCGCTGCTTTCGCTCAGCGGCTGCACGATCTCGCCGCCGAGCGTGAGGCTCGACTGCGCGAGATCATGCAGCCCTGAGGACGGCTACGCGCCGTCGCGGACGCTGCGGGCGAATTCGGTGACGTTCGCGCGCAGGGCCTCGATGCGCCTATCGCGCGCCGACTCACGGTCGAATCCGAGGTACGCCGACGGCGGGAGCTTTCGAACATTCACCGAGCACTCGAAGTTCTCGCAGACGAGGATGCCGACGGTATCGCCGCGCCGTCCGGCGTCGCCCGCTCGCTTGGCGGCGAACATCACGACGTCATTGGGGAGCTGGACGTCGTTGCACCACGAACATTGCGGACGACTCAGGGGGCGAGCATCGGTCTGACGCAGCAGGATGCCGACGGGCTCGTCGTCGAGTTCGATCACGACTGACGCGAGCTTCGGCAGCTTCGAATCGCGGATGCCGAGATAGTCCAGGGACTCCCAGTCGCGAGTGTCGAGGTCGGTGGGAAGGGTGAGGTTCTTGCGCTCGCTGCGCGAGGCGTTGAGAAACGATGCCCGGATCTGAGCGTCGGTGAGGGGACGCATATGCGTGCCTTTCAGGGTGTGAACGCGCGGCGGTAGCCTCGAGCCGAGCCCAGCTCACGCCCAGCGTCGACACCATTCGTACATCACGACGGCCGCAGCAGCGGCCGCGTTGATGGAGCGGGTCGAGCCGTACTGCGCGATCTCGACGCTGCCGGATGCCGCGGCCAGCGCCTCTGCCGAGAGCCCCGGCCCTTCCTGACCGAACAACAGAACGCACGCCTGGGGCAGGTCCGCCTCGGGCAGCGGCCGGGAGCCCTCGACGTTGTCGATCGCGATCACAGGAAGGTTCGCAGCATCCGCCCACACGGCGAAAGCCGCGACATCCTCGTGGTGACGCACGTGCTGATAGCGGTCGGTGACCATCGCGCCGCGCTTGTTCCAGCGGCGACGCCCGATGATGTGCACTTCCGCTGCGAGGAAGGCGTTCGCGCTGCGGACGATGGAGCCGATGTTGAGGTCGTGCTGCCAGTTCTCGATCGCCACATGAAACGGATGCCGCCGCTCGTCCAGGTCCGCGACGATCGCGTCCATTCGCCAGTATCGGTACCGGTCGACGACGTTGCGGCGGTCACCTGCGGCGAGGAGGTCGGGGTCAAGTCGGGGATCATCCGGCCATTCAGCTTCACCGCCCGGCCAGGGTCCGACTCCGTGAGGGAGTTCCGGCTCGCTCCCGGGCTCCGTCTCGTCCTGCACGTCGAGCAATCTATCTGACGGTCGCGCTGAGCCCGGACGGTGAGTGCCCACCGCGCATCTTTTCGGTATACCGAAAAATCGATAGGGTTTCGATATGCCGAAGTCTCCACCGACGCTCACTGCCACGGTCTCGGCACCGGCGCGGAGCCCCCGGCTGGTGTGGCTCCTCGGCCCGGCTATGGTTGCCGGCGTCGCCTACCTCGACCCCGGCAACGTGGCCAGCAACATGACAGCCGGCGCTCGCTACGGCTACCTGCTGGTGTGGGTGGTCGTGGTCGCGAATGTGATGGCCTGGCTCATCCAGTACCTGTCGGCAAAGCTCGGCGTGGTCACCGGTGAGAGCCTGCCGCAGGCGCTCGGGGGGCGGATCCGCAGCGCGTGGGGGCGGCGCCTGTACTGGCTGCAAGCCGAGCTCGTGGCGATGGCGACCGACGTCGCCGAGGTGATCGGCGGTGCCGTCGCCCTGAACCTGCTGTTCGGCATCCCCCTGCTCTGGGGTGGGGTGATCACGGGTGTC
>MDTD01101342.1_pt1 | contig 25813 bp, 23 predicted proteins | sample 811221 | NCBI WGS metagenome assembly MDTD01 (sample SAMN05326646, study PRJNA326480) | marine metagenome | isolation source: seawater | place: Pacific Ocean: South West | collected 2011 | reverse complement strand
TTTCAAATTCAACAACTCCAAATGGATTTGTAATAAAGTGTTCTTTGATTGCCATAGTAGCAATCGACTCGCGCTCTTGATGAAAACCTAAAAAATTTATAAGGTTCAGCTCAGTCATAACATCACAATTTGACACAAGCACATTGTTAAAAGATTTTGGATCAAGCAAACGCAAGGCGCCTGCTGTACCGAGAGGCTCTTCTTCTTCCAGATAAGAGATTTCGACATTTAGTGTGCCACCAGAGCCCAAGCGATCAATTATTTTGTCTTTAAGGTAGAAAGTAGAAACATAAATTTTTTTTACCCCACTAGCAGCAAATTGCTGAATAATATGCTCTATCATTGGCAATCCATTAACCTCGAGTAGAGCTTTAGGTTTATTCTTTGTTAAATTGCCCATGCGACTTCCAAAACCGCCTGCCATCACTAGTCCCACAACATTTCCTATCGATGAAATTTTTGCGCTTTCGAAATCTTGATATACAAGAATGGATTTTAGAATCTCACCTTCCAATAATGGAATGAGAGATAGGCCTTTAAAAGTCGATTTAAGCCGCTCCAAGTCTATTGAACCCAATTCATTAATTTGCAATGATCTAAAATCGGTCTTCATTACCTTAGAACAAGGTTCATAAAGATCTTTCCCATCAAGTATTCCTCTGCGAATATCCCCATCCGATATAGTGCCAAGCACTTTCCCTTTATTGACTACTAAAAGTACCTTTGGTTTGACTTTGTTCAATAAATCAATGGCTGAAAGCAAATTATCACTTGGATTAATCTTAAATTCATCTGCGTTTCTGATAAATTTTTCCATCACTATCCTTAGTTAAGCTAAACTGTGAAGTTCCTTAATCTGAGCGTCCACCATCTCTGAGCCAGATATTTCAAATGTTACATTCTCAAAATTTACGATTTCTCTCAATATCCAGTTTTTTCTGGAAACACATTTGTTACTGTCACTTAATCCATTATTATCGCTAATGTGTAAACCAACTACATGACGTTTAATTTCATCAAAAGTTTTTTTAGCGTCAAAGCCAAAGGTTTGTGCTGAAACTTTTACATGTCCAAAATCCCAAAGGATCCCAACGTTTCGTGGCTTTCTTTCAATAAACTTATTTATCTGTTTATCTGTAGCAAGCATAAATGGATTAACAAATTGATAGCTCTGGAAGTTTTTTTTTGTGCAAACGTTAGTCTCTATTGCTAATTGAATTTTATGTAAAGCTGCAATCTCAGATAATTCTTCTAGCCTATGAAAAAAAAGATCCTCTGCTTTTTTTCTGTCCTTTTTACAATAAATTTCAGACGAAAATGCTTGGCCCAATTCATTTATTTTAAGATCCAAAAAAAAACCGGCATGAAGTGCATAGAAGTGACTACCAATTTTCTTTGAAATCACAATTGCATTTACAACCTTTTGGAATGTTTTCTGCGCAATATTGTGATCCAAGGAAGCTAAATTCATCACAAAATCATTCTTAGGTTCCTCTTTATTAAAGTAATTATGTAAACTGAAGTCAAAACCTTCACTTTGGTGATGGATACAAAAATTTTCAAAATCTTTTTGTAATGGAAAGTTAGAAAACTCTATCTGCTTAATATTCCGTTTTTCAAAAAAATTTATAATCGACTCCGGGCTTTTATCGCCTAGAAATGCAGTAGAAAACCTCATCTATTTAAAATTTCCTTATAACAATCTATACTATAGATTGGAATTTGCTTTTCATCTTTTTCAAGAATTGCTGGCTTAAATGGTGGGTAAATCATTGCTCTAACAAATCGATCTACCAATTCTAAATCCCATGTTGGATCTATTTTGCCAGCAAAAGGAAGACAGCGATTATAATAATCACCATTACCTACTTGTCGCTTTCTTTTGATTGTAGAAGAGTTAAAGATAAAATTTATATGCTGATTTAGATCTTCACACATAGCTGATTTGACCTTTGCATATAATGAAAACGATGTGTCATTCGGATTAATATTTACTATTCTCTGCAAGAATATGTCTCCTGCATCAAACTCGTTAGTCATCTCATGAATTGTATATCCTGTTTCATTTTCACCGCAAATTATGGCCCACGGAATCGAGAAACAGCCCTTATACTTTGGCAAAAGCGACGGATGGTAGTTAAATGCTAAGTAGGCTTCAGACAGAAATTTAACTGGTATTTTTTCTCTCCCAAATACTGAAACTATTATATCAAATGGGCGTTTTATCTCAAAGTTTGCATCTCTATAACTTTGGGTCGAAAATAGTATTTTATTGGACTTTAAAAAAAATATTAGATTAGCATTTTCTGGATTGTCATACGTTTTGACGAAGAGTTTATTTTTGTCAGCTTTTTGTAACAAAGCATCCAAAAAAAACTCTCCAAATTCACCATAGCAATCTACAAGAATCTTCACTTTTCGACATCCTGTGCGCTTAACATCTCTAGAGCTTCTATGTCTCTTAGCGATTTTTTACCGAGCAAACTATAGAACTTATTTGCGGGAATTCCTGTACCAGGTCTTAGAAGACAAAGATTATCCTCAGAAAATTCTTCATCCTTCCTTATTTGTTTTTGGGCAAATACACTCTTACGTGAAAACTTAAACATCCCTTCTTCTTCAGTTTGCAACTTTTTCTCAGCAGTACCAAGAATTTTCTCAGCCAGTTTCACATATTCAACTAGCTCAGCCAACTCTTCAGGAGTAGAAGATGCTGCATGGTCAGGGCCAGGCATCGACTTATCTAAAGTAAAGTGTTTCTCGATTATTGTGCTTCCGAACGCCACACTTAGCATAGCGGCTTCGAAGCCTATTGAGTGGTCGGAATACCCTATTGGGACTTGAAAAAGTTCTTTCATTCTTTTTAAAACTAACAAATTAATACTCTCATGCTTACAGGGATAATTAGAAACACAATGGAGTAATGTAGGTTTCATATTCTTTTTTTTATAGATATCTAATGTTTCAGATATTTCATCAAATGAAGCCATGCCAACTGCAACAATAGGCTTCATTTTTGTCTCTGCTATCTTTTTATGTATTGTGTGATCTATCAAATCTGCAGATGCTGTTTTAATTTTCTTAACACCTAGTTTATTCAGAAAACTGACAGCTTCTGCGTCGTAAGCCGTAGAGATAAACTCAATGCCTATTTTTTTACAAAATTCAATAATCTCATAATGCTGCTCTTCTTTAAATTCGAGCGATTTCAACATATCAAAGTGAGACTCTGATAAATCACTAGTAAGTTTTTGATAATCAACTTTTGGCGCCTTTTTGGATGCAAGCTTTTCAGCTTTAAAACTCTGAAATTTTACTGCAGAACATCCAATTTCTTTTGCTTTTTCAACAAGCTTTCTTGCCAAATTCATATCACCGTTGTGATTAACTCCAATTTCCGCGATAAAATACAAAAGAAATCCCTCCTCAATTGTATGCAAAGTTAAACTTTGACCTTTTTATAGAGTATTCTACTGATTTTGCACCAGCTAAGTCATTAATTACTTTGTTAAAAAGGTTTTCTAAAACGATAAAATTTCATGTTAGATATTGTCTTTATAATTAGATAAGCAACACTTACTGTTAGAGCCAATTTAAAGCCACCGAAAATAGACCCTCTCACAATATATGCACCACTAAAAACATAGAAGACACAGTAAATTACAATTTGATCAGTTGGGCTTTTCGTCATCGCGAAAATAGCCTTCATAGTATATTTTATGAAGGTACAATAAAAGAATGAAAAAACCAGTGTAAATATTGGCAAAGGTGAAAAAAGCGCTAAAGTTCCAGCTACATAAGTGGTTCCAAAGGGAGCTAGTTCATTTTCACGGACCACATTGTAAGTTTCCATATAATTGTATTTTTGATTAAACAATGGCGTTGGTATTATTTGCAAAAATAAATCCCAAAAAAAGACCCAAAAACCCAAAACTCCAGTCAATTCTTTTTCGGCAATTGCCAAGAGATTGTAGAAAGTGAAAACTGTTTCAGCCACGAATAAACGCACAAAGAGACTAAAAACAAAGTTGATATCTAAAGCAAATATAAAACTAAAAACTGCCTCTGTTTCCCGAGTGACCCTATACCAAACTATCATTGCACCCAGAACTATAATAAAAAAACTAACTACTAGAATTTTTAAGAATTTCTTGAAAGTCATAAACTTCAGAAGATTATATTTAAGAGAATTGTTATTAAATAAAAATGCCACAAAAATCATTATTAGACCCCACAAAAGAGGCTGTCTGGCACCAATAATTGCAAAAATCACAATAACACTAAAAAGAATTATAAGGTCGACCTTTTCGAGTGCTTTATTTTTTAACAATCTGCTAATTATTAACGCAAAGAGAATATAACTAAGACCAAAACTTAAGCCAACGCCTTCAAGCGTGTATTCACGACTAATTCGTTCCCAATCCAAAAAACTTAAAGACGAAATCCAAAATAAGAAAACCACCAATAACTTTGGACTAGAGACATAAAGTTGATTTGAGCGGACCTTAAAACCTTTTCTTACCCTTTCTGATATTAAACTAATATGCAAAAAATTCCCATCGAGAGATAAGTGCAACAATAATCCTGCTATCCAATAAACATTAAACTTTAACGCAAAAAGTATTGAACCACTCGAAATTTTTTTAAATAAATCTATCCCACCTTGCCCAATGTCTAATGACCCAATTAAAAAAAAACTTAAGCTGATAAGCAAAGAATAAACTAAAGAAAAAAACAGAATACAGATCCGAATATCTCTAATACTTTGAGTAACAATAAAAAAAATGCCGTAAATGCTGATAAAAAAGTGGCCTGCAGGTATTAAATCTGAAGACCAACTAACGCATATAAGACACAAAATAGTCGGTAAAACCAAAAAAAACCTGGAGATATTTGATTTATAAAGTTGCAATGTAGATCACTTGATAGGCTATTAGCATAGATGACTTATAACTTAGAAACTGATTTTTTCTAACCTTCCTTTATTATTCAGAATTCTATGATTTAAAATTTCAAAATTTTCTGGTCTAATAAAAATCCTATTGTTTCCAAAGTTCTCTCCACGCGAGAGCTCACCATTATTTATAGTGCAAGAAACAAAACCAAAATTATTCAAGTAGGGCGTAATCAGGTCATCAGATAGACCAAAATTTCTATATTTTTCGTTTACTTCACACATAACGATCATCAACGAGTGAGAAGATAAAATCCGTTTAGCACCCTTTAGTACATTAAGCTCATTACCTTCTGTATCAATTTTCAAAAAATTTACTTTACCTTTTATAGTATTATCTAATTTGCTTTGCGTTACTTGATCTAAGTTTTCTGATACGCCATTTACAATAAAATTTTCTGGACCAAGATTTTTAGTCAGATATACCTTCTTTTCACTTTCTCCTGCAGCAATATTGAGAGTTTTTGCTCTAGTAAATTTGTTCAACTCAATATTTTTGGACAACTTTTTGAAAGTAGCCGGTGATGGTTCAATCGCTATACACCTAGCCCCTACAAATTTACTGATCAAAAGAGTGTAAGAGCCAATATTCGCTCCGACATCAACAAATAAATCATTCGTGTTTACTGAAGTTAAAAATAATGAAGCTTCGTCGCGCTCCATTAATCCATAGTATATATCGCCAGTAAAACCAGTATCAGATTTTTGACAATTAACCAAAATATCGCCGTGCCAATTATAGAGAACTGTTTGGTTTAAACGACTGCGTATTTGCCATTTAATTATGTTTAAAATTACCTTAATTGGTTTAATTCTAAATTCCTGACGTCTAATTACTGATGTTATTAATTTCCTCAGTTTCATAAGTTTTCTATCCAGCCCGCATAACTTTGTGATAACTCAATCAATCGCCCGAATTGATCTGAATTATCCATTAATGATTTAACATGGCTTTCTAATTTTTTCCTTTCCTCACCAAGGTCACTACTTAGTTCTTTGTATGTCGAATATTTATTATAAATTGGTAGTTTTTTTCCGTCAGAATATACTGACCTTGGTACATTCTGTGACTTCATTTCTCTTTTCACTTTTCCATCAATATCACTGGAAATCAAACTCGCAATATTTCTCAAATACTTTTCAGGTTGAACAGTGATTTTTTCAAAAGGCACTACAATTACAGAACTCATGTCTTCCGATTGGAATTTTTCAAAATAAAATCCAAACATTCTTTCGAGGTAGAGAACTAGTCGTTCACAGTCCGACCCTGTTATTTCAGCCTCAAAAACGCTTTCGTCAGAAAACATATCACTGTAAGTTCGGTCGGAAAATCCATTTCCAACTCTAAAGGTAAAATCTTTTTCTGTTCTTTTGTCCATAACTAAACGTTGTAAGATTAGTAATTGCTCAAACATTAAAAGAGGATCGCGAACAGTTTCAATGAAAACCATTCTATCCCCCAAGGCCTGTTTTAAGGCAGGGTAAACAGGCAATAAATGGCAGGTGACGAGGCAAGATACTGGAAGGTTTTTCTCTATTTGAGAGACCATCAAGTCATCACCTTTTCTAAACAAACGAGAAAAATATGTGAAAAACTTTGGTGATTTCCAAGCGGAACTTAGATCACTTATTCGAAAGTTCATTTCTCTAGACATACTTTGATCATAAACGTGGCAATCTAAAGACATACGAACAAAGTTTTGGAAGCCCTTTAATGTCAGTTGATTACAGTAAAAGAGAGCACTGGCCCATTCGATGTCATACTTAAAGCTCATTAATTCAACTCGAGGCATGGAAGAAACCAATGGGGCAAGAAGAGTTTTTCCGCTGCCATTGAACCCATTTATAAAAATATTTTTGTTATTAAAATTTTTTTTCTTCAGCAATTGCCTGGGTAAATTTATTTTACCCTCAGAGAACAAAAATTTACCATTAACTGCCGTTGATCCATCATTTAATGACATTAATAATCCCCAATAAGGCTTTTCTGATTTTCTTTATCGCTCTAATTGAAAATGGTTCCAAGGGGACACCATCTAACTCAAAGTAGCCTGGATATTTCTGATGTAGGTTTTTAAACTTTATCGAACCAAAGGTTGAAAAATAAACCCCCCAGGCAATCGAGTCTAAAAAAAAGTGTTCTTGTCTTTTTCCATTTTTATAAAAATTTTCTAAATCCTTCCAAGAGTCCAAAACCTCGAAACTAGATAACCTTTCAAACAAGTTATGCCCCATAAAGGCCGCTGGTTTGCCACGAACCGACGCCTCTAAGATTATTGAAGAACCGAGACCCACAACTTTGTCACTTATTTCAATTAACCAATAGCTATCTAAATTTGAAGTAGGAGGAACATGAATTACGTTTTGAGCACTACTTGATATCAGTTCTGATATAAGTTTTTTCTCATTTCCTCTTGCTTTGGAAGAGTTGGGATGCCACCGAACAACCAACACTTGATTACTATCCAAATATTTGCCGTCATTTAAGTGGCTCACTGCATTATAAAAATTTTCAAAAAATAAATCACTGGTATCAAAGCCTGGGATTCCTGCAAACTCAAAGTAAGTTCCGGTAAACAACGTTATTATTTTCTTACCTTTGATCTTACTCTCGAAACTTCCTGATCGACTAAAATCTTTATGAAAATTAAAGAATCCAACATTGTTCATGTTAATTGCAGACGCAACATTTTCGTTTCTGAAAAGATAATTCAAACCTTGTTTGACAAGCCTGCCCTTTTTCAACGGATCTTTAAGATCTCTAATAACCATTTCGATGTCATTTGATGCGGCGGAAATATCATTTATTGTTTCACAATTTTTGCGCAGTAAAATCGAGTTGTATTCCCCACCACTAATAAAAGGATAAAAATCAATACCAGTATTTTTAGCAGCATGTAAGGCAGCCCCGTCGGTACTCCTGCGCCCGTTCCAAACAAACAACTTATCTAAATTATTTGTTTTAATCTCACTGCAAAAATATTTATAAATTGAAATTGAATTGTTTATTAAATAGTTTATTCGATCCTTTTTAATCTGGAGATCAAAAAAAGTGTCGTTTTCCTCACTTACAATTGTAGAGTAAACAAGCCTACCAACTGGAACATCCTCATATTTGTAATCCATTAGATCAGAGTGGGTATTAAATAAACAATTGTCAGAAAAGCTTTGGCTTACCTGAACCGGCATATCCTTATGATCAATTTTATTAGCGATCAGTATTTTTTTACTTCTTTTAATTTGCATATGACATAACTTTAAAAACAAAGTCTTCGCAAATGGATTGGTTGGAAAACCAATTAAACTCTTATCGTAACTATAAAATGTAACTTTGGAACTGTTTTTATTAGCAAGCGCGATCTCAATAGCTTCGGCATGGTGAGAGATCCATAGAGGTACATGAGAAAAAATACCTATATTACTCATAATCGCTCCAATATCGCCGAAACAAAAGTTGTTCGCATTTTTTCTATACTATTTTTAGGAATAAATTGTCGGACATGATTTTCATTTAGGCAACCGTACACGAGCGACCCCCCCGCTTCATTTATAAATTTGAGAACACGTTTCTCAACATCCTCAGAAGACATCTTGCTCAATGTTATTAAAGATTTCTTAAGATCACTTTTATCGCTAATATATGGAGATGCCGAACACCCAGAGTGCCAATTTTGAGTAAATGAAACACTTGGCGTTCTCTCCAATAAACTTTCCCATCCCACGGAGCCGTTGACGCTGGCGCATATTTGAGCAGATTTCAATAGGTTTTCGTGGGAGAATTCTATTGGGACAAAATAGGCATTTTTTATCCTGTTTACAGCCAAATAAAATTGGGAACAGCGCGCATTATAATTTCTTAAATCTACAGCAAATTGCTTCGGGTGTTCTTTAATTAAAATTTGCCAATCCGCTGGAATAGCATCCGAAATCATTGAAATAGCAATCAACTGTTCTGACAGCGGACCAGCCTCCGGGTCAGTTGTTCTTTCTGGTTGCAAATTTAAGGGAAAATATACAAACTTCACATCTGTAATTCGAGGCTTTATTGCCAAATTCATGTATAATGTTTTCATACTTTTAGAATACCCTAAGTACCTAAATAAGAACGCTATGTACTGTAGCCGAGATAGATGATCGGAATAAGCAAAAGTTGAATTTTGGTTAGAAGTTTCAGAAATTTGCTCCACAGGGCGAGGAACTTTACTTAGAGCTCTTTTAATAGTTGAGGTAAATTCATAAATACCAAATGATTTAAGAAATTTTTTTAATCTAAACGCTTTTTCCGAATGACCCCATGAACCCATGACTAAATTTTTTGTAAAAGAAATGTTTTTGAGTTCATCAAAAGTAAAATTTTTAAAACACTCATTATTTTCAATTACTAGATTACTTTTATAAGCATAATCAAACTGAGTAAGTTTTGGCCTGAAGTCACTATCCAAGTAAATGTAACCCCCAATTCCAGTTCTTCTTGGAAACAAAACATTTAGTTCTAAACGCTTTGCAACAAAAAATAACAAGACATCCCATGCCATATGTGGAGTATTACAAAAAAGCACATTTTCTATATGCTCGTTGATGCTAAAAAACTCCTCAAAGTAGGATATTAGGGCAAATATAAACTGTGTTTTTTCTTTATTATGAGATCTGAACGGATCTGTCCTGTCTAAACATTTTAGTGCGGCAAATATTGCTTCATCCAAATCACTTTTTTTCCATAAAGAAATCAAAGAGTAATCTAAATTTGAGTTTTCTTTAAGTAAATTTCTAAAATTACTAAATTGGTGTGCATCTATTAAACGAAGATTGTTCATCAAGGAACCAGCTTTGGGTTTCCTGTAGCTAATTATTGATGAAAATTTATTTGGATCCGATGATATCAAATCAGATAAAATATGTTCGAGGACCTCGTCTCCCATGAAGTCACAGATCAGAGTAGTCAATTAAGGTTTCTCCGCTATAACCACAATAGTATCAGTATTTTTGTTACTAACTATCCAGCTTCTATAACTATTATCAAATTCTGATCCACTCATGTTGGCATTTTTAATATGACCGCCAGGTTGGCCATTCATAAACCATTCCAAATGATTTGGAAAACCGTACCGTTGTTTATATTGTGTCTCTTTTATTTTAAACCCAGCCAGCATCAATATTGCTTCAAGAGATTCTTGCGTATGCAGTACTAAATGCTCATTCCAAAATATGAAATTTTTATAGCTTTTTAAATTTCTTCCATCGAGCAACATATCTCTTGCATGTGGTACTTCTATTACCAAACTACCACCTGATGCCATTATTTTCAAAATACTTTTTAAAAAATTTAGCTGGGAGGGAACATGCTCTAATACATGGAACAATGTCACAAAATCAGCTTCGTATTCATTTAACTCATCAAGATTAGCTTTACAATCTATGCTAAATGTTTGCTCTACATAGCAACGGCATGCTAGATTTGGTTCAACTCCTATAGCTTTAACACGGTTTTGTGAAACTATATTTAAAAATCCTCCCCACTCGCAGCCCACATCTACTAAGCGCTTAACTTTTGAAAGCTTCTCCTTATGCTCTTCGAAGCGCTGCAGATCATCTGGAAAATATTGATTTTCAGTAAAAAAATTGTCCTCAGGTGTGGCGCTGGCATTTTTTTCATAATAATCACCACCTGTAAGAAACTTTTCTAAGACAATAATATCCGTTTTTTTATCCCTGAAAACTTTGTGCCGACTGTCCCTAGTGCGATCATTTATCTCAATTAAGTTTCCAGCCTCAATCAATTTCAGTTGTATAAATTCAGTAATAATAGGGTTCTGATTTTTCATCATAAATTTCTACTTATAAATTAGCTTCAAAAGGCAATTTCAATTTTTTTTGGATCAATTGTTTGTTTATCTTCAAGTTTTCTACTATCCTTCTAAATTTTTTTCCAGATCCCCCAGAACCATAGGGGTTTGAGGATTTCGAAACTTCTTTTTTAAAGTTTGGAGAGTTTAAACAAATTTTAAAAGCATCTAAAATTTCTTTAGAAGAATAACCAACTTGTATTACGTTACCACCTCTTAATCTTCCGTCTTGTCTAGCACCAATATTAATAGTCGGACAATTGAATGCAGGAGTCTCTTTGATACCAGACGACGTATTACCAATGCAAACAACATCATAACCTAAAATTGATAATCCCAGCACACCATGGTAACGTTTCCGACCCAGCGAAGGGACAATTTTAAAGAAATCAAAACCTGATGTATCAATCTTTTTCAATGCCTTAATAATGAATTTCCCGCCGGCATCATTGTTTGGGAAAGTACAGATTATTTGAACACCACGCTGTGCTAAGATGCAGAGCGCGTCTATCGAATGCTTTATTTGGAACTCAGCTTGCTCAACTTCTGTTGCAATAGAATGCTGAGTGAAAAGAACGATTGGTTTTCTTTTATCAAAGTCAAACTCACTGTTAATTAATGTTTCTGAAAAATAATTTTTTTCTATGATCATATCGATCGCCGGATACCCTATATTGTGTACACGCCATGGTTCTTCTCCCAGCCCCAAAATTCTCTGCATTGAAATTTCATTTGTTGCACAATGAATGTGGCTAAGCTTAGTCATAGCGTGTCTTAGAGAGTCATCTAGAGCACCTCCCTCGGTGATATCACCACCTTCAATGTGACAAGTAGCGATAGTCATTTGTGTTGAAGCAACTACTGCTGCAAATCCTTCATACCTATCGGCATAGACTACAAACAAATCGGGCTTAATAATTTCAAGTTGTTCAGCAATACCCTGAACGGCTGCGCCTATTGTAAGAGTAGCTGAATAATTAGTGCTTTTGTCACTTGGCAAATCGACTGTACCCGCAATAATAAAGCCATCTTCAATTATTTCAGATATTGTACTTCCATGCTCTTTGTCCAAATGAGCGCCAGAAACCAGTAGACTACATTCTAAACTCTTTGACTTGGAAAGCTCACTGATTAAAGGAAAGAGCAAACCATACTCCGCTCTATTCCCCGTGAAAATGAGAACTTTCATAATGTAAGTTGTTCCTTAATTTTATTAATACTTTTATTCAAATTTATCCTTGGATACCATCCCAATAATTCTCTAGCCTTAGAGATGTCAATCACTTGCAATTTGTTACTGACTGTATTTTTGTTGTAGTTTTTTGGCTTTATCAAAAAGTCTTTTGAATTGAAGGCATCACCAACAAAATCAATTATTTGCGAAATTGAATAAGTATTTTTGGATGCAATATTAAATAAGTTTGATCTATTAAATTTTCTATTCGCGATCACAGCCCGAATAGCTCCGGCTAAATCTTTTACATCCAAATAATTAACATATGAGTGAACTTCGTTAACTTCTATAATTCTTTCTTTTGATGAAAAATCTAACATTAACTTAGACATTAGTGTTGAAGAATGTAAACTTGGACCAATAATATTGCTCAGTCTAAAGACTAGCATATTTTGATTAAGAAAATTTTGTTCTTGTTTGAATTTAAATGCACAATAGCTGGATGTAGCTTTTATATCTAAACCCTCATGCAAATGTGCTTGATTACTATTTTCGTAAACTTTGGTGGTTGAGAGATATAAATAAAATCCTGGTAGATTTTCAAATATTTTTTTTCGCTTTAAATCCAATTTTATTTTTAAATCATGATCATAGATACTAGTCAGCGCTGGCTCACAAGCATATATTATAATTTCAAAGTGGTTAGTTGCGGGAACTAAATAGCCAAGTACGTCGTTTGAATTCAACACTGTTACAGAAAAGTCTGTCTTAAGTGATGATGCCAAGTTTTTAGCTATAAAACCTTGTCCTCCTATAATTGCTATTTTTTTTTTCACGGCTCTAAGTCATCAAAACTTACTTGAGTATCAGAAAGAATTTTTTTCTTGGCAATTCGTCCCAAAAGTTGATCAAATTTTTCAGCAGGAATACCGTTTTTTCCGGGCCTTTTTACCCAAATATTGTCCTCCGATAAAGTTGTACCTGGATTAATATCCGTCGTAGCTACTACAGAAGAGAAAGCAAAATCTCTAGTAACCTGCTCTTCCTCAATAATTGTTTTACCCCCACCCCTCATAACAAACATTCTTTTAGAAGATTCAATTAGTTCTTTGCAGCTTTGTATATCCATAGAACACGAAATATCTGGTCCAATTCTTTGCATAGTATCGGTGAAATGACGCTCCAATATGCTTGCCCCCAAAGCGATCGCACCAAGACAAGCCAAATTAGACAAAGTGTGGTCGGAAAGGCCCACCGGACAGTCAGGAAAGGCCTGCTCTAATTCAGTCATTGCACCTAATCTTACCAAACTTTCCGGAGTTGGATATAGGTTTGTTGTATGCAACAATGCTACTGGCACATTCTTGTCCGAGAATACTTTGACAGCTTTTTTCACTGTTTCCAAATCGTTCATACCAGTACTTAAAATGACCGGTTTTTTAAATTTTGCCATATAGGCTAGTAGTGGAAGATTATTGCATTCGCCAGAACCAACTTTAAAGGCAGGCACATCAAACTTTGAAAGCCGATCAATAGCTGACTTAGAGAAAGCTGAGCTAAAAAATTGAATGTTCTTGGACTTGACATACTGCATTAATTTGAACTCTTCTTCTTCAGATAATGCACATTCCTCCATGATAGCGTAAATGCTTTTATCCGTATTTCCAGGTATGGTGTTTTTTGCTGCTACGGACATCTCATCATGGATAGTATGAGTTTGATGTTTAATTACTTCAACACCAGCTTCATGTGCTGCATCAACTAGCTTGAAAGCTTCTTCTAACGAGCCGTTGTGATTTATGCCTATTTCAGCAATTATAAACGGTTGATGATCCTTACTGATTTCTCTGTCGCCAAACAAGAATTTATTTGCCATTTGAAATTTCCTCATGAAACAGTTTCGCCAATTGGTAATCAAACTCATCATCTATATCAAACGAATAAAGTTTTTCATTCATTACTATTGGCTTAGTCCTTTCAGTTATAAACCGCCGCTGCTCAATGAATGAATTTCTTTTAATCAGATATAAATTTCCATTTAAATGGTAAGATTGCTCTAAATCCTGAGATCGGATATTCACCCCACTAAAATTTAATACAGGATGCATTATTCCATTTCTAATATAAAAATTCCAAAAAGGGCTATGGTGATTTGGCGAGACGCTAACCAAACTATCTATATTTTCATTAAAGACAAGTGTTTGATGGGCTTCACGAAAATAATCAATTTTACGAAAAGGCGATGTAGGTTGCAAAAGTAAAATACGGCTTACATTTGAAATATTTTTCTCATACCAATTCAGAGCATGTAATACTACATCAACGCTCTTTGCACTATCCGTTGCTAATTCACCAGGCCGTAGCCAGGGACACAGCACCCCATTTTGTAAACTTATCTCACGCATTTTTGAGCAGTCCGTAGAAACCAAAGTATTGTATCCAGTCTCAATACTAAATTCTATACTTCTCTCTAGAAGTGTTTGCCCACCAATCTTTAATAAGTTCTTACCAGGTAACCTTTTAGAATTTCTTCTAGCCGTTATAATTGCTAAACTTGATGTATCAACCATTTAAGAAACTCTATACCTTTTGGACCACTTTTTTCAGGGTGAAATTGGCAACCAATTACATTATCTTTCTTCGAAACTACTGAAATTTTTTCTTCATTAACAATTGAGTAAGCCAAGCACTCGTTTTCATCAGTTTGAATAGGGGTATAGGAGTGCGCAAAATAAAAACTTTCTTCATGCAAGAGGATTTGTTTCTCCGCTTTAGAACAATTTTTAACCGTCCGCCAACCGATATTTGGAGCCAAACCTAAGTAACTTGCTATGCTATTAAGATGAACAACTTTTCCTTTCAAAAAACCAAAACCACCGTTCACTTCTCCCTCACTCAAGCTTTCATAAAACATCTGGAAGCCAAGGCATATTCCGACAATCCCTAGACCCGTTTCTTTAGCAGCCACAATACTTTCGAACGTATTGTTTCTTTTCATATATTCGATAGCACTTGAAGCGGCACCCATTCCAGGAATCAATAAAGCATCACAAGACGTTAGCATTTCGGGGCAGGTTATTATTTTAGAGCAACACTCAATTTTTGATATAGATTTTTTTATATTCCTTAAGTTACTAGCACCGTAATCAACAATACCAACAGTTTTTTTAGATTTCCCTGACACATACATTGAATTTCTCTTTTAGTTCCTTTTTTAGTTCACCAATACTACCAACCCCATAATGAAAAAAACCTGCTAAAGCTACTCCGTCTATCTTGTTACGTAAAATACAGTTGTTAACATCATTAGCGTTATTGAAACCCCCACCTAAAACTAAGGGAACTGAAATTTTACCATGTAAATTTTCTAAAAACTCTAAATCAAAACCTTTTTTCATCCCTTCACTATCTATAGAAGTAATGAAAAGTTCACCGACGCCTTCGGATTGAATTTTTTTTATCCATTCAAAAGCATCAATATGTGAACGCTCACGACCATTATGGTAAAATGCTTCCCATCTTTTTTCTTCAATTTTTTTTATCTCAACCGAACCGACAATAGATTGGCTTCCAAATATATTAGCCAACTTGGAAATTAATTTTTCATCTTCGAATAAAACAGAGTTTAAAGCAACTTTATCAGCGCCCTGATCAAAAAGTTGGTAAACATCATCTAATGAACGAATTCCTCCGGAAGCACAAACTGGCACAAAAGCATGTTCTGTTATTTTGAATAACATACTGCTTAAATTTTTAGTGCCATAAAGGGAACCGACCGGGTCGTTGACCAATAGCTCATCTATGCCATGAAGATAATATTGCTCTGCTTTTTGAACAGGATCGCCCACATCTCTCAATCCTTCCAGCTTTATACTTTTTATTAGTCTGTTAGACTTTACATCCATTCTTGCAATTATTCGCAGCATTTTTTATTCAACTTTACGCTTTAATTCCCAGTTATCTCCATTTTTTCTCCATAGATGGTCAGATCTCCATGAGTCTATTGTCTCTGTGAATTCGCTTTCGCTTATTCCACAATAATCCAAAAAAGTGGAAAAATGCCGCTGAGGAAATTCGCCATCGAACCTATTCACCAAAGAGACCGCTTCTTCTCTCGAAATATATCCATCCCGGACTTCATGTGCCGCATCTGAAGTACATCGACCTAAACCAAATTTGATGAAGGCTAAATAAAAATGAAAACCGTCAAGCTTATCATCTAAGCTTGCAAATTTTGTATATGTACCTTCTGATCTGGCATCGTCGACAGAAAAATTTGTATGGTCGGTTGCATAATAAAAATTTTCTTGGGGCACCCATTTATGGTAGTAACTAAAAAACTTTTGCTGTACATCCAATTTTTTGAGTGCGTCTATTTCATTGGGTTGCAAACTGTACCGCTTAAGGTCGTTTTCACTTAAACCATAATTTTTAAAGTAGTCAGGGTAAATACCAGAAAATCGATTTTTTACAAAATCGCTAAAATCTAAGCCAGATCTATCGCTATGCTCCATCGATCCGCCGTATTCTACTTCTCCATCCTCTCCATAGAAAACCAACTGTATATTATACTGCAAAGCTACTCGAAACGGCGCCGTATACTGACCGAAAATAAAAGGCTGAAACGGGTCTCCCATCTCCAAAAAGGATGCCTTAGTGAGAATTCGGTGAACATCGCCTCTTGGAGTGAACAGTAAATTGTCAAAGCCAGAGTCAATGAAATTTGTCAAATTTTTTCGCCCAATTTCGGTATAGATGTGTGGTGCCCAAGTGACAGTTAAAGGAGTCATACCATAACGCTCCTTAAGCATATGGGCAACGTAATTGCTATCTTTTCCGCCACTACCAGGAACTACTACATCGTATTCCCCAGTCTTGCTCCTATGCTTATCACACAAAAGTTTAAGTTCATTTTCTCTCGCAACCCAATCAATACCATTATTTTTGTAATTACTAAATTTACAAGCAGAGCAAACACCATCTTTATCAAACTTTATTCGAGGCCTTTGATTAGAAATTACGCACTTTTTGCAGAATTTTATTTCATTTGGAAGTTTATAAATTGCTCTTACGTCATGGGTTTTCATTAAATACCTCAAGTTTATTTTAATTTATCGATAACTGATTTTTCATTAAAAGTTGGTAGAAAAACCCCTAATTTGGATACCTTCTTGGATACCTGACATTTATATTTAGCATATTCGGAATAAATCGGCATGGATGACAATGGATAAAAAAATGGGCGAATATCTATTTTTTTACTAGTAAAGTGTTCCATTAATTTAATTTTTTCATCTACACTTTTAGACAACACTGTTACTAACCATATTACTCGGTCACGATCTTCTAAGTCATTCTGAAAGTCGCAATCAAATCCTAAGCTAGGTAACAGACGCTTGTAATGTTGTTCAAAACTATAACGAACATATAGATATTCTTTAATTTTGGAGAGTTGTGCGACGCCAATAGCTGCCTGCAAATTTGTTATTCTGAAATTATAACCTATCTGATCGTGCCAATATTTTTTATTTTTAGACATACCATGGTTTTTGATTACACTCATTTTTTCAAAAACTTCAAAAATATTTGTTGTGCACATCCCACCTTCACCAGTAGAAATTATTTTATTAGCAAAAAACGAAAAGCACCCTACATCGCCTATACTGCCAACAAGTTTACCTTTATACTTTGCTCCATGCGCTTCAGCACAATCCTCAACAACTCGAAAACCGTGCCTTGCTGACAGGGCCATAATCTCATCCATATCAGCAACCTGCCCACACAGATGCACAACTATGACACACTTTGTCTTGGCGGTAATTGAATTTTCCAACTTATCTGCAGACAAGCACCATGTTTTTTCACACACGTCTGCTATTACGGGCGTTGCCCCACAATGTAATACGGCATTTATAGTTGCTGCAAAAGTTAAGTCTGGCACGATTACTTCATCCCCTGGACCAACATTAAGAGCGAGTAATGCTAATTGAAGAGCAGTTGTACCATTTGAGGTCGTTGTAGCAAAATTAGTTTGACAAAATGCCGAAAAGTCCTTTTCAAATTGTGAGACATAAAATCCAGTACTAGATATCCAGCCAGAAGAAATAGCATTTGCTAAATTTGAAATTTCTTCATTTTTCAAAAGTGGGCTTGAAATTGGAATATGCGTAATGTTTTGGATTGAGTAAAAATTAATTAAATTAAAATCTCTATCGACCAAAGGAAGAACTTTAATACGATTGTCAATTTTTAGTGCCCAATCATTTACAGTTTGATCAATAAACCCATATGAAAAATTTTCACTTGCAGCTTCATAAGCAAAGAAGTCGACAGAGTTTTTTTCAATTAAAGCCCGGCGAATGTCACCGTCTGTTAACACACCAAGAAGTTTGCCTGTCCTCGAAACATAAAAACAAACTCCCATACCATTTTCATCAATTTTTTTATTAACCTCGTTTAGAGAACTTTCAGAAGTAAACCATAAGTCTTCGTTGATTTTTATTTTGGAGCCATTATCAGATTGCATTGTTTTCTTCCATTAAGGGCAGGTTTATAATCTCGTCAGCAAACTTTTCACAAAGTTCAATATCGTGAGTTACAATTATAATACATATATTTTTATTGATTGATTTTAATCCCGCGAATATTTTATACGCTGTTTCTTTGTCAAGGGCAGAAGTAGGCTCATCCATCAAAATAAACTCGCGCCCTTGGTATAAAGCTCTGGCCAAACCTATTCTTTGACGCTGGCCACCAGATAGCTCATTGATGGTTAATTTTGCTGTTCTATTCGTAGCTAATCCCTCTAGCTGACAAACTTCACAAACCGAGGGCACCGAAAGATTTTGTTCGGGCATATCCATTGTAATATTAGCTGTCAGTGTTCCATCAATCAAAAAAGGTATCTGCCCCAAATAGGATGTTAATTGATCAAAAGAACTAACTTTACGCGAACTTGAATAGAATATGCTTCCTTGGGATGGCTTCACCAATCCGGCAATTAAATTTAACAAAGAAGTTTTTCCTATACCACTTGGGCCACATAACGCATAGATTTTACCAACCTCAAATTTATAAGAGAAATTGTTCACAAGATTTTTTTCGGTCTCATAATTAAATGACACTTCACTTAATTCAATCCAACCTTTCTCAGAAGATTGCACAGAAGGAAAATCAAATTCATTAGGTGGTTTAGCAAGATGATCATAAATAATATCAACCGAATTTTTTGAAAACTGAAGAACATTAAGCGCGTAAACAACTTGGTTCATCACTGGAAGTAATCTTAGACAAACATAAATCATCGGGACTATTTCACCAAGTGATTGGGCGTTAAAATCATCAGCCATCCCATACCATAAGAAAGAAAATGCGATTGCTAAAAAAATAACTGTTTCGATACCTACTTTGATGTAGGCACGTAACTGTTTTGCTTTCACTTGAGCGTTAGCATATTTGAGTGAATAATTTTCTAATAAATTTAAAAATCTATCCTGTAGGCCCATCACCTTAATTTCTTTGATGCCAGAAATAGACTCGTTCATTGAACCTATGGATAAAGACGCGTAATCGTTAGCTAATTTACCTAAATTTTCAACTCTCTTTTCAAAAGCTAATTTATATCCTGCAACAGTAATGATACCTAAAATTAATATTGAAAGGATAAGAATTGGATAGTTAAATGCTAATACAATCAACAAGGCAAAGATTAATATAGAATCTGCAACTAACTTTAATAAAGTATGTAAAAAAGTATTTGTGAAGGAGTTAGAAACTTCTGTCAAAATTTGAATTCTTCTTCCCAAATCCACTTCAACGAATTCTACGTAAGATTGATCGAAATAATTTTTAAGCAAACGTTTTTTAATTTCAGCAGCCTTTTCTAAACAAAATTGTATAGTAGTTTTCTGGCTATACACGAGAACCAAGAGCCGAATTAAAAAGATGGCTATAAAGAAAACATTTATTTCAAATTGAGAAGGAGAATATAAACCGTTGAAAATATAAACTTGATTATCTGCCACATGGGAAGTCACTAAATACGATATAGCAAGCACACCACATAATTCGGCCACAGCTGACGCAAGAAACAAAAAGCAGAGCCAAATCAGCCAATAGGTGTCCTGCCACATAATTTTATATAATTTTTTGAGCATAGCTGAATTAGTTTCTTTCAGGTATTTAATTTATTCGCAAGTACTCAATGGCATAGGAAAAGTTTCGTTCCATTATGCTTATATTAAAGGTATCCCTTGTAACCTTTTCGCCTTGTTTTGATAATTTTATTAGCTTTCCATAGTTATTTAAAAGTGCTGTTATCTTGTCGCTCAATGACTTCACGTCATTAAATCTAAAAGTTTCTCCAGCCATCGAGTCTCTAACAGAGGAAATTTCTGGCATTTGTTCTCTAAAATTATCATGAACCAATACTGGAACACCGTAAGACTGAGAGTGGATTATGCTCAAACCTGCTGCGCCAGGATAAATGAAAAGTTTTGCGTTGTTAAAGTATTTTGAGATATTAGCCTCATCGTAACTTTCTTGAATCAACTCCACATTCAATAAATTAAGCTCTTTGATTTTTTTTCTAACTTTGGCCTCCAGTACCCCATTACCAATTATTACACATGATAATTTTCCATTTGCTATTGCAATCGCCTCAAGCAGGAAGAGGATTTTAGACTTTGCGGTAAGTCTTCCACAAAATAAAATATCTGTGCATCTTTCAGCTGGATAATATTTCTTTCGAAATTTGGAAATTAAATCCAAGTCCAAACCATTTGACATCTCTTGCGTGGCCATCGAATACTTTGGGAATTTTTTTCTAAAAACTTCAGCTTCATATTTAGTATAAAAAAGTCGATAATCCGCTAGCAGTGAAATCCAGTGCCGAAGATGAGAAAAATATGCGTTTCCACCGGCGGTATGAAGATGTCCCCACCAAATTAATTTTTTTTTAAAAATTTTAGCCAAAACTAGTATTAAAAAGTTGCTCAGATATCTTATGTTACCATTAATTAACACAATATCTGTTTCTCTAACCTCTTTAAAAAAATTAAAGCGTTGAAAGAAAATAATATTTTTAAAAGAGTGACAATCAACAACTAACTGTGTAGTTTCCGTTTTTTCGTCCCATTTTTTTCCGGAATAAATTAGTTTTATCTCATATATTTTATCTAGTTTTTTGAAAAAACCATATCTATAAGGTGGTACTGCCGGTTGAATAATCAGGATTTTTTTCATTTTCTCCTGCCAATTATACATTTTGTTAATAAATAAATGTACATCTAATTTTTGCCAAAAATATCACGTGTGAATACTTTATCGCTGCAATCTTCAAGAATTTTTTCCATTCTATTAGTTAGTATAATATCGGATTTTCTCTTGAATTTCTCTATTTCATTTTCAACCGGAATTCCCAGAAATTTTTTTGACATTATAGCAGGTTCATAAATAAGTATTTTCACATTTTCTAACCGTAATCTCTCCATTATACCTTGTATTGAAGATTCTCGAAAATTATCACTGCCCTTTTTCATAGCTAAGCCAAAAACACCAACAAACTTCGGCCTTTTTTTTAATATTTCTTGAGCTAAAAAATCTTGTCGGCTACTATTTGCTTCCACAGTTGCTCGGATCATATTTTGAGGAATGTGCCTATTTTGAGGAATTTCTTTATAATTCTCTAATAGCTGTTTAGTATCCTTGGGCAAACAATAACCACCATAACCAAAAGAAGGGTTATTATAGTAGTTACCAATCCTAGGGTCGTTTGAAACCCCTTCTATAATTTGCTTACTGTTCAAATTACAGGCTAAAGCAAAGCTATCCAACTCATTAAAAAAAGCAACTCGCATTGCTAAAAAAGAATTTGAAAATAATTTTATGGCTTCAGCTTCATTCGGATTTGTAAACAACAATTTTACATCCTTTTTGATTGCTGCGGAAAGCAGTAAATTTCCAAAAATCTTTGCTTTTCTTGAATGATCCCCCACTATGATACGACTTGGGTATAAATTGTCATAAAAAGCTCGCCCCTCTCTTAAAAACTCTGGGCAAAATATCAGGTTTTTCACATTGAATTTTTTTCTTTTTTCACCGATAAAACCTACAGGAATAGTAGATCTAACAACTATCATAATTTCGGGATTGATCTCTGATACTTCTTTAATAACACTTTCTACTGAGCCCGTATCAAAGTAACTTGCCTCTTCATCATAATTAGTGGGGGTGGATATTATTACATAATCAGCATTTTGAACCGAACTCTTTAAGTCATCCGAAAAAGATAAATTCTGTTTCGATAATTTAAAGTAATGTTCTAACTCAGGGTCCTTAATAGGAAGATGCCCTTCATTTATCAGCTTTAAGCGCTCAGATGATATATCAACTCCAACTACTGTATTTGCTTGCGCAAGTAACACCGCATTGGACAAACCCACATACCCAAGACCAACAACCACAATTTTCAATATTATTTACCTTTTAATAAACATTATCATATCGAGCGATACTGAACTTTAGCACTATAGAATTTTTTAAAAATTCCCATGCATAAATCTCATTGCTGTAATTTTCGATAACTACTAATTAATTTTGATCTCGCTAACTTTATCCCAAATAAATAGGTGGTTACAAACAATCCGCTCATTATGATTGTCAAAAAAATCGTTATGGGTAGATTTCTTAAATACATTATTCCTAAAATTTGTGGCATTGAAACCAAAGGAACGAGTATTAAAGCTGCCAATGGGTTAGAGACGGAACGCTTGGCTCTTCCTAGAAACCAAATTTCGAGAAACCTCATTACTAATTGATGAAAGTGTAATCGATCAGGTTTGTCAGCTGGAGCTCCTAATTGCCAACGCCGATAGATCGCTAATCCAGTATCAGCAATGGGCCAAAAGAAAATCAGTAAAATAGCGAAAGGGCTAATTGTATCATCAAAATTTGTCAAAATGACCGCTAGCCAAACCAAAATATGCCCTAGTGTATAAGCTCCAGAGTCTCCAAGAAACAATTTCCCGAAGGGGAAATTTAAAATGAAAAACCCAAAAATAGCACTAATCAACAAAGCCAAAAAAATCGACAATTCCGGTACATTTACTTGATATGCTGCAATAGATAAAGATAAGGCAATGGAAATAGACACGTAACTAGCAAATCCATTTATTCCATCAACTAAATTGAAGGCATTACAAACACCAGTTGTCGCAAAAAGCGTAAAAACGATTGCAAATGGTGTTATGCTGAGAATTACGTCAAATCCAGGAATACCTACCTTTGAAACCCACACATCAAAAAAAAGTATGACGAGAGTACCGGAAACTATGCAAGCAGCCAATCTTCTTGCAGGGCTCATTCTCAAACCAAGATCTTCAGACAAACCAATTGTAAAAATTGGTACAACTGTAAAAATAATTAGAAGATACTCTTCTATTCTAAGTTTGAATAGGGCCGAAATTGGATAGCAAACCAATATTGACAAAAATATTCCAACACCTCCAACTCTAGCAACTACGTAAGTATGCGCACTTTGAACTGCTTTTAAATCTTCGGATGTTCTTAGTGATATCCATTTCGATTTACTTGTAACAATTATCGCTATCCCCACGAAAAGAGAAAAAAGAAAAAGAATAAAGTGCGCTTTTGCCAGTTTGTCACTAAAAATGAGCTCAACGAACCCTTGCAAATCTATAAAACTAATTTCATTCATTATTTATTATATTAAACCTTTACAAACACCGTGTTTTGTAAGTTTTGAGAAAATAAATGTCATTCAAAATAAATTTCTTCCATCACATTCCTCTTACAAAACCCTCCAATTCTTTTCTTTTTTCTAACAGAAATTTAAAATCTCCTCGTGTTTCAATATTTAGTCGGACTAATGGCTCAGTATTAGATTTACGCAAATTGAATCTCCAGTTCTCAAACTCAAAGGAGACACCATCGATTTGGGAAAAAGATCTGCAATTAGTTTCATAGTGATCTCTTACTTTTTTTAAGCACAAATCGGCATCTTTAACTGTAAAATTTAACTCCCCACTCGAGATAAAATGATTTCTTCTTTCTGCAAGAATTTGACTTAATGTTTGGTTAGAAATGCTTATTAGTTGCCAAATAAGAAGCCAAGGTATCATACCGCTGTCACAATAAGAAAAATCCTTAAAATAATGATGGGCAGAAATCTCTCCACCATAAACCGCCTCAGTTTCTCGCATTTTTTGTTTAATAAATGCGTGGCCAGTTTTTGAAATAATTGGCTTTCCAGAGGAATTGACTATTGAGTCCACTATGTTCCAAATCAAACGACAGTCATGTACTATACTCTCTCCGGGTTGAGTAACTAAAAAAAATTGAGCCAAAAGACCGACTATATATTCTCCAGGTATAAATTCACCCTTGTTATCAAAAAAAAAGCACCGATCAAAATCACCATCAAATGCAATACCAAAATCAGCTGAATTTTCTTTAACAGACAATCGCGTAACATGCCTTTTTTCCTCAATCATTGGATTAGGAATACCATTAGGAAATGTCGGATCAGGACTATGCTGCAGTTTTATAAAATTACAATTTATCCCTCGCTTTTTTAAACCTTGTTCAAGGCTATCTAAGGTTGGTCCAGCAGCTCCATTTCCACTGTTAATAACAATTTTCATTGGTTTAAGACTATTTAGATCAACAAAAGAAAGTAATTTTTTTACATATTTCTCTTTGGCTTCTTCATTTTTAAAATAAACTTTACCCCTAATTTCATTCGAACTAAAAACGTGATCTTCAGTCAGCTTTTTAATCTCTTCAAACTCAAAATTGTTTAGCGGCTCAGAACAGGCCTTTACAATTTTCATCCCATTGTACTCAATAGGATTGTGAGAAGCTGTTACCTCGATTCCAGCTGAAGAGTTAAATTCCGTCACAGCCCAGTACATTTCTTCAGTTCCAGCTAGGCCGATATCGATAACATCAACGCCTTCAGCAATTACTCCATCAGCAACAGCTCGAGCAAAAGATGGGGAAGTTGCTCTTGCATCATAACCGACAATTATATTGTTACCGCCTAACGATTTAGCAACTGAGCGTCCTATTCTGTAGGCTATATCTTCATTGAGCTCAATTCCAACTCTTCCACGGATATCGTAAGCTTTGAAACAATCAACTTTTTTCTTCATACGATATTCCATTATTGGCATTTACCCTTCTATTTTTGTCTGTTTTAATTTTGCTTCCTGTTAAGGATTTCAGTGATTGTAGATAGAAAATACATAACTGCACCGCAATCTTAAACCACAATTTATTAGCGACACCAAAGCTAGTTTAATTGTTGAAAATTAATAACAAAACGTCTACACAATTTTTAAGGTTTCAAAATGAAACTTTTTTAATTGAATAAATTTAGATGCAGCCAATTTTAATGTTCATTTATCCATTGATACTATCAATTGATTATTTACTCCATCACACTTAATAAACAGCACTCCATCTGACATTTTGAACTTCGCTATACGAATATTATCTGTTTTTTCTTCTATTTCGGGAGTGGCTGATAGTTGTTTGGCACTCTCTGCTATAACTAATAAACATCTGTCAAAACTCATTTCTTTTTTTTGAAGAGCCGTCTCTGCAGCAAGACTATTTATAAAAAACAACAACCCAAACAAACAAAACAAGACAAAGGTCAGGCGTTGAAAATTTTTTGCATCTAAAAACAATTACAATACTCTACTTGTTAGGCTTACACACTTATACTCTAATCTAATACTTTAAAGATAGACCTTAAATAGGAATCTTTCGGTAGATAATCATGTTTGTCTAGTTGTAGGAATATTAGTTTCAATTTAG
>MDTD01097040.1_pt1 | contig 25814 bp, 24 predicted proteins | sample 811221 | NCBI WGS metagenome assembly MDTD01 (sample SAMN05326646, study PRJNA326480) | marine metagenome | isolation source: seawater | place: Pacific Ocean: South West | collected 2011 | reverse complement strand
TGGCCCGCCCCACCGCACCCCTGCACACCAGCACCGCCGCCGAACCGACGACCAGTCCCCACCGCGGCGCCATGATGCCCACACGCCGCACCACCCGCGACCAGGACCGCCGCGCCCGCATCGACCGCGAACGCCGCCACCGCCTCGCCATCAACGCCGAACACGAACGCCAACACCAAGCCTGGCTCGCCGCCACCTACCAACCACCACCCTTCTGAGTGGTTGGCTCAGATGCCTTCCGGGTCCTCGGACAGTGCGTCGGCGACCCGCTGGGAAAGCTCGATCGCGGCGCGCGCCCAGACCGGCGTCGCCGTGGCCAGCCCGCACGCCGGGGTGACCCCGATGCGCTGTCGGAGCACCGCGCGCGCGAAGCCGAGTCGGTCGGTGACCGAGGCGACGGACGCCGCGACGTGTCCGGTCACCGGCCGCGTAGTGGGCTGGGTGCTCGGTACCGCGCCGAGCAGGACTGTTCGACCCGACTCCAGGAATTCGCCGATACCGTCCAGGTCGGCGGGGGTCAGGGTGGCGATGTCGACCGAGACTGCGGCGATGCTGCTGCGCTGCAGCAGCGGCCACGGCAGGCCCTCCGCACAGCTGTGCAGGGCCACGTCACCGCCGACGACCTCGACGCAGTCGTCGAGAAGACCGCCCACCATCGCCACGTCGACGGGATGCACCGGCGCCAGACTGGTCACCCCGGACAGTCTCCCGGCCAACGCGGCCGGCAGCGACGGCTCGTCGAACTGCACGACCACCGGGGTCTGCAGCCGACGCGAAACCTGCGCGCGGTGCGTGGAGACCCCCTCGGCGAGCGACCCGGCCAGATCGCGCACCGCTCCCGCGTCGGTGATGGCCCGGTGCCCGTTCGGCAGTTCCAGGTGCGCTGCCAGAGTCACCGGACCGGGCGCCTGCACCTTCACGGTCCGGTCGGACCCCCGTAGGCCCGCCTTCTCCCAGGCTTCTTCGAGCGCGTCGATGTCTTCGTCGAGCAGGCTGACCGCACGGCGCGTGGCGGCCCGACGCCCGGTGGCGATGCGGTACCCGCGAGGCACCGTGTCCAAAGCGATGTCGACCAGCAGGGCGCCGGCGCGTCCGATCAGGTCGGCCCCCACCCCGCGGGCCGGTAACTCCACCAGATGCGGCAGCCCGTGCAGCTCCCCCACGACGATCTCGGCGGCTTCCCGGGGCGCCGATCCCGGCCAGGACCCCGTGCCGGTTGCGGTCGCGAAAACACTCACTCGCCCGACGATATCGACACCGCTAGTGTCATGACATGACGGCCCGGTCCTGCGTGTCCACGCTGTTGTCGGTGGCACTCGCGGCGGTGTCGGTTGCCGGGTGCACCCAGACGGTCTCCGGGACCGCATTCCGGACCGTCCCCGCCATCGACGAGGACTCGCGCTCTCCGGTCGACGTCGACACCGTGCTGCTCGATCGAGCCGAGTTGCAGGCCATCACCGGGGCCGGCGGGAACCTGACCGCGATCCCCGGAATGCAGAGCAAGACACCGGTGGACGTCGATCTGATGCTCGAATCCGTTCCGCAGCAATGCCAATGGGTGTTCGCCGAAACACAGGTCTTCGGACCCGACATCGAGGAGTTCACCAAGTCCACCTACCAGAGCCCCCGCCGCGGCGGTGTGATCAGCCAGGCCGCCGCCGGGTATCGCGATGCGCCGACCGCGCGAGCCGCGTTCGACAGCCTGGTCGAACGCATCCGCGGCTGCGATCAGACCCGGGCGGGCCGGCAGCTCGTCGGCGAGTTCGCCGGCACTACGGATTCGGTACACACCAGGCCCGGAGACTGCGGCCGCGACTACCGGATCAAATCGGCGGTGCTGGTGGAGGTGACGTTCTGCGCGTTTCCGGACTCAGTGCCCGACATCGTGATGACCAACATCCTCGCGAACGTGCCGGGCTAGTGCGCTGCCCGGATGGTGGCGCTGCCGAGCACCTCGTCGCCGGCGGGGTCGGGACGGTACAAGACCGCGGTCTGTCCGGGTGCCACGCCGCGCAGCGGGCTGCGCAACTCGACGACGAGTTCGCCGCCGCGTAACTCGGTGACTGCGCCGGTGATCCCGCCGTGAGCGCGGACCTGCACCTCGCACTCGAGCGGGCCTCGAGGGGCGACTCCGGAGGTGAACACCGGCGCCTCACCGTAAAGGGTGTGCACGTCGAGGTCGGCCAGATCGCCGACCTGCACCGTGGCGGTGGCGGCGTCGATCCCCGTCACGTATCTGGGCCGACCGTCAGGGCCGGGGCCCGCGATGCCGAGACCCTTGCGCTGCCCGATGGTGAACCCGTGCACGCCGTCGTGCTCGGCCAGCACCGCACCGCTGGAGTCGACCACGCTGCCGCGGCGCACGCCGATGCGGGCACCGAGAAACGCCTGTGTATCGCCCGACGGGATGAAGCAGATGTCGTGGCTGTCAGCCTTCTGCGCCACGGCGAGCCCACGCTGGGCCGCCTCTTGGCGAATGCGCGCCTTGGGTGTGTCACCGATGGGGAACATCGCGTGGGCGAGTTGGTCGGCGGTCAGCACCGCCAACACGTAGGACTGGTCCTTGTCGGTGTCCACCGCGCGGCGCAACCGACCCTCCGACAGCTGCGCGTAGTGACCGGTGGCGAGCGCGTCGAAACCCAGCGCGAGCGCGCGAGAGGCCAACGCGGAGAACTTGATCCGCTCGTTGCAGCGCACGCACGGGTTGGGCGTCTCACCGCGCGCGTACGAGTCGACGAAGTCGTCGATGACGTCTTCGGCGAAGCGGTCGGCGAAATCCCAGACGTAGAACGGGATACCGAGCACGTCGGCCACCCGCCGGGCGTCACCGGCGTCCTCCTTCGAGCAGCATCCGCGCGAACCTGTGCGCAGCGTGCCGGGGGCCGATGACAGCGCCAGGTGCACCCCGACCACATCGTGGCCGGCGTCGACCATGCGCGCGGCGGCGACAGATGAGTCCACCCCGCCGCTCATCGCGACCAGAACCCGCATCGCTAGGCCCGCCCCCCGGAGCTGGCCAGCGCCGCCTGCCGTGCGCGTTCCACCGCGGCGGGCAGAACTGCGAGCACTGCGTCCACATCGGACTCGGTGCTGGTGTGGCCCAACGACAGTCGCAGCGATCCGCGCGCGCTGGCCGGATCCGCTCCCATGGCCAGCAGCACGTGCGACGGCTGGGCCACGCCGGCGGTGCAGGCCGATCCCGTGGAACACTCGATGCCCTTGGCGTCCAGCAACATCAGCAGCGAGTCGCCTTCACAGCCACGGAACGTGAAGTGCGCGTTGCCCGGCAGCCTCTCTGGTCCCGGATGCGCGCCGTTGACGTCGACGTCGTCGATCGCGGCCAGCACGCCGTCGATGAGCCGGTCCCGCAACGACCGCACCCGGGCGCTGGTCGACTCCATGTTCTGCACGGCGTCCAGAGCCGCCACGGCCATCGCCACCGCGCCCGCGACATCCTGCGTGCCCGATCGCACATCGCGTTCCTGCCCGCCGCCGTGCAGCTGCGGCACGCACGCGGCGTCGCGGCGCAGCAGCAGCGCGCCGACTCCAGTGGGACCGCCGAACTTGTGCGCGGCGACACTCATCGCCGCGAGCCCGCTGGCTGCGAAGTCCACCGGGATGTGGCCGACTGCCTGAATGGCGTCACTGTGCACCGGGATGTCGAACTCGGCGGCGACCGCGGTGAGCTCCGTGATCGGCATCAGGGTGCCGACCTCGTTGTTGGCCCACATCACCGAGATGAGGGCGACATCGCTGGGGTCCTCCAGCGCGGTGCGCAGGTCCGCAGCACTGACTGCACCCTGCTGGTCGACCGGCAACCACGTCACCTCGGCGCCCTCGTGCTCCACGAGCCACTCGACCGCATCGAGGACGGCGTGATGCTCGACCGCGGTGGTGACGATTCTGGTCCGACGCGGATCGGCGTCGCGGCGCGCCCAGAAGATGCCCTTGACGGCGAGGTTGTCGCTCTCCGTGCCGCCTGCGGTGAAGATCACCTCGGACGGGCGCGCGCCCAGCACTTTGGCCAGCGATTCGCGCGCCTCCTCGAGGCGCCGGCGGGCCACCCGCCCCGCTCCGTGCAGCGAGGATGCGTTGCCGACGGAAGCCAGCACAGCCGTCATGGCCTCGATGGCCTCGGGGCGCATCGGGGTGGTGGCGGCGTGGTCGAGATAGACCGGGCCTGGCACAGACATAACCGTTCCACCATAGCCGTCGCGGCTGGATCGACCGCACCGCGTTCACGCCACCAGCGCGTGACCCTCGCCGCAGTCGGTGGGCGCGACCAGCGCAGTACGGTTCGCCCGACCTCGTACGGCGGCCTCGCAGCGCGCAGCCAGATCCCGCCGGTCCGTTCCGGGCAGTTGCAGCGACTCGACGTGGATGTGGCAGATGGTGCGCCGCGCGGTGATCACCCGCCGCACCGACGTCAGCAGTGAATCGTCGCCGACGAACGCCGGAACGGTGGACGGCCTGCCGTCGCGGTGCCGGTAACTGAGCCGAAGCGGCTGCACCGGCCTGCCGGCGTCGACGGCAGCCTGGAACATCGCGGGCCGGAATCGCCCGTAACCCAGGCCGCACCACGTGGTGCCTTCCGGGAACGCGATGACGGTGTGCCCTGCGCGCAGCCGCTCGGCGACCGCGGCCACCACCGCCGGCAACCTGCGCAGGCGCGCGCGGTCGATCGGGATGATCTTCATGAGCCGCACGACCGGACCCAGAGCCGGCCAGTCGACCAGGTCGGCGCGGGCCACATACGAGCCGGGCAGCACGGTGCCGATCGTGAAGATGTCCAGCCAGGACACGTGACCGCTGACCACGAGCACGCCGGGCACGTTGCGGATCGGGCCGCCGGACACCTGCATCCGCACCCCGAGGGTGCGCAGCATCATCCGGCAGTAACCGCGTTGCACGTGTACGCGACCGGGCATCGGCACGGCCAGCAGCCATACCCCGCAGAACAAGGTCAGCGCCGCCGCGGTCCGCAGCGCGATGCGGCACACGACGACCCACCGCGCGCCGGGTGCGTCGGCGCCGGCGTGCACACATCCGGCGCCGCAGCTCGCCCGCTGCAGCCAGGCGTGCTCCGTCGCGAGCGTCACGCGGACTCACCCACTGCCGCCGCCGCACCGACCGATCGCAGCCGCTTCAGGTAGCGGGTGTCGGCCCGCCGTTTGTCCAGCAGGGCCGGGAAGTCCCCGACACCGAAATCGGGATCGTGCGCGGGCTGGCCACACACCTGCGCGCCGAGGCGCAGGTAGCCGCGCATCAGTGGCGGCACCGACACCCGCACCGGCGCCTCGATCTCGTCCAGGCCGCGGCCGTCGAGCACCACCGGACGGTACGGGTGCACGGTGTACTCGACAGGAGCAGCGTGCCGGCGCATGACGAAATCCCGCACGCCCCGCAGCTGGCTCCCGGGAGGGCAGTTTCCATCCGGGTCGATGACTGGAACCGACACGCAACCGGTGACGTAGTCGTACCCGCAGCGGTCCAGGTAGGCCAGGATCCCCGCCCACATCAGCAGCACCACGGCGCCGTTGCGGTGCCCCTCCCGGACCACGGCGCGACCCATCTCGACCAGCGAGGGCCGCAGCGGGTCCAGCGCCGAGACGTCGAATTCCGTGGCGGTGTACAGCCCGCCCGCGGCGATCGCACCGGGCGGGGGCAGCATGCGGTAACACCCGACCAGCTCGCCGGTGTCGTCATCACGGACCAGCAGGTGGTCGCAGTGCTCGTCGAAGCGGTCGGCATCAAGCCCGCCGGTGTCGCCGGTGAGCGTGAACCCGGGTTCGGAGGTGAACACGTCATAGCGCAGACGTTGCGCAGCTTCGATGGAATCGGCGTCGGTGCACAGCAGCATCGAGTACCGCGGAGGAGCGGCCGAGTCCCCGGTCGGCGTCGATTCGTCGGACGAGATGAGTACAGAAGCAGTGCTCATAGTCAGCACGGTCGCGCAGGCGTCGGACGCGATGGCAATCGGTGCGTGACGTGTTCGTGAGCGCTGAGTGACGGTTCGGGGTGTGCGGACCGGCAGAAGAACCGGCCGACAAACGATGAAAGAACCCCCGCCTCCGAATGGAGACGGGGGTCCTCTCGGCTGCCTGAGCAGCGGAAAATCAACCCTTGCGGGCTTTGACCTTCTCGGTCAGCTGCGGGGTCACCTTGAACAGGTCACCGACGATGCCCAGATCGGCGATCTCGAAGATCGGGGCTTCCTCGTCCTTGTTGACCGCGATGATCGTCTTCGAGGTCTGCATGCCGGCACGGTGCTGGATGGCCCCGGAGATGCCGAGCGCGATGTACAGCTGCGGGGACACGGTCTTGCCGGTCTGGCCCACCTGGAACTGGCCCGGGTAGTAGCCGGAGTCGACCGCGGCACGCGAGGCGCCGACGGCGCCGCCGAGCGAATCGGCCAGCTCCTCGACGACCTTGAAGTTCTCCTCGCTGCCGACGCCGCGACCACCGGAGACGACGACGGTCGCCTCGGTGAGCTCCGGACGGTCACCCGCCACAGCGGGCTCGCGGGACGTGATCTTCGTCGCGTTCTCGGCGGGCGCCGGAACCTCGACGTTGACGACCTCGCCGGCCCCCTCGGCGGGCTCGGCGTCGATCGAACCCGGACGCACGGTGATCACCGGGGTGTCACCGACCGACTCGGCCTCGACGGTGTAGGCGCCACCGAAGATGCTGTGGATGGCCTTGCCACCCTCCTTGACGTCGACGACGTCGCTGAGGATGCCCGACCCGATCCGCGCGGCCAGCCGGCCGGCGATCTCCTTGCCGTCGGCGTTCGACGACAGCAGCACGGCGGCTGGGGTGGCGGACTCCGCGAGCGACGCCAAGACGTCGACGTACGGCGTGATCAGGTAATTCTCGGCGTCGTCGGATTCGGCGACGTAGATCTTGGCGGCACCGGCAGCCTTCAGGCCGTCGGTCAGGCCGTCGGCGGTGCCCGGCTTGCCCACCACGACGGCGGCGGGCTCGCCCAGCACGCGGGCGGCGGTGATCAGTTCACCGGTGACCTTCTTCAGCTCACCGTCGGCGTGCTCCACGAGCACGAGTACTTCAGCCATGGGTTTCGTCTACCTCTGTGTCTGTCAGGGGGATGAAAGTTCGAATGCTCTGCTAGATGATCTTCTGGGACACCAGGTACTCGGCGATCTTGGAACCGCCCTCGCCCTCGTCGGTGACCTTCTCGCCCGCGGTCTTCGGCGGCTTCGGGGTCGACGACAGCACCTTCGACCCGGCGTTCGCCACCCCGACCTCGTCGGCCTCGACACCGATTTCCGCCAGCGTCAGGGTGGTCACTTCCTTCTTCTTCGCGGCCATGATGCCCTTGAAGGAGGGGAAGCGCGGCTCGTTGATCTTCTCGTTGACGCTGACGACCGCCGGCAACGACGCCTCGAGGGTGAACACGCCCTCGTCGGTCTCGCGCTCGCCGGTGACCTTGCCGTTCTCCACGGTCAGCTTGCGCACGTGGGTGAGCTGCGGCAGGCCGAGGTACTCGGCGATGATCGCCGGCACGGCGCCGCCGGTGCCGTCGGTGGCCTCGTTACCGGCGATGACCAGCTCGGTGCCCTCGATGGTGCCCAGCGCACGGGCCAGCGCCCAACCGGTCTGCACCATGTCCGAGCCGCTCATGCCCTCGTCGACGAGGTGAACGGCCTTGTCGGCGCCCATCGACAGGGCCTTGCGGATGGCCTCGGTGGCACGCTCGGGACCGGCGGTCAGCACCGTCACCGTGCTGTCACCGCCTTCTTTCTCTTTGATCAGAAGCGCCTCTTCGACGGCGCGCTCGTTGATCTCGTCGAGCACGGCGTCGGCAGCCTCACGGTCCAGGGTCCAGTCATCCTCGGACAGCTTGCGCTCGGACCACGTGTCAGGCACCTGTTTGATCAGGACCACGATGTTCGTCATGACTCTGGTTCGTCCTCCTCGAAGAGGCCGGAGACCGGCCTGCAATACCACGTTGTAAGCAATCACCACCATGTTACCCACGGGTAACTTAGTGTGGCTCTCAGGATCACCATAGCTGGTCGAAGTTTGTGCTCGATCAGGCCGTCGGGCAGGTGCAGACGGGACGAACAGTTCGCCATTGCAGGGTTACGCGTTAGCCTGCCCCCGATGAGGGCTTGCCCGAAGAGAAGATGGTCCAGATGAGCGCATCACTTACCGACGGCCCCGCCGGCGATCCGTCCCGCAGCACTCCCGGTGCTGCTCAGCTGCCGCTGACGGGCGAGCGGACCGTGCCCGGGGTGGCGGAGGAGAACTACTGGTTCCGCCGACACGAGGTCGTCTATCGACGACTGGCTGAACGCTGCCGCGGCCGCGACGTCCTCGAGGCCGGGTGTGGTGAAGGTTACGGTGCGGATCTGATCACCGGCGTCGCGAACCGGGTGATCGGCCTGGACTACGACGAGTCGGCCGTCGACCACGTCCGCGCCCGGTACCCCCGCGTCGACATGCGCCAGGGCAACCTGGCCGACCTGCCACTGGCGCCGGGCTCGGTCGACGTCGTGGTCAACTTCCAGGTGATCGAGCACCTCTGGGATCAGCACCGCTTCGTCACCGAATGCCACCGGGTGCTGCGGCCGGGCGGCCTGCTGCTGATGTCGACCCCCAACCGCGTCACCTTCTCCCCCGGCCGCGACACCCCGGTGAACCCGTTCCACACCCGCGAACTCAACGCCGCCGAACTGACCGAGTTGCTCGAGTCGGGGGGCTTCGTCCTGGAGTCGATGCTGGGGGTCTTCCACGCGGCACGGCTGGCCGATCTCGACGCACGACACGGCGGGTCGATCATCGACGCGCAGATCGCGCGCGCCGTGGCCGACGCGCCGTGGTCACCCGAGCTGCTGGCCGACGTCGAGTCGATCACCGTCGACGACTTCGACCTCGAGGCCGGCGGTCCGCACAGGCACATCGACGACAGCCTGGATCTGGTGGCGATCGCGGTGCGGGCATGACCGATCCGAGGCCCGAACCAGTTCCGGGACTGTTCACCCTGGTCCTGCACACCCACCTGCCCTGGCTGGCACACCACGGCCGCTGGCCGGTCGGCGAGGAGTGGCTCTACCAGTCCTGGTCGGCGGCCTACCTGCCGTTGGTACGGGTGCTGCGCACCCTGGCCGCCGATAACCGCCGCCACCTGGTCACATTGGGCGTCACCCCGGTGGTGGCCGCCCAGCTCGACGACCCGTACTGCCTGCAGGGCATGCATCACTGGCTGGCGAACTGGCGGCTGCGCGCCCTGGAGGCGGCGACCATGCGCGGCGCGACCGGACCTGCCCCGTCGTCGGCCGGTCCCACCCCGTCCTCGGCGTCTCCGGCGTCCTACTCGGCGCCGCCGGCGCTCCGCCGGTTCGGCGCCCGCGAATGCCGCGAAGCCGACCGCGAGCTCGACGAGTTCGAGACGCTGTGGCGCCACGGCGCCAGCCCCGTGCTGCGCGAGCTGATCGACGGCCAGGTCATCGAGCTGCTGGGCGGGCCGCTGGCGCACCCGTTCCAGCCCCTGCTCAACCCGCGCCTGCGCGAGTTCGCGCTGCGCGAAGGCCTGGCCGACGCCGCGCAACGCTACGCGCATCGCCCCGCGGGGATCTGGGCGCCGGAATGCGCCTACGCACCGGGCATGGAGACCGGCTACGCAGGCGCCGGCGTCGGGCACTTCATGGTCGACGGGCCCTCGCTGCACGGCGACACTGCGCTGGGGCGCCCCGTCGGCGACACCGACGTCGTCGCGTTCGGACGGGATCTGCAGGTCAGCTACCGGGTGTGGTCACCGCGGTCGGGATACCCCGGCCACGCCGCCTACCGCGACTTCCACACCTACGACCACGCCACCGGCCTCAAACCGGCCCGCGTGACGGGCCGCAACATCCCTTCGCAGGACAAGGCGCCCTACGACCCGGATCGTGCCGAAGCCGCCGTCGACGGCCATGTCGCCGACTTCGTCGACACGGTGCGCCGACGGCTCACCGCCGAATCGGCGCGCATCGGCCGGCCCGCACACGTGATCGCCGCCTTCGACACCGAACTGTTCGGGCACTGGTGGTACGAGGGGCCGGTCTGGCTGGAACGGGTGCTGCGCGCCCTGCCCGCCGCCGGCATCCGGGTCGGCACACTGGCCGACGCGGTCGCCGACGGGTACGTCGGGACGCCGGTGGATCTGCCGGCCAGCTCGTGGGGCTCGGGCAAGGACTGGCAGGTGTGGGCCGGCGACAAGGTCGCCGATCTCGTCCAGCTCAACAGCGAGGTCGTCGACACCGCGCTCAGCACCGTCGACAAAGCGCTCGCCCAGACCGCGCTGCCGGGCTCACCGACGCCGCGGCACACCGTCGCCGACCAGATTCTGCGCGAGACACTGCTGACAGTCTCCAGCGACTGGCCCTTCATGGTCAGCAAGGACTCCGCCGCCGATTACGCCCGCTACCGGGCCCACCTGCACGCCCACGCCACCCGGGAGATCGCCGCCGCGCAAGCCGCCGGCCGCCTCGAGCAGGCCACCCGGCTGGCCGAGGGCTGGAACCGTGCCGACGGGCTGTTCGGTGCGCTGGACGCGCGCAAACTCCCGAGCCCGTGACGATGAAGGTCCTGCTCGTCTCCTGGGAGTACCCGCCGGTGGTCATCGGCGGGCTCGGCCGTCACGTGCACCATCTGGCCACCGAACTGGCTGCTGCGGGACACGACGTCGTCGTGCTGAGCCGGCGACCGACAGCCACCGACCCGTACAGCCATCCCACCACCGACGAGATCGCCGACGGCGTGCGGGTGATCGCCGCCGCTGAGGATCCGCACGAATTCGCGTTCGGTACCGACATGATGGCCTGGACGTTGGCGATGGGCCACGCGATGATCCGGGCCGGGTTCGCCCTGCGCGATTGGCGGCCCGACGTCGTGCACGCCCACGACTGGCTGGTCGCCCACCCGGCCGTCGCCTTGGCCCAGTTCTTCGATGTGCCTTTGGTTTCCACCATCCACGCCACCGAAGCCGGCCGGCACTCGGGCTGGGTCTCCGGGCCGGTGAGTCGGCAGGTGCACGCCTTGGAGCGCTGGCTGGTACGCGAATCCGATTCGCTGATCGCCTGTTCGGCCTCGATGCGTGACGAGATCACCGCACTGTTCGGTCCCGACCTGGCCGAGGTGGCGGTCATCCCCAACGGCATCGACACCGACGGATGGCCGTTCGCGCCCCGGCGCCCCCAGGCGGGCCCGCCGGAACTGCTCTACTTCGGACGGCTGGAGTACGAGAAGGGTGTGCACGACGCGATCGCCGCGTTGCCCCGGATCCGGCGCACCCACCCCGGCACCACGTTGACCGTCGCCGGTGACGGCACCCAACTGGGTTTCCTGACCGAGCAGGCCCGCCGACACAAGGTGCTCAAGGCGACGAACTTCGTTGGGCGCGTTGACCATGAAGGACTGCTGCGCCTGCTCCACCGAGCCGACGCCGCGGTGCTACCGTCGCACTACGAGCCGTTCGGCATCGTCGCCCTCGAAGCGGCGGCCGCAGGAGCACCGCTGGTCACGTCGACCGCCGGCGGGCTCGGCGAGGCGGTGATCGACGGGCACACCGGACTGTCCCATCCACCCGGGGACGTCGCGGCACTGGCCGCTGCGGTACGTGTAGTGCTCGACGACGCGGGCGCCGCCCAACGGCGCGCCAACGCCGCCCGCGATCGACTGACCGCCGAATTCGCCTGGCACACCGTGGCCGCGGCCACCGCGCAGGTCTATCTGGGCGCCAAGCGCGGCGAACGCAGCCCACAGCCGCGGAGCCCGATCGCCGAACGCGCCCTGCCCGACCGCTGAGCGATCAGGGTTTCTTCTCCCGCCACACCCGCTCGAACGGCAACCGCCATGCGTGGGGGGCGATGAGCTGGTGAATCGCGTTGGGTCCCCATGTCCCGGGCTGGTACATCTTCACCGGCGGCGGGTCCACCAGCAGCGGGGCCGACCGTTCCCACAGCGACTCGATGCCCTGCGCCGTGGTGAACAGAGTGTGATCCCCGCGCATCGCGTCCAGGATCAGTCGCTCGTACGCCTCCAGCACGTCGTCGACGTATTCGGTTTCCTGCGTGGAGAACTGCATCGAGAGCTTTTCCAGCTTCATGCCGGGGCCCGGGCGCTTGCCGTAGAACGACAGCGAGATCTTCGACGAATCCGCCAGATCGAACGTCAGATGATCGGGGCCCTGCGCACCGACGCCCGAGCCCGCCGGGAACATGGTCCGCGGCGCCTCCTTGAACGCGATCGACACGATCCGCTGGCCTTCGGCCATCTTCTTTCCGGTACGCAGATACACCGGGACCCCGGCCCAGCGCCAATTGTCGATGCCCACCTCGAGCGCGACGAACGTCTCGGTGTCCGAGTCGCGGGCGACCCCGTCCTCCTCGCGGTAGCCGGTGTACTGGCCGCGCACCACCTTTCGGACATCGATCGGCAGCATCGAGCGGAACACCTTGTTCTTCTCCTCGCTGATCGCCCGCGGCTCCAGAGCGGTCGGCGGCTCCATCACCACGAAGGCCATCACCTGGAACAGATGCGTGACCACCATGTCCTTGAAGGCGCCGGTGCTCTCGTAGAAGTTCGCGCGCGCGTCCAGACCGAGCGTCTCGGGGATGTCGATCTGGATGTGGTCGATGAAGTTGCGGTTCCAGATCGGCTCGAACAGCCCGTTGGCGAACCGGAACGCCAGGATGTTCTGGGCGGCTTCCTTACCCAGGAAGTGATCGATGCGAAAGATCTGGGACTCGTCGAAGGTCTCGTGCACGAATGAGTTGAGCCGCACCGCGCTGTCCAGGTCGGTGCCGAACGGCTTCTCCATCACCACCCGCGACCGCTCGACCAGGTCGGCCTCCTCGAGCATCGTGATCACCGCTTCGGCGGCCTTCGGCGGCACCGACAGGTAGTGCAGGCGCTGCACGCCGTCGCCGAGTTCTCGTTCACCACGCGCCACGGCCGCGGCCAGCGCCTCCGGTCCTTCGCCCTGCGGAACGTAGGTCACTTTCGCGGCGAACTCGCTCCACTGTTCGTCGGTCAGCGGGCGGTTGCCGAACGAGTCGACCGCCTCGCGGGCCAACGTCCGGAACTCGTCGTCGGTGTAGTCCTCGAGCGACGTGCCCACCAATCGGATGTCGGGTGTCAGCGACGACTGCTCCAGGTAGGCGATGCCGGGCAGCAGCTTGCGGCGCGCCAGATCCCCGGTGGCGCCGAACAGCACGATCACGAACGGGGCCAGCGGCGGTTCGTCGTGGCGGAAGGGGTGGGCTCCGGTGGCGGGATAGGCGATGTTCTGCGGGTTGGCTAGGGCCATGCCGAAATGCTGTCATCCCCGTCGGCGGGGCGCAGCATCAGCAGCAAACCCGTCTCAGCGGGAGGCCTTCTTGCGTTCGATGTCGGCCAGCGCCGCGGCCAGCTCGGCGCGTTGGGCCGCCGACGTCTCCCAGGACAGCTTGCGGTTCTTGACCACCTTCGCCGGCGCCCCCACCGCGATCGAGAAGTCGGCGATCTCACCCTTGACCACCGCGTGGGCACCCAGCACGCACCCGCGGCCGACCGAGGTGCCGCGCAGCACGCTGACTTTCGCGGCCACCCACGTGTCCGGCCCGATACGCACGGGGGCCTTGACGATGCCCTGATCCTTGATCGGTAATTGGATGTTGTCCATCTTGTGGTCGAAGTCGACGACGTAGCACCAGTCGGCCATCAGCACCGAATCGCCCAGTTCGATGTCGAGATAGGTGTTGATGACGTTGTTGCAGCCGAGCACGACCTTGTCGCCGATGCGCAGGGACCCCTCATGACAGCGCAGCGTGTTGCCGTCGCCGATGTGCACCCAGCGGCCGATCTCCATCTGTGACAGCTCGGGGGTGGCTTGAATCTCCACACCCTTGCCCAGGAACACCATGCCTCGGGTGATGATGTGCGGGTTGGCCAGCTTGAACTTCAGCAGCCGCCAGTACCGCACCAGGTACCACGGGGTGTAGGCGCGGTTTGCCAGCACCCACTTCAGCGAGGCCAGCGTGAGGAACTGCGCTTGACGCGGATCTCGCAGACGCGAGCCTCGCCAGCGCTTGTGCAGCGGCGCACCCCACATCGTCGTCATGGCCGCAAAGCCTACGCGAGCCCACCGGGGCCCAACGGTTACCCTCACGGGGGCGCGGAACAACGACACCGGTACCCCGCGCGCCCGTCGACCAGTAAAGGAATCACGTGCTGCGGCGAATCCTCGTATTGGCCACGACAGTGCTGATCGCCGGTGCGTGCGTCGGCTGTGGTGACACCGACGACTGGGTGCTTTCGCGTGCCGCCACCGGATGGCCTGCCCAGTACGCGACCGCCGAGAACAGCAGCTACTCAGCGACCGCCGGTCCCGATGCGCTGCGGCTGGACTGGATCCGCTCGGTCAAGGGCGAGGTCGCCGCGCAGGTCGCCCTCGGCTCGGATCACTACCTCGCGGTCAACGGGCAAACCGCCGCCGGCTGTTCGCTGATGGTGTGGGAGAACGACAACCGGGCCAGGCAGCGCTGGTGCACGCGTCTGGTCCAGGGCGGCGGTTTCGCCAGCCCCCTCCTCGACGGCTTCGACAACGTCTACCTGGGTCAGCCGGGGTTGGTGCAGTCGTTTCCGACGACCCAGTGGGTGCGCTGGCGCACACCGGTGATCGGAATGCCGATGACGATGCGATTCCTGTCGCCCGGGCGCCTGCTGGTGCTCACCCATCTGGGGCAGGTGCTGGTCTTCGACGCCCAGCGCGGAACCGTCGTGGGCACCTCGCTGGATCTGGTCGCCGGCCTGGACCCGCGGGACTCCTTCCGGGGTCTGGACGACTGCCGCAGCGGCGGACCGGACTGCCCGGTGGCCGCCGCGCCGGCGTTCTCGGAGGCCGCAGGCCTGGTGGTGGCGCCGCTGTGGGAGCCGGGCGCCGACGCGCCCGTGCTCATCGGGCTGCGCTACCGCCCCGGCCAGACCCCACTGTTGAGCCGTGAATGGACCAGCGACGCCGTGGGTGGCGGGCCGCTGGCCAGCCCGGTCATGTCCGCCGACGGATCGACGGTCTACGTCAACGGCCGCGACGAGCGGCTGTGGGCCATCAACAGCGACGACGGCACCGCGAAGTGGTCGGTCCCGCTCGATTACCTTGCGCAGACACCGCCGTCGGTGACCCCCAGCGGTCTGGTCGTGGCCGGCGGAGGCCCGGGGGCTGAGCTGGTCGCGATCCGCGACACCGCCGAGGAGGGTGAGGAGATCTGGCGTCGCGACGACATCACGCCGCTGTCCACCTCGAGCCTCGCCGGCGTCGGCTACACCGTGGTCTCCGACGGCGCCACAGAGGGCGGCGACGGCACGGGCATGGCACTGGCCGTGTTCGACCTCGGCGACGGTCGCACCATCAACCGCTACGAGCTGCCCGGGGGCAGCGGGTGGCCGGTCGGGGTCTCGGTCGGCCAGGACGGACGTCTGGTCACCGCCACCAGCGACGGCCGCGTGTTCGGCTTCGCCCCCGCCTGAATCGGTTCCTGAATCCGCTGGTCGCGCTAACACCAGCGTCACAGTCAGGTAATACCGATCTTTCGAAGCGGTGTAAGAGTGCACACTCAGATCACTCCAACATGCCCGGAAAACGAACAAGGGGACGCAGGTGTCGGAATTCCTCGGAACGGTCAGCGGTCTCGTATGGCACGAGACGCTGGTCTATCTCTGTCTGGCCGCAGGTGTGTACTTCTCCATCCGATCCCGATTCGTGCAGGTACGCCAGATCCCGGAAATGATCCGGCTCATGCTCAAGGGCGAGAAGTCCCCGTCGGGTGTCTCGAGCTTCCAGGCATTGACGATCTCGCTGGCCGGCCGGGTCGGCACCGGCAACATCGCCGGCGTCGCGACAGCCATCGCGTTCGGCGGACCCGGGGCCCTGTTCTGGATGTGGGCAGTCGCGTTCCTCGGCGCGTCGACCTCGTTCGTCGAGTGCACGCTCGGCCAGATCTACAAAGACCGCGACAAACTGACCGGCGAATACCGCGGCGGCCCCGCGTACTACTTCAGCCAGGCGTTCGCCAACACGGCCGCGGCGGTCCCGATGAAGATCTACGGCTACGTCTTCGCGGCGGTCACCATGCTGGCCATGGGTCTGCTGCTGCCCAGCGTGCAGTCCAACTCGATGGCCTCGGCCATGAACATCGCCTGGGGCTGGAGCGAGTGGTGGGTGGCCGTGGGCATCGTGATCGTGCTGGCCTTCGTCATCATCGGCGGCGTCAAGCGGATCGCGACCTTCGCCTCGATCGTGGTGCCGTTCATGGCGGTGGTCTACATCGTGTTGGCGCTGGTCATCGTGCTGATCAACGCCAGTGAGATCCCGTCGATCATCTCGCTGATCTTCTCCAGCGCGTTCGGCATCGACTCCGCGTTCGGCGCCATCCTCGGCGTGGCGGTGATGTGGGGCGTCAAGCGCGGCATCTACTCCAACGAGGCGGGTCAGGGCACCGGTCCGCACGCCGCGGCCGCCGCCGAGGTGTCCCATCCGGCCAAGCAGGGCCTGGTGCAGGCCTTCGCCGTCTACGTCGACACGTTGTTCATCTGCTCGGCGACCGGGTTCCTGATCCTGTCGACCGGGGCCTACCGCGTGTTCGAGGGTGAGAGCGCCGACGGCGCGGTGATCGCCGAGGGCGGCATCCTCCCGGAGGGCGTCGAGGTGGGTCCGGCGTTCGCGCAGACCGGCTTCGACACGCTGTGGAGCGGAGCCGGAGCCAGCTTCATCGCAATCTCACTCGCGTTCTTCTGCATCACCACGATCATCGCCTACTACTACATGGCGGAGACGAACCTGCGGTTCCTGCTGGGCAAGGCCGCGACGATCAATGTCCCCTTCATCCGCGGCACGGTCGGCTCGAACACGACGATGCTGCTGCAGGCGCTGATCCTGGTGTCGGTCACCATCGGCGCGGTGTCGACCGCCTCGGACGCGTGGACGCTGGGTGACATCGGTGTCGGGCTGATGGCCTGGCTGAACATCATCGGCATCCTGATCCTGCAGCAGCCCGCGTACAAGGCGCTGTGGGACTACGAGAAGCAGAAGAAGCAGGGCCTGGACCCGATGTTCGACCCGATCGCCCTCGGCATCAAGAACGCGACGTTCTGGGAGAACTACGACCCGGCCACCGGCAAGGACAAGCAGCGTTCGGCGGCCGCACCCGAGTAAGCCCTCAGGCCAGCATGTCGGCGATCGCGCTGCGGGGAACCGTGGCCCGCAGCGCGCCGCCGGCGCCGGCCATGATCTCGCCCTGGCCGAAGAAGAAGATCAGCTCCTCGTCGGTGAGCGCGAACTGCTGGTACTTGGCTGGATCCAGGCCGTCGGCCGGTGCGATCGGGGCGTCGACGCCCAGCTGGCGCGCCACATCGGCCTGCACGATCGGGAAGATCACGTCCAGCGGCCGGGTGTCCGGCCGGAACAGCGTCTCGAAGGTCAGGGGGGCGTCCGCCTCGAGATCCCAGTTGAAGGACTTGTACCAGGTCTGGGGGTGCGCACCGCCGACGTTCTCGTACACCTCGAACACCACGCTGCGGGTACCGGCCTCGTCAGCGGCCGGTGCCGGCTGCGGTGTCGCGGCATCGGCGTCGGTGTCCTCCGGCGCACCGGAGCGGTAGTCGGTGCCGCGGGCGTCGAGCACGTAGGGCAGGTTCCACGAGCCGGGCATGTCGGAGACGTTGACGAACCCGTCCCGGGTCTGGCGCAGGTAGTCGGTGATCGCCTGCTGGTCGGGGTAGTCGGCGGGGAACGTGAAGTCCAGCGTGTAGGTCGGGTTGGCGACGTGCACCCGGCACGTCTGCTCGTCGTCGACCGATCCCCCGAGCTCCGCGCAGGCCGACTGGGCGGAGGCGGCGGGGGCGTTCGCCAGAACGGTGACCACACCGGCGGCAAACAGGGCGGCGGCAAGATTGCGCAACGTCGGAAGTCCTCGTGATCGGCGCCGGGTCGGTCCCCGGCGGAGTTGATGCCAGGGTACGTGTCCGGTCAACGTGACGGACGGCATATGAATGCCGTTGCCCGCCCGGCGCGCCCGGTCCCGAGCCGGGTCAAGATCACCGTGGCCTGCGCCGAGCCGCGCAGCCGCAGCCGCGACCGCAGGATGTCTGGGTCCACGTCCAGCCCGCGTACCAGGATCTCGACAGCACCGACACCGCGGTCCGACAGCGCCTGACGCAGCCGCCGCTCGTGGTAGGGCAGCGTGTCGAGCACCTCGAAACCGCGTATCCCTGCGGGCAACCGGTCTCCGGACAGATAGGCGATGTCGGCGTCGAGTTGCCACAGCCCGTGCCGGACCGCGTACTGGCGCACCAGCCCGGCCCGCACCACGGCACCGTCGGGGTCGACGATCCAGGTGCCCGCGGGCCGCACCGGGCAGTCGTCGGGCTCGCCGTCGGTGAACTGCTCTCCGGTGTCGAGCACTGACGCGCGGCGGTGCACGCCCGACGGTGACAGCCCGCGCGACCACAGGCACGCTTCACGCACGCTGCCCGCCCACGACGTCACCTCGATCTCCCCGTCGAAGCCCAGTCGCCGCACGGCATCGAAATCGATTCCGGGAGCGCACTTCACGACGTACTCACGGCCTTCGAGTACGCCGATGAGGTCGTCGAGCGGCGGCAGATAGCTGCGCGGATCGAATCGGCGGCGGGTCCCGCTGCGCCGTGCCGGGTCGGCGACCACGACCGTGTCGGCGGTGACCGGACGCAGCGCGTCGGCCCGGCACAGCAGCACCGACTCACCGCGCAACCCCAGGTTGTGCTCGGCCATCGCCAGCCGTACCGCATCGATGTCGCTACCGACCACGCACTGCGCCGTATCACGCAGTGCCGCAAGCTCAGTGCCGACCGAGCAGGTCACATCGTGCACGGCGGCGCCGGCCAACCGGCGGGCTCGGTGCTCGGCCACCGGTGTCGCGGTGGCCTGCTGGAGCGCCTCGTCGGTGAACAACCAGCCCCCGGCGTCACGTAGCTTCGCCGACGCCCGACGGCGCAGCCGGACCGTTTCCACCAGCACACCGGCTCGCTCGCCGAATCGCGCTCGGGCGGAGCTGATCTCGGCGATCAGCGAAGCATCGGTGAGCTGATACCCGGCGACCTCGTCCAACGCCGCGCGTCCCTCCGCGCTGCGCAGGTAGGCCACATCGTCGAGGCGAAACGCTACGACGGCTTGACCCCGGTCACCATGACGTTGTAGAACCAGCCCTTCGGAACGACGTGGCGCCACACGTTGGCGTCCAGCCACGACAACCTGGTCCAGCTGCCGAACGCGAATTTGGCCCAGCCCCAGCCCAGCCGCCCCGGAGGCACGGCCGCCTCGAAGGTGCGGATCGGCCACCCCAGCATCGCCGCGGTGAACTCTTCACTGGCGGTGCGGATCTCGACGGCGCCGGCGTTGGCGGCCATCCGTTCGAGGTCGGCGGGATCGAAGGTGTGCAGGTCGACGACCGCCTCCAGCGCCGCGGCGCGCGACGACTCGTCGAGCTCGGCCTGCGGACGTCGCCAATCGGCCAGGAACGGCAGCTTGGTGACGTTGGTCGCGACCCGCCAGGTCAGCGTCGAGAGCTCACGGGCGTACCGGTTCCCTGTTGTCGTCGGTTCGCCGGCGAACACGAACCGCCCGCCGGGCTTGAGCACGCGCACCACCTCTCGCAGCGACAGCTCGACGTCGGGGATGTGGTGGAGCACCGCGTGCCCGACCACCAGGTCGAAGGTGTCGTCGTCGTAGGGGATGCCCTCGGCGTCGGCGACCCGGCCGTCGATGTCCAGACCGAGCGATTGCCCGTTGCGGGTGGCCACCTTGACCATGCCGGGCGAGAGATCGGTCACCGATCCGCGCCGTGCCACTCCGGCCTGGATCAGGTTCAGCAGGAAGAACCCGGTACCGCAGCCCAGCTCCAGGGCCCGGTCGTAGGGCAGCTGCCGCTGGGCCTCTTCGGGTACGGCGGCGTCGAAGCGACCGCGCGCATAGTCGACGCAGCGCTGGTCGTAGGAGATCGACCATTTGTCGTCGTAGGTCTCGGCCTCCCAGTCGTGGTAGAGCACCTGGGCGAGCTTGGAGTCGTGCATCGCGGCTTCGACCTGCTCCTGCGTCGCGTGCGGCGTCGGAGCCGGGACGCCGGGGTCCTTCGTTTCCGTCATGCAGGGCAGCCTAACTGTTGGCGGGGTGCCCGCCCGAACCGTCTACCGCCCGGCGGTGGCCACGCCGAAAGCGGCCTTCGCGGCGGCCAGGGCCGACGGCGGATAGTCCAGGAACCGGCTGGCCCACGCCACGGCGGCGTCGTAGACGGTGTCCGGCGCCACCAGCTGGTCGACCAGGCCGAGCTCGAGGGCCTCGCGGGCATCGACGAAGCGGCCGCTGAACACCAGGTCCCTGGCCTTGCTGGACCCGATAGTGTCGGCGAGCCGAACGGCGCCGTCACCGGCGGGCGGCAGCCCGGCGAGGATCTCCGTGGCGCCGAACTTGGCGTTGTCGCCGCTGATGCGCCAGTCAGTGGCCAGCGCCAGGGTCAGTCCCGCCCCGAGCGCGTAGCCGGTGATGGCGGCCACGGTCGGCTTGGTCAGCGCGCTGACCGCGTCGACGGCCTGGGCGCTGAGGCGCGCGCCTGCCTCGGCCTCCTCGGCGCTGAGGGTGGCCCGCTCGGGCATGTCGTCGCCGGCGCAGAAGATCTCGTGGCCGCCGAACAGGATGACCGCGGCGATGTCGTCGCGCGCGTCCAACGCGGCAGCGGCCTCGGCGATCTCCCGATACACCTGCCGGGTCAGCGCATTGGTCGGTGGCCGGGACAACAGCAGGGTCGCCAGTCGCGCAGCGGAATCGCCGTCCCGACTCTCCCCCGCAGCATGGTCGGCAAGGCCGGCGACCACGACGTCGACGAACTCGCTCACGCGAGCGGTGCTCCGTCGGTGTAGCCCTGCGGTGCGCGGCGGTTGCGGACCGCGTTGTAGCGCTCGCTGTTGAAGAACTCGATCTCCCAGTTGCCGCCCTCCTGGGCGGCCAGGGACGGCTCGATGGCCACGATCTGCCGCTCGACGGCCAGCACCTCGGGAACCGTGCGCCCGTCGAGTGCGTCGAGCTGCGTCCAGGTCGGCGGCAGCAGGAAGCTGCGTCCCTCGGCGAAGTCGTCGAGGGCGGCCCGCGGCGTGACCCAGTCGGCCTTGTCGGTTTCGGTGTTGTCGCCGTCAGCACGCTGGCCTTCGGGAAGCGCGCCGACGAAGAAATAGGTGTCGTAGCGGCGGGTGCGCTCCTCTTTGGGGGTCACCCAGTTCGCCCACGGACGCAGCAGGTCGGCCCGCAACATCAGGTTCTCCGAACGCAGGAACTCGGCGAACGACAGCGACTTGTTCTCCAGTGCGGCCCGCTGCTCCCGGTACACCGAAGCGTCGTCGACCAGCAGGTCGGGATCGTCGGCAGCCCCGGCGAACAGCACCCCGCACTCCTCGAACGTCTCGCGTGCGGCCGCGCACACCAGAGCCGAGGCCAGGTCGGGGTCGACTCCGAACCGCTCGGCCCACCACTGTCGGTCCGGACCGTGCCAGGCGACGTCGGCGGTGCGGTCCCGGCCGTCGACTCCCCCGCCGGGGAACACCATCACGCCGGCGACGAACTCCATCGCCGAATGGCGGCGCATCAGAAAGATCTCGAGCGGGCTCCTGCCGTCCCGGATCAACATCACGGTCGCGGCCGGCCGCGCCGGCAAGGGCTCGTCGGTCATGCTCACATCCGCCTCCTGTGCGCGGCGCGCGTGCGGGTGCGCCGCGCGAAGTAGCGCCCGTCGATGTAGTCCAGGGCGATCGACTGGCCGAACGCCTTCGACAGGTTCTCCGCCGTCAGCACGTCGGGCAGCAACCCGGAGTCCACCACCTCGCCCTCGGCCAGGATCAAGCAGTGGGTGAACCCCGGCGGGATTTCCTCGACGTGGTGGGTCACCAGCACCAGGGCGGGCGCATCGGGGTCGTCGGCCAGGTCGGACAGCCGCGCGACCAGCTCTTCGCGCCCACCCAGATCCAGACCAGCCGCGGGCTCGTCGAGGAGCAACAGCTCCGGGTCGGTCATCAGCGACCGCGCGATCAGCACCCGCTTGCGTTCGCCTTCGCTCAGCGTGCCGTATGTGCGGTCGGCCAGATGCTCGGCGCCGACGCTTTCGAGCATGTCGATGGCCTGCTCGTAGTCCATCTCGTCGTACTGCTCGCGCCATCTACCCAGGACGGCATAGCCGGCCGAGACCACCAGATCACGGACGACTTCGTCGTCGGGGACCCGCTGGGACAGTGCGGCGCTGCTGAGCCCGACCCGCGAGCGCAGCTCGGACATGTCGACGCGGCCGAGCCGTTCGCCGAGCACATAGGCGATGCCCGAGGACGGATGTTCCATTGCCGCCGCTATACGCAGCAGTGAGGTCTTGCCCGCACCGTTGGGCCCGACCACCACCCAGCGCTCATCGAGTTCCACCGACCAGGTCACCGGGCCGACGAGCGTTCGCCCACCGCGCCGCAGCGTGATCTTGGCGAAGTCGACTAGCAGGTCGGGGTCGGCGGCTTCGGCGTCATCATCGGAGCGGTCGACAGGCACCCGCCCATCGTAGTCAGGCGGGGGTCCCCCAGCCGCCGGCGCGGTTGCGGGGACGTCCTCACCGCTCTGACATCCCGCGACTTCGAGTGACCGGACACGCCCGCACCACTGGTCTGCACCGTCGGATCAGGCGTGATCGGGGAAGTGCATCCGAATCGCGTCGAGTTCACTGCGCATCCGGCGGGCGTCGCCGTCGCGTTCGTCGCCGTACGGGGTGGGCGGGTGATAGAGATCGGCCAGCCGGTGTGCCAACCGAGATATCCAGTGCGTCATGTGGCCATGATTTCGAGTAACTGGCTTGTCTATCAATAGCCAGTTGGGCAATACTGGCCCCAATGACTGGCTCGGTGGCGGCGCGAAAGCTAGATGTGGACCTTTTGGTTCGTGAGCTGGGGAACTGGCGGACGGCCAATCGAAGCGGTCCGGCTTATCACGGCCTCGCCGACGCCGTCCGGCTGCTGATCGTCGACGGCCGGGTGCCGGTCGGTGCCCGACTCCCCAGCGAGCGAGCACTGGCCGATGCCCTGCGTGTCTCGCGTACGACCGTCACCGCGGCCTACACGCAACTGCGCGACGACGGCTACCTCAACGCGCGGCGCGGCGCCCGCAGCACCACTGCCCTGCCGGTCTCCCCCGCTGCATCGGCCAGTCCCGCGCCGGCGACCGCGAACCTGGCCGCCGCCACCTTTGCCGCGCCGGCCACCGTGGTGGCACGAGCGTTCGCCGAGGCCGCCGAGCAGGTGAGCCCGTACCTGCACGACATCGGGATCGAGCTGCTCGGCGTACCCCCGCTGCGTGTCGCGATCGCCGAACGCTACTGCGCCCGTGGACTTCCCACTGATCCGGACGAGATCATGGTGACCACCGGCGCTCTGCACGCCATCAATCTGATCCTGGCCGCCTTCACCCAGCCCGAGGATCGGGTGCTCGTCGAGCAACCCACCTATCACGGTGCGTTGTCGGCGATCGCCAACCGCGGTCTGCGTCCGGTGCCGGTGGCGATGACGGCTGACGGGTGGGAACTCGACGCCGTCGAGGCCACCGTCCGCCAACTGACGCCGGATCTGGCCTACCTGATTCCGGACAACCAGAACCCGACGGGGATGACGCTGCCAGAACCCGGCCGGAAAAGGTTGGCGCACATCATCAGCGAGACGCGCACCCGCACGATCATCGACGAAACCATCACCGACATGTGGCTCGACGAGCAGGTGCCGCCGCCGTTCGGTACCACGATGACCCAACGCCGGGATCTGCTGTTGACCGTGGGCTCGATGTCCAAGTCGTTCTGGGGCGGCCTGCGGATCGGCTGGATCAGGGCCGAACGCAGCGTGCTGCCGACGATCGCAGCGCTGCGACCGGCCATCGACATGGGCACCGCGATCGTGGAACAGCTGGCGGCGGCAAGGCTCCTGGCCGACGAAGCCGAGGTGCTGCCGGAGCGCCGGGAGATCCTGCGGGCCCGCCGGGCGCTGCTGCTCGGGCTGCTGGCCCAGCATCTGCCCGACTGGCAGCCCGCGCCCGGCAAGGGCGGCATGTCGGTGTGGGTGCGGCTGCCGGCGCCGATGAGCTCGGCCCTGTCGGCGGCGGCCTCGCGGATCGGGCTGGAGATTCCGCCCGGGCCGCGCTTCGGTGTCGACGGAACCCTGGAACGGTACATCCGGGTGCCGTACACGCTGCCCGAGCCGAAACTCGTCGAAGCGATCGAACTGCTCGCCCGCGCCTGGCGCAGCGTCACGGGGATGACCGGACCCGAGCCGACCGCGGTCGTGGTGTGAAGCCCTACTCGGGGATCTCCACGCGGCGCACGACGCCGTCCAACGCGTCGGCGGCCTCGATCTCGCCCCGGGTCACTCCCAGCACGAACAGGACGGTGTCCAGATAGGGGTGGCTCAGCGACGCGTCGGCGACCTCGCGCAGCGCCGGTTTGGCGTTGAAGGCCACCCCGAGCCCGGCGGCGGCCAACATGTCGATGTCGTTGGCGCCGTCGCCGACGGCCACGGTCTGCTCCATCGGCACCCCGGCCTGCTGAGCGAAGTCACGCAGCGCCTTGGCCTTGCCCGGACGGTCGACGACCGCGCCGATCACCCGGCCCGTGAGCTTGCCGTCGACGATCTCCAGCTCGTTGGCCGCGACGAAGTCCATCATCAGCTCGTGCGCCAGCGGCTCGATCACCTGCCGGAAACCACCGGAGACGATTCCGCAGTGATAGCCGAGCCGGCGCAGCGTGCGCAGCGTGGTCCGCGCCCCCGGTGTCAGCTCGATCTGCTCGGCCACCTCGTCGAGCACCCCGGCCGGCAACCCGGCCAGCGTGGCGACCCGTCGATGCAGGGACTCGGCGAAGTCGATCTCACCGCGCATCGCCGCTTCGGTCACCTGCGCGACCGCCGCCTCGGCCCCGGCGTGCGCGGCGAGCATCTCGATGACCTCGCCCTGGATCAACGTGGAGTCGACGTCGAACACGATCAGCCGCTTGGCCCGCCGCGACAGGCTGTAGTCCTCGACGGCGATGTCGACGCTCTCGGCGACGGCGACGCGGGCAAGGACCGCCTGTAACTGCCCGTACACCCCGGCAGGCACCGACACCCTCAGCTCCAGTCCGGTGACAGGGTAGTCCGACACCCCCCGGATGAAGTCGATGTTGACCCCCAGTGCCGCGGCCTCGCGGGCCACCACCCCGAACGACTGCGCCGTGATCGGGCGGCCCAGCACTACGATCGTGTGCGTCGAGGGTTCCTGCATGACGGGCAGGTCGTCGCTGCGTTCGATGCTGACCTCGAGACCGACGCCGTGGATCGCGGCCTCGACCTCCGCCGGGAACTCCGCTCCTGCGGCAACCTCCGCGGCCGCCGCAACGAGTACTCCCAGCGTCAGCCGGCCACGGATGACGACCTGCTCGACGTTCAACAGGTCGACGCCGTGCCGGGACAGCACCTCGAACAACGCCGATGTGACGCCGGGCTGATCCCGACCGGTGACCGTGATCAGAAGCGACGAGCGGTTACGCGACGGTTCGAACAGCGGCGATGCGCTCATCCCCCGGGCGCTCGTGTCTGTCGGCAAGCCGGATCAGGTGCGGACGTTCTCGGCGTCCAGCCGCGTCACGTCGCCGTCGTCGGGTCCGTGTGCACGCCCGACATGGGCCTCGCGGCGCATCCGTTCGACCATGTGCGGATAGTGCAGCTCGAACGCCGGGCGCTCCGAACGGATACGGGGCAGCTCG
>MDTD01094397.1_pt1 | contig 25815 bp, 8 predicted proteins | sample 811221 | NCBI WGS metagenome assembly MDTD01 (sample SAMN05326646, study PRJNA326480) | marine metagenome | isolation source: seawater | place: Pacific Ocean: South West | collected 2011 | reverse complement strand
TGTTTGATGTTGTCAGTGCAGTTGAACTTGTTTCAGTGAATGTTGTTAAACTTTGTATTCTTAATGTGTAGTCTATCTGTATAAGTCTGTTCAATGATTTTTGAACTGGGTGAAAAATTACGTGTGTCAGTAATTTGTTGGTTGAACCATTCTCTGTCCCCTCATAACTTTTAAGGCCCAATTCATCAAAAACAAAATCACCATTGAAATTAGTAGTGTTGTCGAAGGCCGCTTGTCCTGTAGGCTCACCGTAATCTAATGTACAAGTTACAACAATGTCCGTGTACTTGTTACCTGCTGTGTGCCTGATCTCCATTTTGTTTCTTGTGGTGTCTTTGTTAGTTACAGAATTATCATCTATTACTTTATAATAAGTTTGATTGTATAATGATGAATTTGTTCCTGTTGAGTTTGGAGTAAGGTATGTAATTATACCTGTGGGGTCAACACTTGTACCACCATTTCCAAACGCCATTTCATGTATGAATCCTGTTGATTTATTTGCCAGCGAATTGGCTAATGCCTGAGACATGTTCTCGTAGTGGATAGCGTTACGTTTGTCCACAATTACTTCACCAGTCTCTGGGTCAAATATCTTAATGTGCCCTGTCATCATAACACCTGTGTTATCCTGAGGCCTTTTATTCTCTTCTTTTGATTCTGTTGGTTTATTGTCCTGTGTCATCTAGTGTATTTATTCAGGTGCGTTTGTAGGCTCATTAGCAATGAATTTAGCCTGTTGTGTAGTTGAAGCCTGTAATCCTTTACCATCTGCTGGATTACCGTCAAGTGCTGTGTACCAAACCTGTCCTTTCTTGTGTAATATTTTTATCTGAGTGCCCGAAGCGGGTGCTGAGCTTAATGTAACAGCAGTACTGCTTCCGTCCACAGAATAGTTTATAGTTGATCCATCCTCGCTAGTGAGCAACAATCGTTGGCCACCAATGAATATGTCTAACTCACTAGCGGATGATGGTGCCTGTGATAGTGCGAAACTTACTGTGCTACCATCACCTGTAAAAGTGTTGGTGTGAACAGTGTCCGCATAAGGTATGGTTTGAGTACCAGACGCATCTACCACATCGGCGCCTGATCCATGATCCTTAATTCCTGTACCTAAAGTACCACGTCTTAGTTGTCCCAACGTGTTACCTGATTTAGTAAAGTATTCTATTCTCTCTTTGTCTATGAACACGACTCCTGGTGTGTTGCTGGCAATGTCCGGTGCTGGTAACACCGTTGCGTCCTCCACAGTCAATGTCTGCGTGCCTTCTGTCATGTTCAGTATTAATTTTGTTGTTGCAGTTTTTGATATTCGTTTATAGAATGTTCTATTCAACATGTCCTTGAATATTCTAAAGCCTGTGGCACTTACCGCAGAGTCTAGTGCGAAATACAACACGTCTAATCTGTCTGTGGCAACTATTGTTCTACCAAGTACTGATATTGTGTTTCTGTTCAATGTATAGTCGTATCCTTGAACCAACTGTTCGCCATTCAGCCACACAAACGTGTAAGCCTCATTCAAAGGTTCGAACCGCAAATTAAAATTACCTGCCACTGTGTTCGGGTATGCCGCAGAAGTGGCCACTGTGCCTGCCAGCACTTCACGTCTTTGTTTGGAGCCAAGTGCATTATTAATTGTTGTTACCGAAAGCACATCATTGGCTGTGATAGCGTTTCCATCTGACGACAGTTGCACTGGGTCTAATATTATATCAGTACCTTCGTTGTAGTATTGATAGTCCACTAATGTTGTAATTGCAACAAGATCATTGGCACTAGGAGCAGTCACAAAAACTATTCTGTCTGGACTTCCTGCGATATCTGTTGTTAAAGATGATGAGTCAGCGGTATCTGTTGTTGCGTCAGCAGTGGTAGTTGTGCCTGCTAGATCCACTGTATAATCAGTATTCAACACCTGTTGAACTCCGTTCAAGTGTACCTGTATCTGTGCGGCACTGGTAATGTTTTTAGAAGGATCCACCGTTGAATCATCTCCTATAGGATTTGTCCAAGAAGAATCTTCTCCAATTCCTGTTAAGTTGTTGAACAAGAATCTTGTTGTGGTTCCGTCTCCCAAGTAGTAACTGATATCAGGTCCACGTAACATTTTTCCGTTAAGTTCTATAATTGTTAGACCTGAAAGTGGTCCAATTGCCCCCGGAGGATAAGTTAATGTATACCTATTTGTTGATCCATCGTAAGTTATTGCTTCGTTACGAACACTAGCAAAACTTCTTGTAGATGTTGTTGACTTATTGAATCCTGCTATCTGAATAAAAGTATTGGCCTCTGGTGCCGTGTCGAACACAACGGTAATTGTGTTGGCCGTAGTCGTTGTTGAGAAAGATGTTGTTGGTACACCATCTACAGTTACATAAATGTCCGATGCAGTAGAGTCAAGATTGAACTCACCCCTTGTGGAGGTCAAATAAGATGTTGTGCTTCCGTCTCCAGTGAAAGTGTTTAACACTCTATAATTTTCACCAGATATTGCAAATACCTTTGTTGATATAATACTATCATTGGCAGGAGCACTATCAAAGGTTATAGTTTTGTTTGCCACATCAATAGTGTAATCCTTAATTGTTGAATCCAAAGCACTGCCTTTTTTGATTACGCCGTCGATGGCCACTGTTACTGATCCCAATGATCCTGGGAAATCGCCTATGCTAAATGTAGTTGTGCTTCCGTCACCTTGATAATTTCTTTCGCTTATGAAAGGAACTCCAGACTCTGGTGATGTGTATACCTTTATGTCTACCGTGTCAAACAACTGGCCAGGCACTGTTTCTTCCGGTGCGTAACTAGTATCTGGTGACACAAAAGCATCGCCTTCTAAAACAATATCACTTGGTGCGTGTCCAAGTGCTGATGTGAAAAGTCCTCCTTTGACAATTGAGTCAAGCGTTCTGTCGTCTGTTGGTGTAAGCACTCCATCGTCGTCGAAAGGTATAAATTCAACAAGTGCGTTGGCCTCTGGCGTCTCGCTAATTGTAAATGTCGTAGTAGAACCATCCCCTCTTATTACATCAGAAAGTTTTCTTCTTGTGCTGTCATCTTGTGTAAGGTATACTTGAAAAACATCTGTTGTTGCTGGCGCTGTGTCAAATGTGTATACTGCTGTTGAACCATCTGCTCTAAACGCCTTGACTCTTGATCCTCCGTAGTTGTCCCAAGGGAAGTCATACCATCCTGCTTTGTCCCAACCTGCTTCCTGTGTGAATAATAGTCCTGTCACCATTGTACCACCATAGTCAACACCGGTCATTACCTGATCAAGTTCGTTGCCTGGCATACCAGCACCTGGTGTGTAGAAACCTTTAGTTCGATCTGCCGCTGTGAGTCCTGTCTCGTCGCCGTACACTTTGTATACACTTCCTACGTTGTCATCGAAATCTGTGCTTGACGTGAAAGCATTCGTAACTCTATAGAGTTGATTGTTGTGACGTAATAAGTCGTTGTATGCGTATGCTGTGGATGCCGCCCAGTCAACTACTCTTGATGTGCTTGAAACTCTGTCGAATTTAATTGTAGTGTCAAAATCCCTAACTAGATCGTTCTCCAAATTAGCATATGCTTTGGCTGTGTCTGTTGGTGTGCTTCCATCTGTCTTACCGCCTGATATCACAACCACAGGAGTGGCAGTGTAATTTGCACCGTTGCCTGTTACTGTAATTTTTGTCACCACACCGTTTTGTATAGTTGCGGTTGCTGTAGCGGCCGTTGTGGCAGGAGTCACATACATCTTGAAAGTACCAGACTTGCTTGATAGACCATGATTTGCAATCTGGCTATTCGGCATGTAAAATATTACGCCAGGATATTCGTCAAACGTATGACTGTGAGACGCACCAGAACCTCCATTTTGTGAGTCGTAGATGTTAGATTGAGTTTGGCTTGTAAACAATGGGTAATAGTAACCAAAGGTTCCAGAACTTGCACCTGATGAACTAGTGCCTTGTAGTTGGAATGGTCCTGTTGAACCTGTGGTTCCGCCAAGCACTGATACTGTTGGTGTAACCTCATAACCAGATCCACCTGCTGTTACTGTGATTGACTTCACATACTTCTTGTGATAGTCATACCACATCTGGTATGGGTATTCTGTTAGTTTATCTGTGTCACTGTTGACATTCAATGATCTTATCTTGCCTAAAGTGGCGTCGTAAAAACTTGGATTGTCAAAGTCAGTATATATTCCATCTTGTGTCTCTGTCTTGCTGTAACCTAATCTATACTCTCGCAGTTTTGTATGGAAAGGCTTTACCTCATTGATGTAACTCTCAATCCAACTGTCTGTACTTGTGGTATATGATTTTCTCTGATCTAATTGTCTTACACTGTTTTTAGCGTTTATAAATGATGTCTTAAACATCCAGTCAACATAAGTCTGTTCCGAAAGAACCTTTCTCAAACCCGTGAAGAATAAAGTGTTGTACTCACCTGATAACTCGTCGATGAATAGGTCATCCCTCAACGCTGTAAGTATTTTTCTAGTTTCCTGACTAGGTTCTTGGTCAAAGAAATTGTCATCAAAATTATCTTCGCCTGCAAATCCTGTGGCATCCTGTGAGTAATCATATAATTTAGTGCTCAATCTAATAGTGCCGTTCTCAGTGCCAACATTTTTAAATCCTGTCGCCGTCTGCATGAAAAGTTTCCATCCACCTGTGTCCGAGTTGGTCACTTTCACGTGTTTACCGATAGCAAGATCTAATGTGTCCAATTCATACTGGAATTTCACCTGCTTGTCAATTGGAGTGTTTTCATCGTGAAGCATTTCGTGGACCTCAGGATCTGTGCCATACCAGTCTGTGTAACTCCAAAAGTCCGAAGTTTTAAAGGTCTGTAGTTTTGTCCTCGACCACGTAGTGCCGTCCCATGTGTATATCGCCCAGTAGTTGTTGGCTGTCTCGTCTGCTTTTACTAGATAATTCACTGTTCCTGATATATCTGCTGTGTTTACATACGTCAGATCAGCGTAAGTATCTACTGAAGCGTCCCATTCACCACTTTGTGCTGTTGGCTCTGGATCTTTCGAATTTAAGTTGTCAAGATTAATTTGGCCAACCAGTTGGTTTTTCTTCAACACTGTGTTCGCATAATCTATTATTTCCTTCAATGCATTGTATCTGTTAATATACCAACTCTGTCTTGGTCTGGTGCTGTTTCCATATTTCTGATTGACTGGTAGGTCAGGGTCTGGAACACTGTCTCCTGCAGAGTTTTTGCCTATCAAAGAATCCCACCAACGTGTCTCTATCTGCTGACCGGGTCTGTATTCTGGATCCCCTTCTCTCACCAACTTCCATACGCTGTGAGAATCACCTTCAAAAGTGTTTGTCCTTATGTCCATGTTCAAAACTATATTGTCATTGACCAACCCAGTGACATTGTATAACAAAAATTTGTTTGGATCTGTAATAGCATAATACTTGAAGTCAAATGCACCTGGGTTCTGAATTAGGTTTGCGATATAGGCAACTGTGTTTTTTCTCTCAACGACACTGTTGTTTGGCATATCTGTTTTTCCTTTAACCCAATAATAATAGTAATTGACCATCATGTCCAATCTAGAATCATATTTCTGTGCTACAGTATATTGTGAATCATCTCCGTATAGAGCTGTGCCTGATATTATACGTTCTCCCGAGCCAATCTTTGCGTTCCATTCACTTGGTAGTAGTTTAGATTCTATCCATTCGTAAACATCTATACTTGAACCTGGAAATATTTGGCCCCAATGATTTTGTTTGTATTCCTGCGTATCCTGTTCATACCATAACCATTTGACCGCTGACAAGTCCCACCATACCTCACCTATGTGGTTCTCTGCCCATGGAGTTTGTGTATTTGCATTATCACCCACATTGTAGATGGCCGGATCCCAAGTGGTCTTGATGTTTATCTCTCTATCAGCAACGCCTAGTACCCTACCTTTGACTGGATCGTATAGATCGTAATAGTCTCTTAATTGTTTTGTGGAGTTGTCAAATTCAAAAACCTTACCTAATTTTTCGATGTCCATAAATGCTGTTTCTGTGACTAAATTCTTCCATGAGAACTCGCCATTTACAGTTAGGTCATAACAAGCCACTGTTCCATCATTTACAATCTTGGTGCTTCCATCTGTGGCGGTGTTGCCGTCATCTTTCGGTGCTCCAATAAACACTGAATTATCAATCATACAGACGCCACGTCCAAAATCGTCCTGGGCTGATATGTTATCAGATGCCATTCTGTCATCTATAATGTACTTGCTGTGATACATGGTCGCCGTAAATGCGCCACCAGATTCAACATTACTGTCTACTATATTTGTGTCCTGTAGATCAAATGTTGTTTCGCCGGAGTCAAATTTCATTTCCCTTGAACTTGAAAACTTCTCAGCGCCAATTACTATTCTGTTTCCAGACTGATTAATGTCCAAAGTCGTTCCAAATTTCATATTTGTGGTTGAACTAGGAGCATTTATAGTTTGTTGTAGAGTGTATGTGTTTGTTGAATCGTCCGCATTCCATTTGTAGTAATATACAGCACCCGCGTCAGGATGTGCAGTGCCATCAACTCCTGGTGCACCAACTATCAAAGTTGTGCCATCCTTGCTCATTGCAATTGATTCACCAAAAGCAGTGTTCAGTGATGATCCATCGCTGGCCGCACCTGTAAGGGTCTGAGTCAATGTAAAAGAATTTTGTGTGCTTCCATCGTTGCTCTGAGAAGTCTTTATAAAGATTTCCACCTTACCCGCGTTTCCTGGTGCCAATGAACTTACAGCAAGTATGTCACCGTTGTCGTTGGCTTGGACCCTGTGTCCAAATCTCTGACCTGAACCACCTGCAGGTGACTCGATAGTAAGGTCCTGAGTCCATGAGCTATATGTCGATCCATCCGCACCAACACCCCAGGTATACATATAAACTCTACCACGATCATTGTCATGACCTGGTGCCGCAACAAACAGATATTTGTCTGGAGTTGACCTAACTGAATTAGCGCCAGGTTCAGAAATTTTATGAGCCCATCCAAAATTAGCACCTACGTTCAACGTTGATCCATCTGTAGGACCTCTCACTGTGTCTAGTATGCCGTACTTAAATGTGTTTGGATCCCAAACATAAATTTTTACTAGACCTGAATCAATAAATCTTGTGCTTCCGTCGAGGCCTACTGCATTTGTGAATGGTGCACCCGCTACCACAAAGTTTTCATCTGTGCTTATAGATAAAGACTCTCCTAACCTGCTGGTGTTGTCGTCGTTGTCGGACATTGTGGCCGTTGACTGTGTAAGAAAAGCAGTTCCTGCCTCTGTCGATGACCTGAAAAGGAAGTGAACTTCACCCTGTCCTTTGCCTGGTGCAGACACGGCTACTGTCTTTCCGTCATTACGTGCCACTATCCTGTGTCCAAAATCTTGTTCTGCTGTGCTAGTGTCTGGAGACAGCAATAATTTTAATGTGTAAGGATCTTGTTTCTCATATACACGCCATAAACCAGCACTGTCAGAATCCGCAAATACTTTGTCTCCTGGCTTTTGTATTGAATCATCTTTGTCATTGTAATCATCAAATTCTAACAAATCGTTAACATTATCCATTGTAGCCAATCTGACAGATACAAATTTGTGTATATTGCCGTAACTGTCCGCCGTAGATCCATCTTCCAGGGCTGGAATAAATCCAACATTGCCATCATAATCTATAATCACCGTTTTATGATCTGGTGTTGAGCTCACTTGGTAGACACCATTTAGTGTAGACTCCTCACTGTTTGATATACCAAAGTAATCGGCCTCTGATGTAGTTGTTGCCGCAACCAGGTTATGCGAACCTGTAAAAGTAATCTGCAACTGTGATGCATCATTGATCAAAAATAAGTTTGCAATTTTTATACCTGCACTAGTAATTCTGAAAACGTCCCAGTCCCTGTTGCTCTTGTTGGCAACCCATATTAGATCATTAGATGAAATACGATTCATATCTAGATTTAATATGTCATCTATATCGAACGCAGTGTGCTGTACCTGTTGTAGTTGCGGATAACCTGCTGTTTTAAAAATCTGTGCAGTATCTCTGCTTACGCCTTCCTTACTGTAGTCCAATCTTTGAAATGTTGTCGCGGCCGTGTACTCTACTGGCTTGTAATAAAAATCGTCTTTCGTTATACCATCTGATCTTGCATATTCAATTTTGTCTGTTGGAGTATCCAACAGTTCAATACTTTGAGGATTTGCTGTGATCTCATTATCTTTTAATTTTATCTGTATATTCTCTATAGAATCTGTGTTACCAAATTTTCCAGTCCTTATCATCCATTCTGGATACAAGTTTAGTGAGATATCTTCACCTTCATACTTGGCTTTCAATATCTTGTCTATGGCGTTCTGCGTGCCTTTCTCTCTGATGTAACCTTGATAAAACTTGTACTGTGATACGTCATTAACAAACAGATTCTCCAAATAGTCTCTGCTCTGGTAACCTGTCAATCTCTGCGCCAACTGTTGCTGTGATTCATCGAAGTTGTTAGTCTCGAGATCATAGAAATCGTTAAATTGTGAAATCTTGTAATCGAAGTTTGGAATTAGTTGCGGTGCTGGCTTTTCTGATTTCAGAGTCCAGTTGTCAGAAACAAACTTATCTCCTGAATTGTGGTTGTTTTTAGCAACATAAAATTTGCCTTGGTACTCTACAGAGTCGCCAATTCGGTAGTCTGTGTTTGCTAACCAGTATGTCACCTGGGCGGCATCAAATACGAATCCTGGAGCATAATAATCTCCATTCCATCCTCCGGTTTTCCATCCAACAAGTCTAAGCCTTTGTTGCCTAAATCCAGTTAATGGATCATAGATTATATCTGCGAACACTGTGCTGTTATCAAATAACAATAAGTGTTCTTTCTGAACTGTGTTAAGTGCGATGTTGTAAAGGCCAATAGTGTCGGATTTGATCCCCAATTCGAAGGTTTTTCCTATTCGCTTGGTTGATATCTCTCTAATATCTATTTTTCTTCCACCTGAATCTAATAATGAGTAATCTCCTGCTAGGTTACGTAGTTTGCCAACAATACTATTGTTAGTGTCTAGTTCGAAACCGTCCGCGGCAGGAGAAACCGTTACTGCCGATCCCGCAGACCATTCCTGTGTGGTCCAAAATAGAAATTCTCTTACAGCGTTCGCCCAGTTGAGTGTTTCTTTCAATTCATTTGAGAACTTATTAAATCGGAAACCTTGATCTTCTAAATAATGTCCGTATCCAAACAAGAAATCGGCTACGTCCTGTATAGTATTAAAGACATGTCCATAAGGTATTGTCTGGGTGTTTTCTTGATATGAGGAGTACTGTTTGACCACAGTCGACCCTTCCACAGACACTGCATTTGCTTTTGTTGTTTTGACAGGATAATTAAAATTGAAAAACGGTTTGATAGTGCTGTAACCTAAAACTTTATATCCTCCCAACAGAGTTGATCCGTCGAGGCTGACATCTGTATTCTTCTCTATTAGTACACCTGAGTAATAAAAACTTTCTACAGGATTCGAAGTCCTAAACAATATCTTGTAATTTTCATCTGGTATAAATTTTGATCCTGCTGTTGACCCCGGAGATACACTGTCAGTTAAAACTTTCAAGTTTTCCTTATCAGTGAATCCACCTAACTTGTATGCTAACTGCACAGATAGGTTTTTCATTTTATCGTAGTAAAATATTTTAGTGTCTAAATTTCTAGATATCAAATGATTAACTACAAAAGGTTGATATCCTGCTGTTTGGAATCTTGTTGTTACACCAGTGGTCAAGTCTGTCTCTGTTTCCAAATGATATTTTGCTGTCGCTAATGACTTTCGTATTCCAGTATCCTTGTATATCTGATTTTCCGAAACGTTTGTAATCAACCTAGATGGGTCAAAAAGATTAGAAAAGAATTTAGCGGGTTTAGTTAAGGCAAGTACTTTGACAACAGTAAACGGATAAGAACTAGATCTTCTCCATGACGTTTCCGCTGGTGCTTGATCTCCAAACTTCCATGAGTTACGTCTGCCTGGTATGTCCAAGTTGTCAACTAAACCTGTCGCCAATGGGTCTAATAGGTTTCCGGATGCGTCAACTGGTAGGTATGACTTGATCAAAGGTTTTCCATATCTTCCAGGCTCTGTGGCTATTGCATTCCATAACACATCATTACCTGCTGTGTATGGAGCGGTACCGTAAGTTGCGTCCCATGTGCTTGGTTTTTCTGAATGTCCTAACATCTCCCATGGTCTAATATGTGGTGCGTCAGTGTCATAGAAATATTTGTATATGCCCCTCCAGTATCCTGGCAGATTCTCATCAATCAGTCTACCTTTTGATTTTGCATAATTGTAAGTGAAGGGCGATCCTTCTGAGAACACTGTATTGTTAATGTATTGCACATTGTTACGACCTGCCCACTGATAAAAGTCTGGTCCCATTACACTATCAATTTCTTTAAGTTTATATTCTGTTGATGTAAATGCACTAGGGAGTACATCGTATATGTTGATTAAATTTGGATCATGTTGTACCTTAATATTGTTGTAGATTCTTTTCTCTAGTTCTATTATTAGGTCATCACGTTCGTCACCGTATGCTTTAATCATACTTCCGTCGTGTTTCCTAATCATTGCCGTATCTGTCAGATAAGTTGTATCTGTGAATGTTTCAGGGGTATACTTAGGATACATTCCTAGTTTAGTAGGCGATGGTGGCATGAAACTACCTGTGGTATCTTCATAATCTTTTATAACAATTTTGTCACCCTCCACTAGTGGCTTACTGATGCTTACAGTGTCATCTGTTGTGCTGAACGTGTAATCTGTGCCTAGCAATAGTTGTACATCATTAAGATAAACGTACACTGCTCTGTTGCTCAATGTTGTTACGTCATATTGCGAGTCCAGTGCGTAGTCGACCTGTGATGACCCTAAAACTGTGTATGTTCTTGTTGAAACATTTTCACCCCAACCTAACATATCTTCATAATAAAATGGAAAACTACTGTTTCTGCCTGGTGTGATCGCTGTGATTATTTCATCTACTCTGTCCGCGGCCACGCCTTCATACGCAGTTCCAGTTGCGTGTGTTAAAAATGCATTGTACCATTTTTCATACTCTTGATTTACATAATCCGTAGCAGTTGCAAAATTCACTTGCTGATCTATGAGGCCAAACATTGCCGGCAGTAATGATCCCTCGTGTTGAAGTATGCTTCCGCCTTTTTGTCTGGCATCTGGCTTGTCTCGAAGATTCGAAACTCCAGGCATAGAACCTGTAACGTCCTGATTCTTGTCAAATATATCTCGCACATGATTTAGTATCTGACCGTATGTAAACGTACCTGACGCCTGGTTGAGACTGTTGGTTGCCAGGTTGTCTGGCATTTCGTAAATGCCCTTGTTGGCTACTTTGTCAGCACTACTGTATCCTGCTATCCTTATTTGATCATTTACTTCCAAGTCTTCTTTAAATTTGACATACTTGTTCTTTGTTCCAGTTTCCAACGTGTAGTCTGTAATCTCAGTCTTTCTTGATCCGTTTACAGACACAGATATTTCTAGATCTGTTAAATCTGCCGAATTATTATAGAAGTCTATTGGGAATAACTGTTTCTCTGTTGGTTCAACTATAAAAGTCCTAATGACACGCTGTTTGCTTTCGTTAGTTCTTTTAACCCAGGCGCTTCTTGAGTTATGCGTTGCTCTGCTTGTTGTATAATGCAGATGTCCCTCTGCCAAGTTCTTTGTGATTGTTTTTGCTCCACTCTTGTATGTAAATGTTCCTGCTGTATGATCAGAATCAAAAACAATGTCTCCTACATTGTTAATTGTATTATACTTGACTTTTATCCCTAGTACAGTATCAGTGGTAGCAGTATCTGAAGTTGCAAAAGAGAAAACTTTTGCTCCTGCAAAAGTAGAATTTGGATACGTAGTAGCGTCATCAAATGACGTATGGTCATTGTCCCACATGCCGAAGAGTGGTTGTTGGTTCACTCCAGTCTTCTGTTGCGCCTCCACAAAGGATTCGGTTGTGCTGTCATAACGGAAAGTCTTGCCTTGGTTAGTAGTACCAAACTCTATAAATATCGAATCGTTTTCCGTTGGTGTGGCGTCAGACGCCTCTGTCAGGTTGATAACCTGCGTTGAATCTCCTGCTGTAACAAAGTTTACATCGTATATTTTATTTTTCACAATAGGATCTGTGTCTGCGGCGAAGATTACTCTCATTCCGTTGGCCAGTGAAAGACCGTCGATAATGTAACCTGTCTGTTTAACCACGTTGCTAAAGGCATCTGTGGTCACAGTATCATATAGTGTTACGGATTTCTTGGCGACTGTTCCGTGATTGTATAAAGCAAGGCCTGAATCAAACTCTATAATAGGTCTTTTAGCTCTCGCATCTTCGTCAAATGTTGCAGTAAAGCCACCTATCCTTGCAGTCTCTTCAATTACAGACCTATGGAACCATCTGTTATATCTTGACCAGGCGTTTTGATCCTGTGAGTCTCTTTTGATAGTAATGTAATCCAAAGTTTCTGGCGAGTAATATGCTTTTGCGTATGGTCTAGAATCATAACCTACGGAATCGTATAGTATAGTAGTCTCCGTGGCGTAACTCCCTGGAGTTATTAGGTCTTCCACGTCGGTCAATGTGATAGAGTCACCAACACCTTCAACATAATATTCTTTATTTTGATAGGCAGATGCAACTAATGAATTTGTAAACTTAATCTTCATTCCATTAGACAGATCTACTGTTCTTAAACTGTAATTTTTAACTCCCACTATGTCATCCTCAACGTTTATTGCTGTGGTGCTAGATATCGTTTTTATCTGTAGTACGCCATACATGGCGTCATGATTGCCACACTGATAGTATAAAGTGTCTGGCGCACCTGAGGTTGGCACCGTGAATGTAACCGTACCAACTTGAGCCCCGTTGTTTGTCACTCCGGTATTAAAAAGTGTTGACGTTGATCCATCTTCTGCAACTTGACTTTTGTATGGTTCCGTCATTATGTAGAAAGGATGTCCTTTTGCGTTAACATTAAACTTGTAGGTGTTTCCCCTGTATAACGTTAGTATAGGATTGTTTTCATTTTCCCTGTGTGAGAAGTTATAGGCACCTTGTGCTAAATTTTCAACTGAATATTCTATTACCGCACTTGGTCCAACGGAATCTATCTCTATGGCTCCAGGACCTTCTGGAATCCAGTAGTATTCTCTGTAATTGATCAATTTATCGTAATCGATGGCAGGATTCCAACTATACACAGTTTCCTTGTTCAGCCTGTCATGGTTGTTGACCATGCCTCCTAAAAACTTAATTTGATTGATATAATCGTCGTAGGTGGCAGTGAACTTGACCTGATCCTCAGGGTTGACTGAGGTAGTATCTTTGTCTGTGTACGTGACAGCAGGTTCCAATTGGTATGCAAATCTATCAGCACTTGTGGCAGTGATGTATCTATCATCTACTTTTCTTGTATAGGCATCCTGTCTACCTACAAATCCGTCTAACCTCTCCAGTTCACCTTTCTGCACCAATGGATCCATTGTGCTTGACAAGAAACGTTGGTTGTTGTCTGTTCTATAAAAAGCAGGTAGATGCTGTACAGTACGTCTGTACTCGCTGTCACCTTGCTTGACAACTTCGTTGTTGGTTAATGAGTTTGTTGGATTGTCTGCCATTAGTATCCTGATCCACTACTGCCGGAACTTGAACCGGAACCTGTTGTAGTAGAGCCTGACACTGCTGATCCTGATGTGGTGTTTGTAGTGGCAGTTGATGTAGATGTGACCACAGATCCAGAAGCCGCCAGTTGGTTGGCTCCTAGTGCTGATATAATTGACACATCATCAACGGTGGCCCCACTGATGAAAATCTCATCTGCCGCTGAATTGATCTGGAACAGAGACCCAAAACTCAGTCCCGATTGGTTAGGCACAATCACTGCTGTCAGTAAGTCTGGAGCAAGTTGATTGTGTATGTAAGCGGCTAATTCTGTAAAGTAAAAACTGTCGCCAAAGTCCCAGTTGTCTAGTGCAAAGAATTCGTTGATTGCGGCTATCACTCTGGTCTTAATCACAGCATCTGACACATTAGTTTTTGTGTTTTTTACAACCTTGAAGGTTGCCTGTAATTGTTCTTCGGCGTTTGATCCAAAAAGTATCTTGTATTTTACTGGATGATATATGATCTGATCCGATAACGATTTCAATGGATTTAGTGTACCTGAATAATTAATTCTCAATTGATCCGCAGTCGATACAGTAGGCTTTGTTCCGCCATCCTGTAACCATATTCTGAATAGGTTGTCATATGTTCTTTCCAATAGATATACATCAATAATGTTTGATACACTAGGATCGATTCTTGTTTCCTGTCCTGCATGATGTTTGTATTGGAACTCTATTGAGCTTCTGCCTCTTCTTGCTATGTAATCGGTTGATGTAGTAAGTGTGTTGGTAGTCGAACTATACTTCTTAATTACGTCCTCTGCACTGTCATAAAAATAAAATAATTGTTCATCGTCGTATGTTGTAGTATTAAGATTTATGTCTGCTTCGTTTTCAGCGACAACAAAGTTACTAGCCGCATAAGGCCTGAATCTTTCTATATTATCATATGAGATATATTTTTCAAAAAATACAAATTTAGTTGATTCTGAAACCGTTGGCTCGACAAATATGTCAAAAAGTTCTGGATTGTCCACAACACCATCATCATCGGCATCAAAAAAACCAACTTTTATTTTCCTGTTGTCTTGGAAACCATCGGCCTCTGTAACCACATCAACCACCTGCCACGTGAGAGGATAGCCTATACTGTTGCCTGTAGATACTATGCTGTTGGTCTTTAATATCTTTACAGAGTCTTTCACGCTTCTACCTGTAGTGTAATCATAAATTTTCTCTGCCACATCGTAATGAAACTTGTTCTGTGATTCAGATTCAAAAACATAATCTAGTTTTCTAAACTGAACTGTGTAGGTATTTCCATCGTTGGTAAATTTGAACCACCAACTAGCATCTGCATTTGTTTCCGCAGTAGAACCTGTGTTAGCAAGATCGAAGACCGAGCTAGTGCTTAGATTTGTTGACGTAATAACTTTCCAAGTTTCTGAATTAATATCGTACCTTAATCCAAACTCCTCATAAGCCTCTATCCTGTCTAAAAGATCTGCTTCTAGTTCGGCAGAGAATGACGTTGTTAAGTTAGGTATGATTGCATTAACCACAGCGCCATTTGGCACTATGTTGTTTAATGTGACTGGACCAACTCCTGACTCTAAATTTCCTGTTCCACCGTTGGCGCCATCTAAAACAACTGCACCAATTTTTGCCCATAATCTGTCCTCCGAGTTGACTGTAGTTGAGCTAACAAGCGTGCCGTTTAAAAATTTCCTTGTATCTGGTGATGTAAATTTGACTAATGCGCCTGGTTTAGCAAACTTCATGTTAGAAGTTGCAGAATCTCCTATAACCAAAGCACCACCTGATGTAAAAAATCCTGTGTTAGTATTTGTAGAAGTAGTTGTTGAATTCCAAGTGGCACTCAATGTACTGGTGTCCTTTGTGCCATACTTGAAATAATAAAATTGTCTAGCGTATGCTTCTTTTAATTTTCCTTCAACTGAAGTATCTATCGTTGATTGTATGTCATTTTTATTGTTAAAACTAAATGTAAACTGTTGTATTGATTCTTCTCTGTAAAGTATACCATCCTCAGCAAATACATTCACGTCTGAATAAGCACCAGTTGGATCTAGTATTTCTTTTGCCCGTGATATACCAGAGGCCGATCTGTTTACTGATCTAACTTTTACTATCTCCTGTGATGCCGACAATGGAACCACTTGGTAGTCCTCCGCAGTGATCATCCTGTTCTGAGAATAATAAACCTGTGCGGCCTTCTCTTTGATGGAGTCATTTGATTCCGTTGCCGCTGAATTGTAAACGCTGGCTTTCAAGCTCACACTCATGCTGAGTGTCTGTTGTCCACCGTTCGCGTCTGTGTAAGGCACTGTCAATTGAATACCCTGCATGTCCGCAGGCTGTATAGCGTACTTGGCGTTGTCGCTGGTTCTGTAATAAACCCTAAAACTGCCTAGTGGAATGTTGGAAAAGTTTCCGTCTCCGAAAACAAGGTCGATTGCATCATTAGCCTTAGTCACTACATTGTAAGTGTTTCTTTCTGATTTAGAAAGTGAATTGTAAATTGCGTTGTTGCCTGACAGAGACGGCACTTTGGTCCATAACTCTGACAACTGTCCAAACTGATCTAACTTGTACAAATAAACATCTGTGTCGTTGACTTGTTGTGTTGGAATACTTTGAATATAATTCGTAACTGAAGTATCAATTGTGAATTCTTGATTCTCCATTACTCCTTGTTTGAATAAGAAAAAGAAGCCTGTGTTGTTGCTACTGTCTCCTGATCCATCAGATCTATACGTGTATGTAAGACCTGTCCCTGGTACAGGAGTAGACTCATAAATGCTATCAGAGTCAGTAATTGTGCTTGAAACTATCTCGAATGCTCTTGTTGTGCCTCCTACCGCAGTAGTAAATTTAAATATTGGCAAATCCAATTGGTTTGAACTGAATGTGTAAACTTCTGTATCAATACCACCTATCTTGCCAGACTCCCTCGGCTTACCGAACAGTTGTCCAGTCTGGTTGGCCGCATTGATAATCGCAGTAAATTGTTCTCTGTAGTTGGCATTGGCAGAATCATTCCAAATAATTGTAGAGTTGGATAGGTTGGTGCCTGAGCTGTCCTGAACATCTTGTGTTGTAGATATACTATCAATCTTCAACAACCCTGTTGCTGGTTTGTTTCTTTTGGCATTGTAATTTATTAGCCTTGCTAACCTTAAAACTGAATTTCTTCTCTCGGCTGTTTCTAGAAAGTTCTCTCTAGCGTTCAAGTCTACCCTGAAAGAAAGTGCCTGTGATATGTAGGCGATCAAATCAATTAGCGCCACGTATTCTGAACTTTCAACAAAATCATTGAAATCATCCGGATAGTTCTCACGCAGATAGGCTACCATGGTTCTTCTTAGCGTTTCGAAATCATAACTTTTGAAATCTGCCTGTTGGAAGGCCTGGTAGATCTTTCTCCAATCTTCCGCTACAAGTAATCTGTTCTGTCTATCTGTTGTGGCCATTGTATATACAGCGGTATTTATGTGTTAAGAAATATGCGTATATTAAGATAGACGCAGAAGTGAGTTTTCGTCGAAGTTAAATCTAAGTTTCTCTGTAATGTTGAGTGGAACGTAGTTTATAGTGGCCTGTACGGTTATGCCTCTATCTGCTTCTGATACCAGTATTTCATCTGTAGAGATACGTGGATCTGCGTTAAGATTAGCAGTTATATCTTCGACTATTGCCTCTTTAAGTGCATCTGTAAATGGTTCGAATATCGCATCGTAAATTATAGTACCAAATTCAGGATTTTCAACCCTCTCACCCTTACGGACTGATAATCTGTTTATGAGATCCTGCTTTGCTACCTCAAAGTCATACAACTTAAAATTCTTCTTGTCCGCACGAGAGCTGAAACCTTTGAAGGTGACTGATTTATTAGATAATCCACCTCCGGATCCGCCTCCACTACTACTTCCGCTTCCATATGCCATTGTGTAATCTCCTACTTTTACTTATTAGTTTATTCCAAACGGTTTTTGACCTTTTAATGGTAGGAATCCTACCTTTGCAGGTCCACCATGCACACTATTAGTGGTTGTGTAATCATCAGTTGCGCCTGTTGAAAATAGTGTGTCGGTTGCGTTGCTTTCAAACCAGGTCATGACCTGTCTCGGTGTCCAGTCCGGATGTGCCTGTAGCAGACAAGCCGCCATACCTGCCATCTGTGGACTTGCCATTGACGTGCCTGAAAGTTTAGTTTGTCCGAATGATACGTCGTAATGATAAGCGTTGCTTGTTGTAGGGAACGCACCAATAATATTTTGTCCACACGTGTAAATGTTTGTGGCAGGTCCCGAATCACTAAAACTTGCTTTTTCGTTCAAAGCCGCGTTAGTGTTGGAAGATGATATGGCACCGACATTGAATCCTGGCTCACCATTTAAATTTGGACTACCGCCTCTGTGATAATTCCAAGTTCCAAAACTGGTTACAACCAGATCGTTGTTGTAATCTACACCTCCTAAAACATCATGCTTCATGTTGTCATTGCCGGCCGCTATACAAACAATTATTCCTGCGTCCACTAATTGTTTTATATCAGCATCAACACTTACTACCCTAGCAGGATAACCAAAAATGCCCCCACCTCTGTTTTGACCATTTATGCCACGTGATCTTAAATTACCCCTGGTAGTTAAAGTGTGTGGTGTGCCTCTGTAGGTACCCCTAATCAAATCTAGAAAAGGGCCACCACTGCTGAATCCAAATCCATTTGGCGTGGTATTTGTGTTAAGAAAATAAACAAATCCATAACTCATATTCACCACAGTGGGTCTTCCGTCTGTCTTTGCTTGGTGCCAACCCAACAATGTGTCCATTGCATTACTCACTGATATAGTATTGCCTGGATTATCTAAAATAGTCTGTACATAGATATCTGCGTTTCTGGCCCAACCAAATTTTTGGCCAGCCATTGTGGATGCAACGTGTGTGCCGTGTCCGTCTGTGTCAGTGTAAAAGTTGCTTGGTTGAGTTCCACTAACTCCTGATTCAGTAAACCAATTTATTTCTTTTATTCTGCTTGTTCCATTTGCATCTTGGAACTCTGGATGTGGCTTGTGAATACCCGAATCCTGCAATACAACATCTACTCCTGTGCCGTCAAGCACAAAGTCATAAGTTCCGCCTGGATCCGATGTTGAAGTTCCGAAAACATTGGTGTTTGATATGTGTCTTAACAATCCCCAGTTATCCTGTTGTCCCGAACCTGTTGTTGTTCTATTGAACTCGCCTTCTTGGAAAGCCTTTTTTACAGGCACCATTGGGATTTCAACTGCATCTATTCTTGAATCTTTTCTTAATTCAACGGCTTCTTCATCTGAAAGATGATAATGCGTGTTACGTTTGTTTGTTTCTCTCAACTCGTCAACCGGTACCTTGTGTTTTGGAATGAATTGTTTGTTGTTTTCTTTAGTAAGGTCTTCGTGGACTTCACGCCAATCAACACCTTCTTTTACAGTAACGATATATTCTTTTTCATCCATTTAAAATTAAGAGACAATGGCTCTATCACTGACTCTTCTCCAATTTGTTCCGTCATAGAAAGCAGGAATTGACCCACCTGTTTCATCTGTACAATAAACTATTGCACCCGCTGATGAAGTCAATGAGCCCAGTTGTGCAACGGTCTTACTTACTAATTTCATTGGTGCGTCATTGATAATTTCGTCTGTGGGATCTAATGTAATTGTAGTTGGAGATGAAAGTGTGAATGTGCCTGTTAATGTTGCTGGTGGATTGATACTGTCTGCTATAACATTTTTCACAGTCAAAGTATTTGAACTGGAATCGTATGTGAAATCCGAATCGCCACCAAAACTGCCAGAATTGTTAAATTGGACCTGTGTATTGGAACCACCCGGGCTCGTGCTTCCTCCACCACCGCCAGCACTAGCGAAAGTAATTGAGTCACCTGAAGCATTAGTGGTAATGGTCATATTTGAACCAGCCACTAGCGTCAACGTATCTGTTGTTGAATCTGCTACAACATTTGATTGTCCTGCAACTGCGATTGTGCTGAATAAATTTTGTGATCCACCACCACCGCCTGAGCCGGTGTATGAAATTGTTAATGTGTCACCAGAGATAGAAGTTGAAATATCTGTACCACCTGATACCGTTAAAGTGTCTGTGGCACTGTTAGCAGTAGTAGTGCCCGAATCCGCAACGAATGTTTGGAAAATACCCTGTGTTGATACCACCGATGTCGACGTACCTGTTGAAGCGCCTGTGGAAAAACCACCAAATGATAAACCGCCGGTGAATCCAGATATTGGTGGAGTGTTAATTACTGAACCTGATCCGGAGAAGAAAGTGCTGACTTTGCCTGCGATGCTTCCAATTGATGAGCCTAAGTTGGTTCCTAAAGTCTTTAGGAAACTTTGACCCATTATACCGGCCTCCCTCGCATTGAAAAGTCCTGCCTTGCTGGCCAGACTCTTAACCTGATTAATACCAACTATCTGTCCTCCAACAACACTCTGATAGTTCTGTGTGATGCTGGATATACTTGATATTGTGGCAGGGAAATTTTTAGTAGATAGATTCTTTGTCAAACCATCAAGTGTGTTTAAGGCGTTGTTAGCAAGATCAATACTCCCAGATACAGAACCTCCTAATGAAAATAGTTCACCCGCACTGTTTACAAAAACATTGTCTTTGAATAGTGCTTTACTCTTTCCTGTAAAATTTTCTATCACCTGTGATGTAAGACTGTCAGTTAAATCCTTAACAGATGAATTTACACTGAACCCTTTAATCTTTTCAGATATGCTGTCCTTAATATCGAAAGGTAAATTAACCTTTTCAGTGATACCGTAAATTTCGTTGTACTGGGTTCCAAAATCGGTCAAAAGTTTTTTGGCTTTGACCGCATTCGTGCTGTTGCCCATCTTTTGCTTAACATATGTTAAGGCATCTGCCTGGTACTGTGCATCTCGAATCGCACTGTTGGCGCTGAGTCTATTTTTATTGTTTACAAACTCAGGCGTGCCTGGCGTGTTGGCATTTTTACTCCATTGCTTTTTATCATCGACATCAATAGGTATCACGCTATCACCGGCTATGACACTGGCCCTAAACATGGGCTCGTGTGTAACGAATCTGTGTACTGTGGTCTTGGTCTGTCTGGTGAATGGCTCAAGTGGCTTGATTCCTTTTTGGGCCAACTCAACATCTCCCTCATCTCTTTCTGTGATACCGGCGGCGTCCGTATTAAGCCATGTTGGTCCCCATGCACTGCTGGCACTAGTTGAATTGAAATGCACCTGTGCTCCTGCTAGGTGTATTTGTCCTGACGCTCCGTGTAACTGACTTCCTTCTGTAAATGAACTAAGACCATCTCTAGCGTAGTCTCTGATCGATCCTGCTTGTGAACTATTGAAAATGCCTTTGTCACCCAAGTTCATCATGTAGGTACCTGAGCTCTGTATCAACTCGCCTGATGAACTTATTCTTATCTGCCCCCCGGCGTGCATATTGATGTTGGAGTCCGAGTGTAGGTTGAAATCACCTTCGGTCCTCAGGTTGATTCCTCCAACTCCCGAATACAAATCTATTCTGCCATTTTTCTGCATTTCAACGTAGGCGTTACCTGAACCGTTGGCTATGTATACTACGCCATCTGTATCGTGCATTAACAACTGATGGCCAGATGCTGTCCTCAATCTTGTAAGTTGGTTTGTTCCATCAACTGCACCATCATCCATTACAAATGTGTGTCCTGTCCCTCTAGTGACGTAATCTAGTCTGGTTGATCCTTTTACACCAACTTTCTTTTGTGTGGATCCTGTATCCTTCCTTCCTGGTGTGCTTATGCCAAAAACTGCACTAGGAGTTTCTCTCCGTGCAGAACTTGAAGTGTTTCCCCTTATGTTATCAGCACTTAGACCTTGGGCCAAAAGTGTTTCTGCAAAAGGGTGTATTGGTTTGGGGATGGATTCATAGTTGTTGTTTTGCAAGGCTCCTGCCCTGTTTCTATTAAGCTCACCTGATGGCACATTTTTTGACCCATATGTTGATTGTTTGTCTTGTTGGAATCCTGCGTCTGCCCCTTCAAAGGTTCCATCCAAAGCATCATTTGTGTTGGTGCTGGACGCTATTCCTGGTGTCATGTGGTTTGTGAAAGGCTCTTGGACGCAACCTATCCAATAGGCCTGCTCCATTTTTCCTTCAGCAAATATCACTAAAACTTTTGTTTCGAGGTCTGGCGGTACCATCCACATACCATAGGAATGTTGAGAATCTTCAAAACCAATCCCGGAACCTTTTACAAATTTTCCGCCTTTGGCTCCATAAAAAGGGGCGAGGTAATCACAGGTTATTAATTGATTCTCTTCCGGATCGGTTGCTTTCACGAGTGTTGGTATTAAAACTTGTAATCTTCCCATCTTTGTTGGGTCTATGTTATTTTTCACAATAGCCAGATAAGGACCTGGATTTTGTCCTGTCCAAGATTTATCACCACCTGGTGCTTGAGGGGTTGATGCGTCTCCTTTTAGATAATTGTGTAATGACATTAACTTATAAATCCTTTTATTTTACCTATTGTCTTAGATATTTCTTTCTTAACTCTACTTACGTTTGCAGTGGCAAGGTCTAAGAATTTTTTTCTTATGCTGACAATGTTGGACCTTACATTTATCAAGTCTTTTTCATTATAAAAATTTTTAAGTTCATCTTTACGTAAGACAAAAGATTCACCATCCCTGTTTGTAACATTTACACTTGCAATTGGATTAGATATATCAACACCTTGGTTATTGAATCTGGTTAGATGTAGACTGTTGGTGTACCTGCCATCCACAAAGTTGTGTTCCACCTGTACGACCCTATATAATCCACTGAACGCCGCTGACTGATCACTCTGTAGTTCATAAACACCTGTTCTATCATTGATGTCGGTCGGCATTCTAAAATTTAGCATGATTACTGGCTCTGCAACGTCTGTATTGTAGCAACGAAGTTCATCATTCCAAATCCTGTTTCTATTTGCCCTCCAATAATCTATGTCAGGATCTGTCCCAACTCCGGTGCCTTCTGCAAAACTTTTAGCGTTAAGTGGTATGAACTGTGATTGGCTAATCCAGGCTGGATCACCAAGTATCTCCATTCTGATATTGACCATGTCTGCCAGAGGGTGAGTCAAGGCATCCAAGAAGGAATCCAACTGAGTTGGCGTGCCTCCAATGGTTCCTGTACCTTCTGATTTGGCTCCGCTAGGATATGACCTTGTTGAGAAATCCTGATCAACAAAATGATCCACTGGATTTGCAACACCACCATCTAATTTATCCTGTGCGTCAACTATTCTGTTTTTACGATCATCGGTTGCTTCGAAATCCTTCAATCTCGCCTGGAAGTATGCCACTTTGTAATCGATACTTAGATCCTGTATGTCTAAATTTTCACCTGTGAAAATATAATTGTATGTCTTGAACACAAAATCTTTGAAATTCTTTCCGGCGCTGACCCCCGGAAGCGTCAATGAGTATGCATGAATTTTGTAGGGCTCCACGTGGAAATTTACTATTTTCTTTTCCATTGCTGTTGTCGTGTCAAACTGACCAGACTGCGGCACCACACTTGCTCTGATCTTAAAATAATCGAAATAAAAATCCTGTGCCCTTTCAAGAACCTGCTGAGAACCTCCCTTATACTGTGCAATGTTTAATTCATTGCTGGCCTTTGTTTTAAATTGCTCTAATTTCTTATCTGAATATTCTGGGTGTCCTTTCATTATCTCCTCAAGTATTTTTGTAATGGCCATGCCGTTCTTTAATTTCATAAACTCTACAGGCTCGTCTATCACACCATTTATTGTACCCGGGTCCACAACCGTCTGCCTCATGGGTGATTGTTCGAAGTTCTCAAAAGTTAGATTGGCATCCTCTATGTAGGAACGACCAGATTGACCTTGCACGTCTCCTGTTGGTCTTCCAGCAAAAGTTATAGTGTATCGATCGGGCTTTTTCACCTTACCTTGTGATTTCTCGTCCTCGTTCTGCTTGTTTAACAGTTCTTCTAAAGATTTGAAAACATCTGACAGTTTCTTGCTTTTTGCTGTTAATGTTCCGCCAGTTCTGAGGTAATTGAATCTGTTGACATACGCAAACTCATTGTATGGGATCGCTTTCACAGTGTACACGGTGCCCGCGGCTGTCACGTTCATCTGCATGTCAATCAATTTGACAGGTATCAGACGCCTCAAGTTTTTAGCGTCTTTTGTGGAAGCCACGTTGCCAAACTCATCAAATCCTTGAAAGTCTATTGTCAAAAGGAAAGGGGCGTCCAAATGGTCTAGAAATCCATTGTTGATTGCCGCGGCCCTGACCCTTTCAAGCAGAGTTATTCCTGCGGGCTCAACGATCTCCATATCGATCTGGGTGACCGAAGTTAGTCGCCTCTTCTCATTTAGACCTGGAATGCTGTTCATCATTACACTCTTAATGTACAGGTCTCTGTTCCTTCCCAGCACTTTCCTACTCTTGTCTATTGCTCCTTGCAGTCTTTCATTTTTTTCTATTATTTTCTTTGCGTCTGGGTCAAGAGGCCTCTGCGAATTTTCTGTTGGACCAATTCCAGAACTCCTCACAATAATGTCGTGTGTTTTTGAGTTGAGAAGCGTTGTGGTATTTTCCAAATCATCCTGTGACAAACCGCTCAAAGTGAACAGTGCTGTGTAAGATGCAAACTGATGTAGAATGTTTGGATCTGATATATCAATTACTTTTGCTCTAAGGTCCTCTACCTTGTTCAGCGTGGATCTCTCTGTGGTGAGATCGTCTGCTGTTGCATACGTTTTAGTATATTCTGCCGCCATCGGTTAAATTCCTAAGTCTTTGAGTAAGTTCTCTTTCTTAGGTAACTGAACTGTGACTCCTGGTTTGAAATCGTAAATAGGGTCTTCGATTTGATCTGGATTACGTTGTGCAAACACCCACCATAGCCTTGGACTTCCATACAAGTCGTAGGCCAATAAATCAGGCCTATAGGCATATGTTCTCTCAATTATGTAACTTTGGTCATCTTGTTCAGCAGTAATCGTTCTTGGGTTTAACACATCTAAGTAATCTGCAATCTCCCTTGTGTCAAAATATGGTGATGTGTTTGAATACTTGGCCATTAAATGAATCCTATTTCGTTAGTGCCTTTGCCGTTCAGCTCACCATTTACAAATTTCTTCATGGAGAAGTCTCTGACAGAATCTCTGCTGTAGATAGGCGTTACAAGCACTGATATGTTTGATATTGTTGGAGCCCATGTCTGTGATTCACCCCTGGTTATGGCCGCCTCGTCGACTGGGTTGGCGGAATAAAATGTCTCCCCCCGCATATCCTGTTTTGTTGAAATGTAATCTATGTTTTGTCTTAATTCTATATTGAATGAATTTATTATCACTGGTACTTTGTTAAACATGTGGTCACCGTATCCGTAAAGATGTAGTATTGGTGGTGGATTACCTTTGAGTCCGTTCAAACCATCCTCAACGCCGAAGAACATCTTGGTAGCCGTACGCAGAAAATTAACTGTGGCAACCCAATGCTTTGCGTCGTCACTGTTCTGCACCGGAAATTCTCCAATTATGTTTAAAGCATCTATAAAGGAGTTCTGATACGCTTGATGTGGGAAATTGCTATGCACCTGGTCCATGGCATTGTAGGATGCCTGGTGTGCAATCTGCATGGTTGGCGTGAGAGGCCAAAACATTCCCTGTGACGCCGCCAGCGGTTGCATGATCGGATTGTTCTCAAAATCAAAAAATTGTGTCAATGGGCCGTCCGGCACCTGCAGTCGGACACGCCAGTCGGTCTTATCGCTCCTACCAGACCATTTGGCCCTTGCCTGCACTATCCTGCTGTCTGTGGAAATACCAGCACCAGTCAGTCTGGCCAAAGTTCGGTTTAAGGCTCCCCCTGCCACGCTCTTAACTATTTTTCCTACTTCTCCAAATGCCATTATATGGTTGATTTCCTTTGTAAAATTTTGTATACTTTAACTATATTTATAGGCATTATTCTAGGCGCACTTAATTCGCCATACGGCGCGATTCAACAGACCTGTTTGTGGTCATTTTC
>MDTD01177148.1_pt1 | contig 25825 bp, 19 predicted proteins | sample 811221 | NCBI WGS metagenome assembly MDTD01 (sample SAMN05326646, study PRJNA326480) | marine metagenome | isolation source: seawater | place: Pacific Ocean: South West | collected 2011 | reverse complement strand
CTTTTTCCATTGCTTCAGCAAGTAAAGAACCTACTTCTTTATCGTTGTTAGCAGAGATCGTTCCAACTTGAGAAATCTCTTCTTTAGATTCTACTTTCTTGCTAGATTTTTTCAACTCTGCAACAACAGTAGCAACAGCAGCATCAATACCTTTCTTAAGTTCCATAGGATTATGACCAGCTGTTACAAACTTAACACCTTCACGGTAAACAGCTTGTGCTAAAACTGTAGCAGTTGTTGTTCCGTCACCAGCATCATCGTTTGTTTTTTGAGCAACTTCTTTAACCATTTGAGCGCCCATATTTTCGAAATTGTTTTCTAATTCAATTTCTTTAGCAACAGTTACACCGTCTTTTGTAACACTTGGAGCACCAAAAGATTTTTGAATAACAACGTTTCTTCCTTTAGGTCCTAGAGTAACTTTTACAGCATTTGCAAGAGAGTTAACACCATGAAGGATTGAGCCTCTCGCGTCTTCACTATACTTTAGTTCTTTAGCCATTTTTATAACTCCTATTATTTATAAATAACTATTTAATCAATAAACACACTTAATTCTAAAATGATAAAATATGCTTTTTTTTAAAACTTCTTAATGAAGAACACCTAGAATATCATCCTCTTTCATGATGAGGTATTCCTGGCCCTCAACCTTAACCTCTGTTCCAGAGTACTTACCAAAAAGGATTTTATCTCCCTCTTTAACGTCCAACGACCTAACCGTCCCATCATTTAAACGGTAACCTGGTCCAACAGAAACAATCTTCCCTTGAGCTGGCTTTTCTGCATGATTATCAGGGATGATAATCCCGCTAGCAGTTTTAGTTTCTTCTTCCAACCTTTCAACAAGAACTCGGTCCTGTAATGGTCTTACTTGCATAATTTCCTCCGTTGTATAGATCTATCTTCGATAGAAGTTCGATTACAAGCTATTAAAAAATTGTCCAAAACAATCTAATATGTATGAAACTGCTGTCAAGTGCACCTGAAAAAAAAAGAGGCCAAAATTTATTGCGTGATGCGAAATAGACACATATCATTTCAGATCATACCAGTTTACGCCTAGCGACATATCTACATCCAAAGGAACCTTCAGCTTCACAACCCCTTCCATGCAACTTCTAACAATCCTTTTCATTGCGTCAACCTCATCCTCCACAACTTCGAAAATTAATTCGTCATGGACCTGAAGCAGCATTTTCGATTTGAGTCCTTCTCTTTTTAGTGATTCGGATATGTTTATCATAGCGACTTTAATTATGTCAGCAGCAGTCCCTTGAATAGGACTATTTACAGCAACCCTTTCCGCAGCAGACTTTATAGTCCTATTTTTGGAGTTAATATCAGGTAAAAACCTCTTTCGGCCAAATAAAGTTTCTGTATAGCCCTTTTCCTCACAAGCTTCCTTGAGAGAATCCATGTAGCCTTTAATCTTATTAAATCTTTCAAAATACATCGTGATATAATTTTTCGCTTCTCTTCTTGAAATTCCCAGAACCTTTGCGAGACCAAAGGAGGATTGGCCATACATAAGCCCAAAGTTCACTGCCTTGGCCATAGATCTATCGTTAGCACTTACTTTGTCCAATGGAACACCTAGAACTTCAGAAGCGGTTTGAGCGTGAATATCAAGTCCATCCAAAAAAGACTTGACCATGGTAGGGTCCTCCGAAAAATGGGCCAAAATCCTAAGCTCAACTTGGGAGTAATCTGCCGTTAGCAAAAGCCTTCCCGGAGAGGCAATAAAACCCTTCCTTATCTTTTTTCCATTATCCGACCTTATTGGGATATTTTGCAAGTTAGGATGAACTGATGACAAACGTCCTGTAGCTGCCGTATGTTGGCTAAAATGAGTATGAACCCTTTTTGATTTGGAGTCGACAAGCTCGGGAATGGCCCTAACATAGGTACTTAATAATTTATCAATTTCCCTAAAATTAATAATCATTTTTGGAATGTTACTTAAACCTTTGGAATCTAATTCCTCTAATACCTCTGCACTTGTGGAATAACCGGTCTTAGTTTTAGAAATAACTGGCAAACCTAATTTCTCAAAGAGCAAAAATCCTACCTGCTTAGGAGACCGAAGGTTAATTTCAGTTTCTTCATCAAGTTCTGTAAGAGCTTCTTTTACTTGATTTTCAATGCTTTGCAATTTTTCTTGAAATTCATTCTCAAGTTCTTTAAAAAAATTATGGTTAATTAAAATCCCTTCTTGCTCCATGCTTGCAAGAATAGGCAAAAGCTTTAAATCAATATCGAAGTAAACTGAGTTTAAATTCAACTCACCCAAATCTTTTTTTAATTTACTTGCAAGGAGAAAGTTAGAGCAAGCCCTTAATCCCAAATAATTAGATTTCTCAATTAATGGGAGGTCTGAAAAAGAACCATCTTTTTTATCTAATTTAGGAATTTCTATCCCTAAATTATTCTCTACCATTTTTTCAAAGGAATGGTTTCCTGAGCTATCTACAACATAGTGGGCCTGAACAGTGTCAAAAAAGGTTCCCTCGAAATCCTTAAGATTTTTCTTAAGAAAAAAGTGATCTCTTTTAGAGTGCTCCGAAATGATCTCAACTGAGGGCTTTTCTTTTATAAATTTAAAAAATGTGTCGAGAAAATTTGACTCTGTATTAAAATAAAATGACTTTTTTCCTTCAAAAGAAACAGCTGCACCAATTATCTCTTTTTCAACCAAATCAGATTCTTTAAATTCGGTGAAAAGTGAACATGTACCATGTTTTTCCAGTAGAGATTTAACTTCATTAATTTCTGTCTCTGACTTGACAACAACATAATCAAATTGCTCCACGGTCCCACTTTTTTCAGCTCGCTCTCCCGGAGCATCCAACATGAGTGCCAATTTTTCTAACCGGACAACATCCCTTTTAAAGCCCAATCCTTTTAAAAATTGAATTAAATCTTCAGTTGGGTAAAACAGCAACTTGGACTGCTCAACATCCAGACCTAATTCGAGGTCACACTTTATGCTAACAAGCCTTTTTGATAGTTCAGCATCTTCAATATGATTGTTAAAGGCATCAATGACTCGCTTCCCTTTAAGTTCATGCTTATTATTTATACAGCCGTCTAATGTCCCGTACTTAGCAAGCAGCTGTGAAGCTCCCTTGACACCAATTCCCTTCATACCAGGAACGTTATCTGAAGAATCACCAACAATAGAAAGGAAATCGACTATCTGGTTAGGCCAAACCCCCATTTTATCTTTTACACGGTTCGTATCGTATTTAATGTCTTTCATAGTATCCAGCATAAAAACGTTATCACCTACAAACTGCATTAAGTCTTTATCACTGGAGGCGATTAGAATCTCTTCAAAGGAAGACCGCCACTGGGTACAAAAACTACCTATGATATCATCTGCCTCATAACCAATAATTTGTTTACACTGTAATCCCATTTTTTTGGTCATATCATTTATAAGGTTAAATTGAGGAATTAAGTCTTCTGGTGGCTCGGAACGGTTTGCTTTATACTCGACATACATATCGTGACGAAAGGTCTTTTCCTTTGAGTCTTGCGCCAATACGAGATGAGATGGCTCATACTTTTCAATCAGCTTTAATAACATAGACAAAACACCGTTAATAGCATTAGTCGGAGTGCCATCTGGTGCATTCATAGGTCTAATTGCGTAAAATGCCCTAAAAATAAAGCTACTAATATCAACTATAACGAGCCTTTTTTCCATTGTCTTATTCTCCATTCTTTTCGATGGTTGTAGCACTTCCCAACCAGCAAAAAAAGACTGAATTCAAAGATCGTTAGAAAGAAAAAAATGGCCCAGAATTAAACACCGCGGCTTGTTTCAAACCAGCTTGAAGGTTGCTTTTTAGAAGATATCTTTGCTCCAGTTAATGGCACAACTGAAGTATCGGCCATGACATCACCCAAACGGTGCGCAGAATCAATCTTAAAAAGCAGATATACTTCTAAAAGAATAAAGAAAGGAGAGATAAGAAGAGAGAGTATCCATCCCCAGAAGGGGAAAATAGAAAAGATAAATGGCACTGATAATGGTAAATTTCTTATAAACGACTGTTTATACGAGCACGGTCGTCCGTCATCTAATGATATTACAGAAAACCCTAAAAACTTTTTCCCAACCGACTGCCCCCCACGCAAAGCATCACAAACAGAAATATAGATCACTCCAAGGAGGACACCACCGGGATAAAATGGTATTGACACGATTAACACAATAAAAAGGTCAATAGCTTTAGCTACCAGTCGAGTTAAACGAGCAACTTTTTGGGGAGAATTAAGAAAGTATTTCCTGTTCATAGTAATATTTTATTTTATAGGTCCATTTTTCGAAATAAGAAATTTTTTCAATCCATGAAAGCCTTTCTTATTCCACGATTCTATACAAAACATCAAGCTTGTTATATGAGTAATGAAATCGTTTCAAGGAGATTCCAGTGAGTGGAGTAGGAAAAACAAATCAAGAAAATTTTGACACTGATGTACTTCAATCAGAAAAACCAGTATTAGTTGATTTTTGGGCGGAGTGGTGTGGTCCATGTAGATCTCTAGCGCCTGTTCTAGATGAAGTGGCTCAAGAAGTCGGCGATAAAGCTGCAGTTATCAAAGTAAATGTTGATGAAAATGGGGATTTAGCACAAAAATATGGTATCAGAGGTATCCCTACAATGATATTCTTCAAAAATGGAGAGGCAGCCAAAACACTTGTAGGCTTGCAACCCAAAGAGGAAATTAAAAAGAGTCTAGAAGAGCTCTACTAGGATTCTCCCAAATGTCAAACCATATAACTTTTGGTCTTAAAGAAGCCGCGAAAACGCTTGATTCATTTATTAAAAACAAAGAAAACATCTTTCAACTAAATGAAGCCGTTAAGCAACTAGTCCTTACTTTCAGAGAAGGAAAGAGCGTCTTTAGCTGTGGAAATGGTGGTTCAATGTGCGATTCGATGCACTTTGCAGAAGAGCTCACTGGACGCTACAGAAAAAATAGAAAACCTTTACCGGCCACAGCTATAGCTGACCCAAGTCACTTGAGCTGTGTTGCCAATGATTTTGGTTATGAGGAGGTCTTTTCCAGGTATATAGAAGCCTGGGGAAGTGAGGGAGACTGCCTTCTAGCAATCTCAACAAGCGGAAATTCAAAAAATGTTATTCTTGCAACGGAAATTGCAAAACAAAAAAACCTAAAAGTCATAGGTCTTCTTGGTAAGAGCGGTGGGGAATTAAGATCGTTGGTTGATTACCCCATAATTGTCGACTCGAATATCACTGACCGTATTCAGGAAATTCACATCAAGATCATCCATCTAATGATTGAAGGTATCGAAAGAGAGTTATTCCCGGAAAATTATCAAGACTAAGCTTCCTCAATCTTTAAGAAAATTAGGCAAATCCTTCCCCAAAAAAATAAATGGGGTTACATCAACTAAAATTTAAGAGAGTTCTCTAGTAACTATCATAAAAAAAGGTTGGATGATGGGCGAATTGTCTCCTGATGAATTAATAAATAGGCTTGCGATCTTTTGGAAGGATGGTGGAGCTTTCATGTGGGCAATTCTCGCTGTTTGGACGTTTGGTTTGGCAATTTCATTAGAAAGATTTTTAAAACTGTCTTTAAAGTTTGATGTGGACGGTGCTTCTTTTATGAACGAAATTCAAAGATACGTTCTATCTAACGATATTCAAGGTGCTATTAGAATTTGTTCCGGAACGGGTGCCATGCTTCCCAGAGTATTAAAGAGTGGTTTAAAAAGGGCGTCCCAATCAATAAGTCAAATCCAAAATGCAGTAGATGCTACAGCCCTGGAGGTTATCCCTAGAATTGAGCTTAGATTGAATTATCTCAACTTAGTTGCCAACATCTCAACATTAATTGGGTTACTTGGCACTATTCAAGGCCTTATTAACTCATTCGCTGCAGTCGCTTCTGCAGATCCAACACAAAAATCACAGTTGTTAACTCAAGGGATTTCAACCGCTATGAACACAACCTACTTTGGGCTTGTATCAGCAATAAGTATGATGATAATTCATACTTATCTCACTTCTAAATCAGATAAAATAATCAATGAAATAGATGAATATTCTGTAAAGCTATTGGACTTTTTGGGAACAAAAAAACAGAAAATATCTTAAATTATTATGTATAAAAAACCAAGCAAGCGTAAAAAGAAAGTCCTTCCAGGCAAACCGAATCTAACCCCACTACTGGATGCAATTTTTATTTTTATTTTTTTCCTACTTTTCTCTTCAGATTTAAAGCAAATATTTGAAATCCCTATAGATGTGCCAATAATTTCTGAAAGTGATAGTACAAAATCAGATGAAGAACCACTAGGTTTAACACTTCAGTTGAAAGAATCTTCACTGACTTTATTATCAGGTGCTCCACTAAAAACAATTAAGGATATAAAGAACAAAGAAGACAACACCTATGACTTAGAGGAATTGCATAGGACATTAATAGCAATCAAAAAAAAGCATAAAAAAGAAAAAACTATCATCATAGATCCAATTTTCAATTTGGAATATGAAAAGCTTATAAAAGTTCTAGACAATATAAGATATTTTAGAAACACAGATGAGTCGGTTTATATAAACGATAAAGAAAACGGTGAAATTAAAATAAAAGAGCTATTTAACAAAATAATTTTTGAAAAGGTTTAGATAAAATTTTATGTCATCAAACAAATCATTAAGAAGAAAATTTTCAAGAAAAACAAGATCATCCTTTGATGTAGACATAACATCACTTTTGGATATCCTAATAATTTTATTGTTTTTTCTATTAAAAAACTATAATACTACAGGTGTTCTACAATCTATTCCAAAAGAAATAGCTCTACCTTTTTCTGAGTCCAGCACGCCAAGCTTTAACGGCATCCTAGTACAAGCTTCAAAAGACTCTATTTGGGTGGATGAGAAAAAGGTTTATGAAAATAAAGATAAAACTAAAGAAAATAATTTCCCACTTGTTGCTGGAGAAATTATACCTCTTTATGATGAGCTAGTTAAAAAAAGAGAAAAGATTCAACAACTAGAAGAAGTAACGAAAGAAGCACAAAAATTTACAGGGCTCGTATCTTTGGTAGTGGAAAAATCATTAAGGTATAGTGAAGTAAAAAAGTTAATGGCCACTTGTGCAAATGCAGGTTTCATGAAATTTAAACTATCAGTTAACTCTTTCTAATAATCTTTTATATAAATTTTTTATTACTATTGTGAGAGGTATAAAATAATCAATATTTTATTTACCTAAAACTCTACCCTGAAAATTTAAAGGCTGATTAATCTCGACAACACCGCCTCCTTCAGGGGGTGGAAATTGAATTCCTCTTAAGACATTTAAAGCACATCGTTTTATTTTTTTAGGAATAAAACTTCCCTGATTCAATATACCTGCTTTTTTAACAAAACCTGAAGCACCTATACGGAAGTTAAATAATATTATTCCATTGAATTTTTTAGCATTTTTTTCAAGGATTTGCTGATAACAATGCTTGAACTGAGGGATATGAGCAGCAAGAATTTTCCTGGCCAAACCAGGATCATAATTACCGAGGATAACAGTTTTAGAAGGGAAATTTGCAAGGCTTATACCCTTTTTAGAAACCAAACCATCTACACCTGTTGAGGTGTCTAAGGTACCGGACTCGCTACCACTCAAGTCACCTATATCATCCTTGACTTTCATATTTTTTATCCCACCAGTATCCCCGCTAGTTTTAATACCAGAAAAACCTATACCGTCCTTGTAACTTTTCTTGATTTTAGAAACTTTGGTACTACCACCTTTTACAAGTAGTTTATTTACAGTAGAGTCGAAATTAAATTTTGAGCTATCAAAAACTTTAAGACGTCCTTTTGATTTTTTGGGTTTAGAAACGATATTTTTGGCCTTTTTAAATTGAGTTTTTTTCTTATCAACTTTATTACTAACCTTAATTTTATTTTTAACTTTTTTAGACTTAGAAGCATTCGCTTTAATTATTTTTTTTGGCTTTGGAATTGGAATAATTTTTTTCTTTTTGGAAACTTTTTCTGTTTTAATCTCAACCTTTTTTACATCTTTTACAATATTTTCTAATTGCTTAGCTTTCATTGGCTTAACTGGCTTAGGTTTTTTTTCAACAATAGGTTCTTTTTTAGGTTTAGGCTTTCTAAGAATAGTGGCCACAATTTTTGGAATTTTTTCTTCTTTTACTTCTTTATTAATTTCCACATTAACAATGAGAATAGAAAATAAAAGCATGAAAATAGTCAGTAGAATGAGCGTTTTCTTTAGCCCCTTATCTTTTGAGAAAAATGGGGCTGACAAAACCTTAGGAGGAGATTTAGAATATCTTAAAAATATTTGTATATTATCTTTATACATCCTTGCAATATCATTTTCATTTAATTTTATTTTATCAGTACTTACGAGACCTGTATTTTCATCACCTAAATGAAAAAACTTAAAACCTGGCAATTTATTAATAAATATATCATTCGATTTTCTTTCAATTAAGCGGTGTTTTTTATTTTTTGGAAGAATCGGAAATTCTTTTTCATTATTTTTATTTTTAGAATATCCAACTAAAGTAAATCTTTTTTTGGATATATTAAAATAGTTAACAGAATAAATATCTTCATTATTTAAAACTGTAACCTCAATGCTTTTTTTATTTTTGGAATAATCAAAAATATTTAATAAATCATCAGTATTTTCAAAAATATACTCGGTGAAGGATGCCTTTGAATCTTTATCTAAAGGGAACTTTATAATATCAACATCTTTTTTCTTTTTAAAAATTTTGATTTTTTTCTTTTTTCCTTGTGCTTTAGCCGTTTCTTTTTCTTTAGCCTCGTCCTTTCTCTTTACATAAGGAAGGTCCTCTGGAACATCAACAAGTGGATCAATCATCTCTAAAGGAGGTGGCAAATCTTCTCTTTCAAATTTCTTAACCTCAAACTTATAATTCGAAAAGGCTATAAAATCACCTAATTGAAAAGCATCATGGATTATTTTTTTATCATTTATATACGTCCCACTCCTGGAATTCATATCATATATCTTAAATTCGTTACCATGAATTTCTATTACCGAGTGTATAGGTGAAATATCATCATGAGGAAGAACTATATCACACGTATCGGAATGACCTATAACAATCCTGTCTTTTTTAAGGACAAAACAATAATTAAGACTTTCCGAATTAACTAATTTTAATTCATAATAAACTTGATTCATTTCCAAAGCCATTAAATCTATTACGCCTTCATCTTAATCTCTCAATTGATCTTTTGATTTCAAGATTAAAGTTTTTTCTATATGGAAGAATATTTTTAAATTTTTTTTCGTAACGAGGTAAAATAGAAAGTTCACTAGGTGAATTTACTTCACCTTCAATAACTAAGTCTTCAAAATCAAATTTTTCGTATTTTTTATACTTGAATTCTACTTTACTTTCTTGAGCAATTGATTCTCTTAAAAAAGAAAAAAATAATAGAAAAACTATAAAAATAGGATTATTTCTTCTTATTTTTTTCACTTTAACCTCACAAAGTCGAACATCCTTCTTGCGTACTTAGTTTGAAAATTAGCTTTAGAGCCTGATATTAACCTGCTAATTTCAGCAGTTTTACCCATTAATTTTAAAGAAAGTAGATAATGAACGAATGGTATTTCGTCTTTATAAAAATCTATCTTTAAATTTTTATAAACGTTATAAGCTTCTTTTGGTTTATCATTAAAAAGAAGACAAGTACCATAGCCGTGTCCTATATCTTTGTTTAAGGGATCCTCAGAATACAAATTCATGAAAACAGGACATGCTTTATGAATAAGATTGAATCTCAATAAAACTTGGGCTTTATTTAGTATTGGAGTAATAGAGAAAGAGTTTACTTTTGAACTTTTGTTAAAAAAATTAAAAGCTCTCTTATAAAGCTTTCTTTGATTACTAAGAACACCCAAATTATTTATAGAAGGAGCAAACTTTTTGTCTAAGCTTAGAGCCTTATTTAAATAAAGATCAGACTTTCTTTTTTCACCTGAAAGGAAGTAGCAAATTGCAAGTGAGTTCCAATACCTTGCTTCTTTTTTATATTTGAAAAATATTTTATCTAATATATCAAAACCATTTTTATATTTTTTTTGATAACATAAAACCAAGGATAAACCTATTGGATCCCTCATTTCTTTTTTTATTCGCGACAACTCTACTCTTGAAAAGAGATTAAGAGTTTCACCAGACAATAAATCTTTCTTTGAAAGTGAGTTGCTATAAAAATCTAATTCCTTATTAATCTTTTTAACATTTATTTTTTTGAAATTTACCGAGCCTATCTTATAAGGATTAAACACACGACTTCTTTCAACCTTATTTGAAATAAATATGTCTTCTTTTTGTAAATTTTTAGTTTTATTTTCAATATTTGTTTTTTTCTTATTTTTCTTAGAGGCACAAGAAAAAACAATAAAGGAAAGAAAAAACAAAATAATTAAATTTCTCAATTTCTACCCCTCCTGTCCATCAATATCCCATTTTTTAAAGGATAATATTTTAAATTAAGAAGGTTCATTTTTGGAGAAACAAGAACTTTATAGTTATCCTCTGTAAGAATATTATTACTCAAAATCTTAGACTTAGCTTCTTCCTCAAAATCTGACGCTTTTCTAATTAAAGGGATCCTCAACTTATTCATGCTGTTTTTAAATGAGTCAATGTACTCCAAAGACTTTCCTGTTGGTTCGAATGCTTCAATTTCTCTAATAAATCTTTTATAAATTTTTATTAAAATATGATACCCAGAAACAATTCCAACGCTCGACCCTATGTTCATTAAATTTATACTAGATGATGTTATAGTATCTAACATTTTCAACTTAGACTTAAGTGCTCTATTAAAAACTTCTTCAGGGAAAACCAATTTAATTCGATCAAACTTTTTAACCTGTTCATCTATTTCTTTTTTTAAAATTTTACTCACTGAATTTAAACTTTCTAAGGGAATAGGCTTTCCTTTTTGTGATAGTCTTTTAAAGACCTTTATCACTTTTGACTTCATACTGTTTGCTTTTTCAAAACGTCCAGCTTTTTTAAAACTTACACTAAGCTTTTCAAAATAAAACAGTAATGACGGCAATATATTTTGGTTATCGGAAAATTTATTTAAATACTTTTCTAAATAATTAAGTAAGTTATTTTCATAAAAATACTTTATTAATTCTAGCTTAATAAAATTGGCGCTCTTTCCATCAGCTTTACACCGTTTGGCCCAGGATAAAATTTCTATGACCTTCCTATGGTTACCTTCACTTAAATAAATCAAGGAAGCGTTTTTAAGTAATGAGTCTTTATTGTTTGACTTAGTAAAACATGCCTTTTTAAAAATACTAAAATATAAGTCTGAAGATTCTTTGAAAAATCTCCTTTCAAATAAACTGTCAGCAATTTGTATTGCGACTTTTTCAAATTTAAAAATTTCTTTTCTTTTTACAAACTTAAAAGACTGCTTCATCCAATAATAGGCTCTTCTTAAATCTTTACCTTCATAAAAAAGAATTGAAGCATTGATAGCGCTATTTTTTCTACTTTCAACGTCTTTGGGAGATTTTTTATAGATACTTAAATAGCCCTTTAAAGCCTCTATTTTATTTCCTTTTACTGCGTCTTTTTCAACACGTGAAAATTTTAGATTAAGAAACAAAAGTCGAACTTTTTTAAGCAGTCTTTCACTCACACGAAATTCTTTATTTCGAATTTTACTTGCCCAAAAGAAGAGAGCCTTGTCATTTTTATTTTTTTTATAAAATGTCATCATCTGGGTTAACATTAACTCTTGTTCTTTAAGAGAGTCTGGGAAGTTCGATCGATAACTTAAAAAGATATCTTCACATTGATTAAGTTTTTTATTTCTCAAATAAATTGAAAAAAGACGTTGATGAGATATATTACTTCTCTTAGATTTTGGTTCCACTAAAATAATACTTTTAAAGCCGAGTTTATTAAGTTCTTCCTTTTCTTTCTTATTAACTTTAATTTTCTTTAATGAGGCTAAATAACCTTCTAATGATTTTTTAAACACTGAATTATTTTTAGGTTTTTCTGTCGTCAAAATGATTGTCTTATAATTAGAAAGCGATTTTTTGTAAAATTTAAAGGAGTACAGCATTTCTCCAGCTAACATAATGTATTTATTTTTATTTTTAGAATCAACTCTAGAAAGCATTTTTAAATATTTAACAACTTGAATCATTTTTGATTTAAAGATTCTTTTATTTTTCTTCTTTTTAATAAAAATTTGTTTTTGTAAAATACTCGTTACTTCTTTTAATTCATTTTTTAAGACCTCTTCCTGAAATGAATCAGTATATCCCTTCTCAAACTTTTTAAATAAACGTTCTATAACTTTTTGATGTTTTGAGTACTTACCAAATTTTTTATATATAACTAAAATATTGGTCTTTAACTTAACTCCTTTTTTACCATCATCTATATTTCTTAAACCATATTCTAATATTTTTTCAGCAGCAGTGTGTTTACCTTTATTAACAAGATATTTAGAAACTCTGACTATTTTATCTTCTAGGTTCCCACCTGTTCTTTTGTAAAATTTAATCACTTCATTAAATTTACCCGCCATTACATAAAAGTAAGCTATTTCTTTTTCTGCCCTAAAGGAGTTATCAATGAATTCTGGTTTTTTGCTTAATCTATAAACTTCTTTTATTATTTCTAGACCCTTGGCACTTTTATTTGTCATTAAATAGCACCAAGCCAAGTGATAGGCATCCTTGGTCCACCATTTATTCTTTTTGCCACTTAGTCCTAATTTATAATATTTTAAAGCTTGACTATATCTTTGTTTATTATAGTAATACTCTCCCAAGGTAATACTGGATCTTTTGTAAGTCTTAGATCCTTTTTTTGAAAGCTTAAAAACTTTTTTTATATTCGTATAGAATTTATTTGGTTCGCCTAGTTCTAAATAGACTTCTGAAATACCGTGATAAAAACTACCTTTCCCTGAATAATCTGGAAATTTCTTAAGACCAAAGTTAGCTACTTTTCTGGCCTTTATAAAAAACTTCCTAGATCTTTTATAAAAAACCTTCTTATTAATTGTCCCTCTCTTCTTTGGAGAAATTTTTAGGTACTTATCGTTCTCTTTCTCCCGAACTAGCTTACCCTTTTCTATAAAAACATACATTAATCTGACAAAAATAACGGGGTTTTCTCTTCCTACACTTTTGGTGAGCCTAATCATTTCTCCAATTTCTTGATCCAAAATTTTTAAATATGCATCTCTTCGATCTGAGTTTTCGGATCTAGTAATTAAAGAGAAAAATAAAGAAAAAGTAATAATTAAACATTTAAACTTCATCAATTTTTACACTCTGACCTTAAGGCAAAGACATAGTCTCCCAATTCGTCAGCCCAAAATTCACGATTAAAACTCCAAAAATATTGCTTTTCATTTCTTTTTAAATATTTAACGTCCCCTCTTTTCTTTTCTAGAAAAGAATGATTATCATCACTTAATATTTGATTTCTTAACCTTGATAAAACTTCAAGCTTTATATAGCTCATATCTGCTAAATTCTTTGTGATTAAATTAAAATAAAAGTCTATACTTTTTCTAAAATAAGCACCAATCAAATCTCTCTGAAGTATTAGAGACTCTTTTATATTTGAAATCAAAAATTTTTTGAACTGTGAATTCTTAAGAGATTTAACTCTATTTAACTCGGCTCCGCCTTTATAAAACGAATCATACATTTCCAAAAATGCTGGATCTCTAATAATAGACAAAAACATTTTGTTTAAAACTTTATCCCCCGACATCGTCCCATTAATCATCTTTTTAGCTAAAAGGTAATATGATTTATATTTTTTTCCAAAGCTTAAAAGCATTTTCCTTAATTTTTCTAAAGGTTTTTCATAAATGAGATAAAACTTATCAACGGCTTTCTTGGAATCTTCCCAAAGACACATTTCAAGGTAAGTCAAAGCTTCTAAAACATTTACTTCTGGATTAAATACATGACTGAAAACTGGAGCCTGATAAGTAACTAGTTTACCTAGTGTCCTATTGAATTTTTTCTGATAAAAGCTTGACCAAGCCTCTTCAAATAAAATTTCTGGCCAAATATAGGAAGATTTATCTAAATCTAAATAATAAAAAGATGATTTTTCGTAATCTTTTTTACCAAAAAATGATCTCGATATCCCTAACAAGCAAGAATCTCTATTAATTAAGAGTTGTCTTTTTTCCTTATTTTCACTTACAGAACTTAAACGATTCTCACTCGAATTAACACACTCTTTAAATGCTTTTATTGCTTTTTCATAACTTCCATTCAAAGAAAGAATACTTCCCCTTAACATTAAAGAGTAAGGTTTTATGGGGTGTTCCTTACTAATTACTCCTAGATCTAGAATATTTAAAGCTTTTTTATATAACTTCATTCTAAATAACTTTCTAGCCAAAATATATCTAATATAAGGAGTCTTGCTTTTCATCAAAACCTTAAAAGGTAAGGATTCAAACTGCCTTACACCGACTTTTCCGATTACCTTGTCTAAAAGACTATCAAAGGAAGGAGATATCTTCTTTTTGTTATATAGAAGAGCTTCTTTAAGCAATGGGACTGATGAGAAATAATATTTTTCCTTAACCAAGTTTCTAGCAATCTTGATAAAATATCGAACGCTACCTCTTTCTTTATTATAAAAATACTCTGCATTCTTCACAGAACAATAACTATTTTTAAAATAAAACAGCATAAGTAGTATTGATATATAAAAATGATTCTTTTTAAACATTAAAGGGAGCTCACTTTTAACCTTTAAAAAATATAACCAAAATTCAAACCTACATCATAATTGTTATAACTAATTGTATTCCCACTGGATATCTGAGTAATCGTTTTAAAATGGGTTGCTACCATATCAAGCTTTATATAAAAATCTTGATTTACATAAAACTGCAAACCCGTACTCCACAATAAAGCAAAATGATTATCCTCTATATCCTGGCTATCATCTGAAATCGATCTATTAGGTGGGTCAAAATCATCTGTATTTGCAGAAGTTATTTTTCTATTATTACTTTCAGTAAGCAAACCTCCACCAACTCCAAACACCCAATCTACATATATTATTTTATTAAATGTATTTATCTTACTATAGAAGGGGCTCCACAAGACTTGGCCTCCGAAATAACTTTTTACAAAGACACGAAATGGAACGGAGCCAGCTATACCATTAGGATTTTTTATAAGTTCTGCTATATCATTTTCTTTTCCAAAATTTTTAGAAAAAAGAAATTCTAAACCCCAATCTTCTTTGAAAAAATATCCTACTTTTGTTTGAAGAGTGAAAGCGTTTACGAATGCTCCTGAAGTAGTGATGCCGCCTCCTCCAGATAAATAAAAACTGCCATCCTTCCTGTATTTTCTATTTTGCAAAACATAGACCTCTTTATCTTGGTCTAACCAGGAGAATGAATAAAGATCTTCTTCTGAAGAATGAATATTGGTTGAATAAATAAACAAAAGGGAAATTAGACTGAAGCTAAAAATCAGCTTACTCATAATTTGCATCCTACATTTCTTTGAGGCTCATCCTGAACCTTATCCCTATTTATTTTATCATATCAATGAATCTGTGCAACTTGAGGAGTACATAAATTTTTGAAAGAACAAATTGGACAGTGATTTCTATTCATCAAATTTAGATGTGATAACCTTGTAAGATACCGAGTCATTTTATCAAGAACATCGCTAAAACCAAGCTGAAACTCGACGACATCTTCAGCATCAACATAAAGCAAAGAAATACTTATATCTGAACTTTTTTCTAATAAATTTAGCTCAAAGCAAGCCATGGCATAAGCATACAATTGGAATATATAAACCTCCTCATTTTCTTTACTTCTCTCCCCTGTTTTAAAGTCTATAATTCGGAATATTTTTCCTATTTCATTTGGAATAAGAATTAGATCTGGTTGGCCACTCATCATAAAGTTAAAAAATGGAAATTTTAATAATTTCTCAAATGATAAAATATAGCTTTTTTCAAAAGAACTGATCACTCTTATTGCGAATTTAAAATGCTCTGAATCTTCTAAATGAATACTATCTTTTGAGTAGTCACCACCAAAGTATCGCTCCAGAAAAGAATGAACCATAATTCCTCTCTCTTTGGAGGATCTATTAGAAGGGTGACTTGATGATTTATCATATGTATTGCGGTTTAACTCAAAAGTTTCAGCTGGGTTACTTTTAGCACCAACCAAGGTATCAAGAATATTTAACTCTTCCTCATCCAACTTGCAGATATTTTCTAGATAAAACTTTTTCGGACACCTTATTAATGAAGATAGTTTAGTAACAGAAATTTCAGAGAGAACTCCCATTTTCCCTTCGTTAATGACCATATTATGGTCACATCGAAGTGAAGTTTTTCCTGAAAGACCCAATGGGTTAAGTTGATAAAGGGGAGGAAAATTTAAGGCTTCTCCTATATTGGAGGCAGTATCATCCCAAACTACTTCGCTATAACTTGTTCCTAGTTGGACTTTATTGTGTTCAGGAGAGCTTTTGAGATCACTTTCCCATAGTCTAAGGTAAGATATCCAGCTTTTTTCGAAGCTACATATTTTCTTATTACCACTTTCCAAATCAACCCAAAAGAGATTTTTCTTAGCTCTGGTGCAAGTTACGTAAAAAAGCCTCTTGTCCTCCCCATCATTCTTTTTTTTGTTTAAGTAATTTTCATATACCAACTGTGGAGACTTAAATGGCTTCTTTTGGGAAATGTCTCCTTTCCACCTATAGCTCCCTGGCAATTTACCAATAAAGGTACTGTCTGAAACCACTCTCCCATTAGTATGTATTCCGCCAATTATAACTGAGTCGAACTCAAGCCCTTTGCTGGAGTGTGAAGTCAAAATCTTTACTTTTCCAGGACTGCTTCCTGACTTAAATTCAAAATTTTCTTTTTTTATACTTATTTTTTCCAATTCCCTCCAAAGGAGATGGGAATTCTCTTTTGTAGACTCACAACAAACTTCCAAGGCATTCATTTGATCAGAGTATATTCCACAAAGCCTTAATTGAAACACAGCCCTTTTAAACGACTCAAAAAAACCATAATCTCTCACATCAGAGTAGAATGTATTAATAAGGTCTACTCCGTCGTAATTAGAGTTTATTTTCAAGTGATCTAGATAACACCTTAATATAAAATTAAAATATTCGTGGTATTTTCCTAATGATCCACACTCCTCTAAAATCGTTTCCCTTTCAATATAGGCTTCAACGAATAAATGAAAAATACCAAAAATAGGATTTTCATGGTGTGGTATTTTTACTTGAGCAGAGAAACCCATTTTATTTCTGAGCAAAAGTGAAATTAAACTAATTGAAGCAGATAGTTTTTTATATAAGATAGCTATTTCATGATCAGAATTATCTTTTTGAATCTCTAAGATTTTTTCAAAAATGACTGATGATTCAATACACTCTATTTCATTACTCGATAGCTTTTTATTATCCTTAGACTCTTTTTTTATTATTATATTTACATTTATTTTCTCAACTTTTCCTAAATTTTTGGACTTAGGAGCTACTTGATCTTCCCAATGATCTTTCAAAACACTATCTTGCCCTAATACATAGGAAAATAGACTATTATTAAAGTTAATAATATTTGAATCGGACCTATAATTATTTAATAAATTTAGTTTATGTTTTAAGTGTTTTTTACATTCACTGAAAACGCTTATATCGCCTCCGCGGAAACCATAAATAGCTTGTTTTAAATCACCTACACAAAAAATTTTTTCAAACTGATTATTTAAAATCAATCTAATGATTTCAAATTGGATCTCAGAAGTGTCTTGAAATTCATCTACTATAAAGTAATCATATTCTTTTCTTACCTTTTGCCTAATTATTTCCTGCTCTCTTAGTCCCTTAATCAAATAGTACTCAAGATCTGAGTAACCATACCCTTCATACCTATGATAATTACTATTCAAATAATAAAATATGCTATTTAGTATATCGTACCATTCAAAAATATAACTGGAGTTCTCCTCTTTTAAAAATGCCTGAAAACTTTCATAATCATCTTTAATTATTTTCCTAAGCTTCTTTAATTTGTCCATTCTTTCATTTATTAAAAATAAATCTAACTTTTTTAAGGGGCCTCTTACTCCCTTAAAATCTTCAAAAAAAGTTAGGCACTCATCAATCATTCCTAAGTCTTTAGGGACTCCCTTTCTTTTTAAACACTCAAATGAGTTTAAATATTGAAACCATTTCTTATCATAAAAATCCTTGTATTCCTCTAAGCTGAATTCCTCTACAAATAGTTCTTCTAAGTTATTCAGATTTAATATCTTTCTAAAGAAAAGGCTAAAGCTATCTTTGGGATTCACTTTTTCACTATTAGTCTCCCAAAGAAGCCTTAATTCGGCAGAGTTAAAAATGTAGTAAAATGCATTCAAAACACTTTCAGAGTTTAATATCATAGAGTTAAGTATATTTTTCCTACTTCCTTTATAATTTGCAATCCAGTCATTAAATAAATTTTCTATTTTTGATTTCAGTGGCACTTCAGATAAAATCTGAATATTTGAGGGAACCAAATTAAAATAGCTTTTTGAAATAATTTTAAAGAAAAATCCATGAATTGTAGTTATCGACAAATAATTTAAATTTTTGGAAGCCAAATCCCAAGGGTTCTTAGAACCTAATTTCCATTCTTCTAACTCAAAATCTATAGCAACCTTTACTCTTTCCCTAATCTCTGACGTGGCTTTTGTTGTAAAGGTCATAACAACGATTTTTGACAAAAAAATTCTTATTTTTTTTTCAAGGTTATCACTGCAACCATCAAGTAAACTTTTATTAGATTCAATAAACTTTCTTATTTTAAAAATTATATGATTGATTATAACGAAAGTTTTTCCAGAGCCTGCCCCAGCTTGAAGCATTACATTTCCGGTATTTTCTATAGCACATTTTTGCTCTTCGTTAGGAGACTTCATTTGTACTCCCTTGGTTTTTGTCACATATATTTTTGTAGTCGCAATAATTACATATTTTTTTAGACCTGGGAGTCGCGAAGAATTCTTTCTCACTAAAAGCTTCGTGCATTAGTAGTCTTTCAAAGGTTAGAAATGAATCCACTTTTTCCTGCAAATCGTATTCTAGGGGCTTGGCATTTATTATGCTTAGAAATGGTCTCATTTCTTTTAATAAATCACCTCCAATTATTTCCGGTCTGTAAAAGACTAAAGAGTCACTTAGCTCGTCTAAGTTTATGAAACCAAAAAATGTTATTTTCTGAATATCTAGTAGGAAATTACTCAAATAAAACCAAAGTTGAATATTTTTAAATTCAAAAAATTCTTTTTTGGATGGTTTACCGGCTGCGGACCTTTTAAAGTCGATTATTCCCATAAAGCTATCAAAGATGGCTATAAGATCGATTCTTCCTTTAACATTTTTTATTTCCTTTTTTTTCTCGGGCGCTTGTTCGAACTGCAGGTTAATATTGGGAAAGCAACTTTTTAGAGATATAATTGACTCAACACCTTTTCTAGAAAAGTTCACGATCTCTAAAAAATTTTTCTTATAATCAAATGGACTTAGGTTGATACTTTCTTTTTTTAAAAAATCTTTGTATTCCTCATCTACTATTTTTAGAAAGTTATTTTCAGACCAATCTAAGCCCGAAGTAAAAAATGATTCAATTATCCTATGTTCTATGATTCCCTTCTTGTCATAACCTAAATACTCATTTGACTTAAATCTTGAATTAATTCCCTTGATATACTTAAAGTAAAACTTTCTTCTGCAATCATAAAACAATTGTAGGCTACTAGACGACCAAGTAAAATCAATCGGAAGTTTTTCATTGATAGTCTTTTTAAAAATATCAAACTTATTTTTTTCTCTAACCTCACTAATTGGAAATGAATCATCATGTGTATCATTTTTGAAATTACTCCAAAAAGGCTCATTGTTTAAATCGTCTTTTCCAATTAATAAAATCGTCTCCTTTTTCTTTAGTAATTCAGATATTTTTATTTTATTTATATCATCAATTAAACTCGATCTTTTAACTGGCCCAATAGAGCTAAGCAGTTCAAACAAATCTTCAGAAAAATGTTCATCTGAAGAGCTAAAGTAGTTTGACTCTCCTAAAGCAATCACTAATTTCAAACTCTCACTTCTGACTGAATCTACACTTTTTAGGTCCTTAATAACTCCTTTTATACCTGAACCAATTAAAGGAATGCTAAAGTTTCTTGGCAAATCAAGCTCAGTTACGTTTTTTAAAAGTTTTATTAAAAAAGGTGTGATACTCAGATCTGTTTGATTATTTGAAAAAGACATGTGTATTGTTTTTATATTTTTAATATTTTTAATCAAACTTAAAAGGACTTTTACTCTTCTCAAAGATTTTATAGAGTCCTCTTTCTGCAATTCTTCACTTAAACTAACCTCTAAAAAATTAATTAAATAATCACTCTCTAAATTTAGCTTTTTTTCATTATAAATATTGACGATAAATTTATCTGATAATTTACTTATTTCTGCATCTAAAATGCTCTGAAATAAATTATTTTTAATTTTGAAAAAAAATGAGCCAAAAGGGACTCTGCTTACCTTCGTAAAATCCAGTTCATTCGATGGAAAAATAACTTCGACTTCTTTGGATATTTTCTTCTCAGTTACTTTTTCATTGTAAATCGATTTTAATTCTTTTCCCAAGCTTTCATTTGATACAAACCTTATTTCATGACCATAATCATCTTTCGAAAATATTAATTTTTTTTGCTCCTGAATTGGTTCCATAATCCAATTGATCCAATCATTAAAAGAAGATGCTTCGTAAACTTTTCTTGGAAAAGGAATAAAAACCTTGGCCTTCTCTCCAAGTGATTTAACAAAATCAATTTGCAAACCTGACATAAAGTCAAAACCCCAAAAAACAAAGCATTCTTCATCGTTTTTTTTTGTCTCAAGGTAGTATTCCGATATGCAACCTACAGCAGAGTGTTCATCAATATAAAAATTATCTTCCATATAATCCCAAAAAGCTAAAGCACTTTTGAAACTATCCTTGGAACAAAGCTCTAGAGCTTCCGCAAAAATGCCCCTGTCCAAGGTATAGCTCCTCAATTCAGAGAACAATTTATATACCTTAAGGAACAAATAATCTGGGGACTTTGGCTCCATCTTCTTCCATAGAACACCGAAATGCATAAGAATTTCGACTTTGTGCAAAAACTTATAGTTCCCATTCCCCAAGAGTGGAATCACGTTTTTGAGCTGTTTTTGAATAAAATTTGAAATTGTCGTTGTATGAACTTTAAATGGATCCAAATATTTTTGGACTATAAGCCTAATATCATCTGCTGAGTCAGGGCTAGGGCAAATAAAATTTATTTTCTTCTTCTCCCCTTTTAAGAAGTGAAGCTTGCATAAATCTTCGTGGCTATCCCACAAAATGACCTTTACCATACTCTTATCCCTTTATTTACATAACGCAAAAAAATGTGTAGTCAGGAGAAGGTTTTTGCTTGAAAGTAATTTAAACAAAAAAGAATAGAGGAACCATATGTTGGCCGAATCCAAATTGTATAGCTTTCTAGATAGAAATAATGACTTTTTAGTTCATTTTTTCGAAGGCCAGAAGCTTATTCAAGAGCTTGTTCTTATCCATGAGCTTAAGGATAAAGGGTTTTCTTATTTACGCGACCTTGTTCTTTCTACCCAACCAATGATCTCTCTTTTAAAACCTAATGAAGGCTTTGGAGTTTACATTGACTCAGAAGAACCTTATTTCCGTTGGAAAATTGAAACCAACTGGAATGGAAATATGAGAACACTTTTGGCTCCAGAAGATTTTAATATTATTCCTTCGAAAATAGATGGCGTCTGCCGCCTAGTTAAAATTCCTCCAAATAACCAGAAGCCTTACACATCCTTTATTGAATTAAAGAAAAGTCAGTTTAGCGAAATTATTAACGGCATTCTCTCAAAGTCATTTCAAAACAAAAGCATCATTAAAGTTTCTGATATAAGTGATCAAAGTATAATGCTTATGAAATTGCCAAAAACGAGTGTAGATAAAGAGTCTATAGACCCTTCTCCTTCTTTAAAAGAATACCTCCTCTTAAAAAACAATGAAATTCAAGAAGTTTTTCAAAAAGCTTTAAATAGTTCAGAGGAAGTTATTGATACTTTCACTTCAAAAGGTTATTCCCTTATAAACCAAAGGAAGGTTCAATTTCACTGTCCTTGCTCAAAAGATAGAATGTTATTCACCTTAAGAAACCTATACCAAAATAATAAAGAAGACTTTTTTAAACCTGACGAGACAACAATCGAAATGAAGTGCGATTATTGCAAAAAACTTTTTAACTTTGCTAAAGAGGAAATTATTCAGGTTCCTTCTTAAAACCCATCGCAAGTAGAAGCCTTTTAAAAACACCCGCTTCATGATAAATACCACAGAAGTTTTCAGACGAAGCGCCTGTGGCCATTATAGGAGACATTAATGATTCTCTTCTGTAAACGACGTTCTTTCCGCTCTTCTCAAATTGAAACCACTTTTTTCCTGAATTGGGAAATTCAAAATTTAAAGCGCCTGATCCACTAAAAATAACCAGCATATCTTTTTCCTTCTTAGCCTTCGAAAGGAAAAAAGAATATGATTCCTCAAGCTCAAAAAGGAGATTTCGAACATCTAAAATTTTTTTATTTTTAATGGCTTTTAAATAGTTAAAGTCCCTAATAATAAATACAAAGGATTTTTTTCCAACAGACCATCTTCTAAAAAGTGACTTTACATTACCTAACAGGGTGCTATCACAAAACTTAGTATTACAAGCTCTATCAAAGTAAACATCGGCTTTAGGAAAAGATCCTTGCTCCAAAAAGTGAAAGTTATTCTTATTTACATTTGGGATACTTTTATTTGAAAACCAGTAGTAAACATTTTTTTGAAAATTTGATTTCCCGCCAGAGCAATGCTCAAAAAGCTTTTCTGAGGAAAAATGCCCTTTTCCTCTTTCAAAAATACCAATTTTATTACTTTCCATATTTAGATAAGCCCAAAACGGTTTCTTATTAAAGTCACTGCAATTTGACTTTACGCTCTTTCTGCCAGTCATTTGCGTCATAAAACCTTCGAAGGGAGCTGGTCTTAATTTAAAAAGGTTGTATCTCCAAGTTTTTCCGAGACAGTGGCTTTCCTCAAAGCTCAGTTTATGGTTAGGGTTATTTCCTGAAAACTTAAGAAGACTTAGATGGCTTTCAGAAAACCCAGGTATTTGAAACCAGATAACTTTTTTGGACTTTACATTAAAATCTTTTTCACGAAGGTTTAGTGTGGGGGAGGAAGCACAGCCAAAAATAAAAACCATAAACAGAAAAGGAAACCCTTTAACTAGGTAATTATTTAAAGACACTTAAATCTCCATCACTCAAAAATATCACTAAACTTAACGGCGTTATACCCTATGTTATCAAAAAAATTCAATTAAACCTCCCCTAAAAAGCAATATCATTTCCTCCTAAAATTGATAAAATTTAGAAAAATTAAAAACCTTTTACTTTGAAGGGAATTTTTAATGCACAACACCTAAATTTACTTTTTGATTCGTTAGTGGAATATTACGTTCGGGTTTTATATGGGGGTCATCAAAATGAATGAAATTGGGACAGCAGCTTCTAGAGAGATCATGTGGAATATTCCATCATCTTTCAAAGTTCTTATGTACGCTCTTCTTATCATCAGCTTTTTAGTTCTTATCCAAGGCCTTTATAAAAAACTAATGTTTGTTACAGGGGGAAAAGGATTAAGAGGTATAAGAGGCGAAGGTAATCTTATTTCTTCTAATCTTAACTGGAAATCTTTTCTTCAAACAATTTTTTTCACAGGAAAAGTAACCAGGAAATCATATGTCGGCTTTTTTCATTCACTTATTTACTACGGTTTTATGATCCTCTGGATAGCAACAGATTTAGTAGCAATTCATTACGATACACCCTTCAAAGTTTTTCAAGGACCTGTCTACATTGTGGTTTCATTTCTAGCAGATATTGCAGGCATTGCGATTCTCTTTGGATTAGCCTTTGCTTACCACAGACGCTATATAAAAAAGCCTGAAACCTTATCAGCAACTAATCCTAGGAATGAAATTTATATGTACTCATTGTTAGGGAGCCTGGTCATTATAGGCTACCTGATTGAGGGTATAAGAATATATGCAACTGGTATGCCGTCTGGAGAGCAATTTTGGGCCCCTGTGGGGTATCTTTGTGCCAGCCTATTTGGGTTATTTTCAGCAACTGACCAAACTTGGGCCTCTATTTATCGAGGACTATGGCTCATTCATATGGTTTCAACCATGGTCTTTGTGGCAAGCATAGGGCATACAAAGTTTTTTCACATCATAGGGATCCCACTAAGTGCTCTCATTACTCCACAAAGAAGGGGTGCCGTTTTGAACCCCATGGATTTCGAAAATGAGGAAGCTGAAACTTTCGGCTTGGGAAAAATATCCGAAATGACCATGAAAAACAGGTACGACCTTTTGACCTGTGTAGAATGCGGCCGTTGCACAGAAGTATGCCCTGCAAACTTAAGCGGCAAAAACTTAAACCCGAAAACTATCATAACGAAAGCTAGAGATTTTACAGAAGTGACGCTTTCATCAAATAAAGAAGATGGAGATTTTTGGGAAGAAAATCCAATCTATGAAGCAAACGAACTTGATGCGTGCACCACCTGTGGAGCCTGTATGGAAGAGTGCCCCTCGAATATAGAGCACGTTAACATCATAATGGAAGCAAAGCGCTATAAGACACTTACGCTTGGTGAAATCCCTCCTTCTGCTGGAGACACCGTTAACAAAATTAAAATCAATGGAAACCCCTGGGGCATTGCCCAAGATGACCGTTTTAAGTGGGCAGATGGGCTAGAGATACCTATCATAGAGCCTGATAAAAAAGTTGATTACCTCTACTATGTTGGATGTGCTGGCTCTTACGATGCCGCAAACCAAAAAGTTGTTCAAGACACTGTCACCTTACTTAAAAAGGCAGGGGTTGATTTTGCTGTTATGGGTAAGACGGAAAAATGTAATGGTGACCCTATAAGAAGGTTTGGAGATGAATACTCATTCTTTGAGGTTGCTATTGAAAACATCGCCAACATGAATCAATACAAATTTGATAAGGTTGTCACTCACTGTCCTCACTGCCTCCACACAATTGGAAAAGAGTACGCGAAGTTTGAAGATGGCCAATTTAACACAATACATCACACAGAACTCCTAGCAGACCTCATTAGTGAAGGAAAGATCAAGCCAGCCAAAGAAATTAAGGAAGAGTTAACTTTTCATGATCCATGCTATTTAGGCAGACACCATGGTGAATACAATGCCCCTAGAGAAATCTTGAATTCAATTGATGGGATTGAGATAAAGGAAATGCAGGCAAATAAAGATAAAGCCCTGTGCTGTGGAATGGGTGGTGGAAATATGTGGTACGAACTACCAGAAGGGGAGCATATTGCTAAAAATAGACTTAGGCAGATTGGTGAAAAAAAGGTTGAAAAACTAGCTACTGGTTGCTCATTTTGCATGATAAACTTTAATTCAACCAAAACCCAAGTTGAGGAAACGGAGACAATTGAAGTTGAGGACGTTGCTTCCATTCTTGCAAGGTCGATGGACTAAATTTTATTCTTTAGCCTTAACCTGTTTTATTATTCTCTTTTCTAAAAATTTGATTTGTAGTGAGG
>MDTD01024943.1_pt1 | contig 25826 bp, 22 predicted proteins | sample 811221 | NCBI WGS metagenome assembly MDTD01 (sample SAMN05326646, study PRJNA326480) | marine metagenome | isolation source: seawater | place: Pacific Ocean: South West | collected 2011 | reverse complement strand
TGTAATTTGACTTTTTTTAAGGATCTATACTTATTTGTGTATTTATTAATTAAGCGAATAATTTCTGTTATCTTTTTTGGTTTATTAGAACAAATATTATATATCTCATAATTCTTTTTTGATGACTTTTTACACAAAGCAAATATTATTTTAATTACGTCATCTACATACGTAAAATCTCTCACATGATTACCAAAATTATAAAGATGAAATTTAGAATTTTTGATATAAAGATATTTTAAATATTTCATCATAAACATGTCGGGTCTACCCCACTGACCAAAAACAGTAAAAAATCTCAGGCCAGTTGTATTTAATTTATAGAGTTGCGAATAAATTTTTGCCATCTCTTCATTATTTTTTTTTGAATAACCATAAAAATTTTTCGGATTTAGCTTTTCTCTTTCATCTAATGGGAATTTTTTTAAATCACCATATACAGAGCTTGAAGACGCATATAAAAGTTTTTTCGTTTTATTGTGTCTACATAATTCTAAGATATTAAAAAATCCAATTATATTGGAGTCTAAATATTTTTCTGGATAATTAATAGAATATCTAACACCTGCTTGTCCTGCCAGATGAATTACAATATCAAATTTATTTTTGAATATAGAGGCTAGTTTTTTTTTTTGGATTAAATCAAACTTAAAAAATTTAAATTTATTGTAATTCTTTAATATTTTAATTCTATCCTTTTTAAGTTTTGTAGAATAATAGTCATTAATATTATCCAAACCAAAAATTTTATATTTTTTTTTTATTAAAAAGTAATTGGCCAAATTAAAACCTATAAATCCAGCAACGCCAGTTATAAGAATTTTTTTCATATTAATGATTTATATAAGTATTTCTAAATATCAATTAAATTACATTTATTTATCAAATAATTACAAAAAATATCAAATTTCCATTTCTCAAATTTTAAATTCTTTCAAAAATATTTGGATATTTATTAGATTCCATAAAAGATAAGGATCAAAATATTTTTTTTTATGTAAATTTAATAAGTTTTCACACTCTTTTAAATCTAAAATGTTGGATGAATTGTAGTATTCTTTACTTAAAATATTTTTTGCAAAGTCATATATTTCATTCCTCAGCCAAGAAGCAAAAGGTGTATTAAATCCCATCTTAATTTTATTCTTTGTCTTTATTTCTCTAAAATGTTTAGAAATAAGATGTTTATAACTAATAAATGGACCATATTTTTTATATCCGTCTATCATTAAATAATTTTCTATAATTTGTTGATCTAAAAAAGGCACTCTAACTTCAATACCTGAATGAGCATAAATCTTATCATTTCTTAATAAAATATCGTTTGGTATCCATGTATCTAAATCATGAAACATAACATTAGATAATTTATTTTTAAAAGTTTTTTTGGAATGATTGAAGATGAAATCTAAATCTTCTCTTTCGAAATATCTAAAATTTTTATATACACTTTTTTGTCTTTTGAAAAGATTTTGTTCGCTAAATGAAAGATACATGTCTTTTGAATTATTTATGAAAATTCTGTTTAAATTCTTCGCTTTAAATCTTAAATTTAAATTACAAAAAGGGTTAAACTTGTTTATTAAATTAAGAATGTAAATTGATTTATATTTATCATATCCGGTAAAAATCTCATCTCCACCGTCTCCAGATAATAAAACTTTTTCATTTACATTTTTACTTAAAATATAATTTGCAATGGAGTTAGAATTTCCAACTGGCTCTTCAACTATATTAACAATTTTTTCTGAGTAATTAATAAAATCCTTTGGAGATACCTCTACAGGAGTTAAGTCTATATTGTGACTTCTACATAATTCAGATGCTAATAAAAAATCATTTGAGTGCTTTTTTGAATTTGAAAAAAAAACTGAATAACAATTAAATTTATTTTGTGACTTAATGAGCTCAGAGAAAATTAAATTTGAGTCTATTCCTCCAGACAAAGATAATGCAACTGGAACATCTGACACAAATTGATTTGAAAATATATTTTCTATATTTTTTTTTATACTTTTTTGATCATAATTGTAATTAAAGTTGTATTTTAAAAAATGTTCTTTATTTAATATTTTATTTTTATTATCAAAAATAATTAATTCTCCTGGTATAACCTTAAATATTTTCTTAAAAAATGTTTCAGCAAAATCATTTCTATTAAAATTTGCATAAGACAAAACCGAAAGATTATTAATTTCTTTTGATTCTAAATTTAATAATAAGGGTTTAATTAATGATGAAAAAAAAAACTTTTTTTTTAAATTATCGTATAGATAATAAAGAGGTTTAATACCAACTATATCTCTTATAAGATATAAACAGTCTTTTCTTTTATCATATAATGCAATTGAAAATATTCCTGACAACATTCTAAATGAATCAATTCCATACTCTTTAAATAATTTGATAATTACCTCAGTGTCAGAAGATGTTAAAAAATTATAACCTTTAAATTCAAGTTTTTTTCTTAATTCTTTGTGATTATAAATTTCACCATTAAAAGATAATACTAATTCGTCTTCTAAAAATGGTTGATTTGATCTTTGTAAGGGATCTATTATTGATAATCTATTATGTGAAAAAGAAAATCGTTCAGATGAAAAAAATCCCTCATAATCTGGTCCCCTCGAAAAAGTAAGAGAGGACATTTTCTTTATTAATTCATCGTTTTTAAAGTTAAATCCGTTAATACCACACACTGTGATTATCCTAAAAATTTGTATTTTATGACTTTAAACAATTATTTGAAATAAAATACTTTTTTTTTAATTTTATTTAGAGTTTCCCTAATATTGAGTCTGATAAAATTTCTTCACCACAATTTGATAAATGGCTTGCATCTTTCCATACAACACAATCATTAATTATAACTCTCTCAGGTATCTTAAATAGTTGATCAAAGCTCAAATAATTTTCAAATTTCTCAGTTTTTGTTTGATCAACTATTTCTTTCTCGAGTAAATTGAATATTTTAGTGGAATTTTTATGAATTTTTAATGTATCTCTCCAAAATACAATATTATATGGGTGATATACATATTCTTTAAAAGGACCTAACCAAATAATTTTTTTTTCGGTTTTTTTTTCAAGATCTTTTATGTTTGCTATAATAATATTTATTCTTTCTCTATTTACAGAATAATTTTCGGTATCAAAAATAAGTTTAGTGCCAATATTTTCGTATTTATCTTTAAGTAACTTGGAGCCTCCTTGATGATAGATAATATATTTTAATTTATTCTTATTGTGGTTTATAAAATTATCAATCTGTCCATAAAAACAACCTTTATAGTTTAAACTTTTAAACCTACAACCGCCATCAGCGAATGTAATAATAAAAGGATTATCTGGTAACTTTGATATTATATTATGTAAATTCATTGCATGACTGTCACCTATGATCAAAATTCCAGATCCATACATATTATAACAATCTTCAATCTTATCAGACATTTTATTATTCATGTTAAGTGAAAATATGTGACAATTTTTATTAATCATATTTAGATAAAAATTATAATTTGTAGATTGTTCAATTTTATTTATCAAATTTATTTGTTGGTCAGAAAATCTAAAATCGACAAATTTTTCTAAAATTTTTTGATTAAGATTTATTGATATCATGGCTATATAAACAAAAACTATAATTATGAATTTTTTACTAAAATTAAATATGAAATTTTTAAATTTCATAAAAACATAACTGAAAAATATTGAAAACATTATTAACATTAAAATATTTACTGCAGTTAATGTGATAAGATTAAATTTTTGATAAATAATAATAAATGCAAAAGTAAAAATGTAAATAGAAGCAATTAAATTTCCAAAAAAAATAAATATCTTGTTTTCCAAAAAGAAATCTAAAAAATATTTTACATTATTTTGGGAAATTAAAATAAACATAGTTCCTAAAACTGGAACTAAAGTATATAAGCTTGGAGTTGGAGTCCTATTATCAAAAAAAAAATAAGAACCAAATATTAAAATTAAACCAATAAATTTATAACTTTTGAATAATAGAAGATGTCTAAACAAATGTTTATTTTGTAAAATCATTCCAGTAAAAACTCCTGCAATTACTTCCCAAATTCTAAATGGGAATAATAAATGTGTTGCTAATCCCCTTCCAAAGACAGAACCATAATGAGATAAACCTAAGCTAAAGATAAAAATTACAGATAATATTATAAATGAAAAAGATTTGTCTAAATTTTTTGACAAAAGAAACATTATTCCAAAAATGATGTAAAATTGAAATAGTAAAGATATTAACCATAAATGCCCTAAAGGATTCAACATTGATGATGGTGAGTTCCAATAAAAAAAGTTTGATAAAAGACTTAAATTTGAAATTATTATTTTTATAAAAAAATTTATTTCCAGAGGTACCATTTTGAAAATAATAAAAGTGGAAAAAAGGCTAACTAAAAAAATTTCTGGGTAAAAAACAATTAATTTTTCTTTTATAAATTTAAAAAATAAAAAGTTTGTTTTAGCATAAAAAATTTCTTTTGATATAATGAAACCTATTGTGACAAGAAAAATATCAACTCCTATCCAGCCACCTTTGGTAAAAGAAAATGGAAAATAAGTGGAAAGAATAAGAATAATTGAAATACCAAATAATCCGCTAATAATCTTACCATTTTCGAGATTCTTAAAAATATACATGTAAGAATTAATTAAATTTTTTTATGAAAGGCTTTTTGTCAAATTTGATTTGAAGTAAATCTTTTGTTAATACACTCTTTTTTGTAATATTTGATTGTATGTATCCCATTTCCTTCAAAAAATCTTGTAAATATATGTTTCTTTTTGTTGGCTCAAATTCAAATCCAATACATTTACATTTCTTTTTTTTTGCAATTTTAATCATTTCTAAAAAAATAAAATGTTCTAATCGCCTAGAGAATACTCTGCAACTCATTACCCAATTTAATATTTCTAATTTTTTATCCTTAAATTTATAAATTATTAGACCAATATTTCCATAATCTTGAAATTTATCTTTATAGAAAATACATAAAGATTTATTTTTATAAATTTCTTTAACATTATAGAGCTTTTGATTTAACTTAAACTGATTTGTTTTACCCAAAAGCTGGACAGCTCTATCAATATTAATACTACTAACATTTTGTAGTTTTGCCCTAGATTTTAATTGATTTAGAAAACTATCAATATTCGAAGACTTGTTGATTTTCTGATTTATTTTAATGATATTTTTATAGTTTTGATTTCTTTTCAAATCCTCTTTTGTAATATTAGAAAAAACAAAAGGAGAAATATTTTCTATAATTTCTATAAAGTTTGATGCATCATCTTTTAAATGAATTGTTAGAACATCTGGAATTTCTTTTTTTATATACTCACATTCAAAAATACTATCATCTACGAATACAATTGAGTCTAAACCTAAATTTAAACTTTTTGAGATTTCTTTAATATTTGTTGCTTTATCATTAAAATTTGCCTTAAAAATTGTAACATCATTTAAACTTAAAATCATATTTTTATTTTTTTTAAAAGTCTCTTTTGCAATGTTTTCATTATTTTTTGAACACACACAAATTATTATTCCTTTTTCATGTAATTTTTTAATATATCTCTGAAAATTTTGATATGCTTCACCTTCTGGAGATTCCGGCCCTAAAACAATTTTTTGATAACCTAAATCTCCTACAACACCTCCCCAAATAGTATTGTCTAAATCAATTACTAAAACTTTTTTAGATAGCCCAATTATATTTGAACATAATATACTAATTATATGACATAACGATGGAATTGACTCAAAAGAAAAAGGCTGTTTTGTAAGATTGTATATTTTTTGGTCTGGCCATTTCAAACCAATATTGCCATATAAACCTATTACATTTTCAACATCTACTAGTTTAACATTTTTTGGTTTATAAAGGTTTAACTTTTCATTAATTTTTCTGATATAATTTAACAAACCGTTTGTTTGAATTCCATCAAATAAACCATAATTTGATATTAGCGGCGGATCATAAGTAAATTGAATAACATTTTTATTTTTTATTTTTTTCCATAATTTTTTCCAAATTAATAAATCGTTCTTCTCACAAGTTTTTATTTTTTTTTTACTATCTTGTAGTTTAGGCAGCGACAAATTATTTGATGAGGGAATAATGATAAATATATCAAAATTTTCACTCCAAAATCGATTATTCAGATCTCTTAATAAAAAATTAAATGATCCATATTCTTTTTCAATTAAATTTGCATTAATCCCTTGATTTGCCAAATAAATAGGTAAAACTTTTGATAAAAACGCTGTTGTATAATCTGAAATAATGCATATTTTTAATTTTTTTTTAAAATTAATTTTATTTACTTCAGAATTCTTTAAATTATTAAATTTTTCAGATAAAGAAATAATCTCTTTATATTCCAATTTGTCTGTTAATGATTTATTAATTGAAGATATTAATTTATTCATTAATTATTTTATTTATGGCAAACAATAAACTGAAAGAAAATAAATTAAAAGCTTTATTCAATGATATCTTTAATCAAAAAATTAAAGATTACAAAAAAATGAAATTTCAAAAAACGGATAAATGGGACTCGTTAAAACATATACAATTAATTATTTCTGTTGAAAAAGAGTTTTCAATTAAGGTAAAAACTTCAGATATAGAAAAACTTACTACTTATGAGAAAATACTTAATTATCTAAAATAAAAAAAATTATTTTATTGCTAAAAAACCCTTAAAACACAAATATTGGCAAATAGGCATTATATCTTTAAAACCAGCCCTTTTCAGAAAGTCCATGTTCGATTTAATTGTAAATGGTTCTAATACACTTCTCAAAGAAATCTCTTTATTTAGAATTTCTAAATCAGATAAATTATTTTCTCTTTTAAAATCAAAATATAAAAATGTTAAAATATCCTGAAATCTTGCGTCATTTCCACGAATTTTTTCAAATAAAATTAGTGCACCTCCCCAATTAAGCGATTTATAAATTTCATCAAAAATCTTTTGCCTTAGCTCTGGCTTTACAAATTGCATTGTATAAAGTGAAATGAATAAATCAGACTTTTGAAATTTTACACCTGCAATGTTTGAATTATAGAATTTGATATTTTTTTTTTTTATTTTTTTTGCCTGTTTTAACATCTCTTTTGAATTGTCGAAACCTATAAGTTTTAAATTTTTATTATTGTGTTTTTTATCTAAATTATTTAACAAATCACCTCTAGAACAACCGAGATCATAAACGACACTATTTTGTTTTATGAAATAGTCAGAAAGGCTTATGGTTAATTTGTGGGAAATATCATAAAAGGGTACAGATTTTGAAATATGTGACTTAAAATTTTTTGCAACATTTTTGTCGAATTTCCAGTCAGCTGTTTTTGAACTAATTTTTTTATCAACTTTCATTTATTACAGATCCTTTGACTTATTAAGTATATTAAATCTTATTTTATTCAAATAATAAATTTTTATTAAGTTTCTTAAATTTTGAAGTATTTAGTTTATTTATATATTTTTGATGAATTCCAACTACTTTTACATATATCTTTTTAATTTTAAATATTCTTGCAATCGCAAACCTATGGGTCCCTCCAAATTTATCCTCAAGTTTTATAAATTCTCCGTTACTACCAATTACTACGCCAATCTCATCAAATTTATTAGTTTTGAGTTCTGTTTGGCTTAAATAACCTTTTTTTAAAATATTTTTTTTAAGTAGTAATAAGTTTTTGAAATAACGATTTAAATCAGCAATACTAGTTTGATTTCTAGTTGTCTTATTACCTGATAAAATAATTTTTGATTTAAATTCATATTCCTTTGTTTTTGTGTAATGAGTTTTATGTTTAAAAATTTGATAAACAGAAAAATAGTTTTTATTGTAATTTTTATATTGAACTATTGGTAATTTTTTTTTATCCCAATTACCCTTTAATAAAAAATTTTTATTTTCAAAATCTTTGTTTCTTAAAAAATATTTGATTTGATTTGTATTAATTTTTATAATTAAAAAAAATTTTTTTTTTTTTAGTATTCGAAAATTAGCAAGAACTGTTTTAACCTTATCTAGAAAACCTATTTTATTTTTTTTTAATAACATAAATAACATTATAGCCTAGCTTAGTAGTATACAAAAAATTCAATAAGAGATTTTCTAAAAAGCTTATAATTTTCCATGGCATTAATTTTCCACTTTCTTTTTTTGTTAAGAAACCCATTGAATAATAGCAATCTATTACCAGATTGTTTTTAGATAATAAATTTAGAGTTTCTCTGTGTGTCATGCCAAATCCATTGCTTCTAAATGTAATTCTCTCCATAAAATAAGGTATTGACCAAAAGTTTCTGTGATTATTAAAAACTAAGTAACCACTTTTATTTAAACTTTTAGAAATAAATTTAAAAGCTTTTTGTCTTAGTTTTGGTTCTGCATTAGGAAAAAATCTAAAAGCAGTAATTAAATCATATTTTTTTTTTACTTCATAATTATTAAAGTCTTTATTTATAATTCTTGTATTGGGTAATATTGACTTTGCATAACTTGTCATTTTTTTTGATGAATCTAAAATTGTTTGATTTAGAGTTTTTTTTTCAAAAAACTTGGCTATTCTTCCTGTACCTCCTGCAAAATCTAAATGGTTAAATTTTTTTTTATTGAAGATTTTTTGAATAATCTTTTTTAGTAACTTCTTTTCCAAAGACCAAATTATATTTCTTCCAGACAATAAATTAAATCGATGATGATAATCTTTACCTTTATGGTAATGTGATGATGTGTAATCTCTAATCTTCCATTTTGGATGATCTAAAGGTTTTAGCAGAAAAATTGCGTAAAACTTTGTTTTGTAATAATAATCTTTAATTAATTGTGATAATCTTTTAACCAAAAGCATCAGCTAATTTAGTATTTTTTTTAAGTCTTTTTGAAAAACTGTTACATTTTTCGTTCCACTTATTTTTCCTGGTATCCTTAAATTTATTTTTTTCAGATCTTTAATTAATAATTTCATTTCTTTTTTATATTTCTTATATGAGGGAAATACTTTTTTATCAATTATGATTGCAAGCATACCCTCTTGAGAATAAAGTCTCGAACCCTTACTCTCTCCAACTCGATGTGAAGTGTTGCCTCCACATAATGCAGATATTAGTTCAATTGCAACACCCAAATAAAAACTTTTAAACCAAAAGTTTTCGTTAGCAAAAGTATTTAAATACGAATTTTTTTTAAGTAATTCTTTTGAATTTTTTGTAAAATTTATTCTTTCATCAAAGCCAACATTTGTATCAAAGTTTTCATGATATTTATTTTTTAACCTTACTGAATTCGTTGCAACTGTTGAGGTAGAGGAGTCAAAAATAAATTTACTTCCAGGTATTCCTATTGCAATTGGATTTGTGCCAATCAGAGCTTTTTTTGTTTTTTGAGTTCCTTGGGTGGGTGCAGTATTTTTTAAAAGTAAAATTAATTGATCTCTTTTTATTATCTCTGGACAATAAACTCTGAGTGCTCCAACTTTTCCAGGATTTTTTGCGATAAATATCGAAAACCCTTTTTTTTTGGCAATTTTGCTTGCTCTACTCAAACAATCAAAGGTATTCATAATACCCACCGCTCCATCAGATAAAGATTCTGTATAAATATAGTTTTTTACAATTCTATTTTTAAAATAAATTTTTTTCTCTTTTAATAATGGCTCTATAGAATGGACATAATAGTGAATCCCATGAGTTAAAATTCTCATTTTTTCAGCTCTAACAATTAATTTAGATAAAATTTTTGCAGAATTAGAATTTAAATACTTTTTAGAGCTTTTAAATATAATTTTTTCAAGTTTTGAAGTAGAAATTTTCAAAAATTTTTTGATCATGATAATTTTTAAAACTCTTTGAATTGCCTAATTTTAAAATTATTACTTAAAGTTTTTTTTAACTTATTATAATCAATTAAATTATCAACTTCAAACCAATGATTTTTTTTAACATACTTTATTTCAAGAGAAGAATTTTTAATTACATCTTCATATGCAGCTGCAGGGAAAAGGTCTTTTTTACCATTTTTAATTAATTTGTCGACATTGCTAAATAAAATTTTTGAATCTTTTTTATTAAAAAAACTTATTTGTGCACTTTCAGTATTTGAAATTTTATTATCAATATTTTTACTTATATTTTTAACCATACGTTTTTTTACTACTATGTTCATTTCACCTAGTTTGACTTTTTTTCTTTTCAAGCCGTAAGTAAAAGATTTTATTTTGCTTCTATCGTTTATTTTAAAATATTTTTTACTAATCAAAATATCTCCATTAATCAAAAAAAAATTTGTATCTAAAAAATTTTTTTTAGCTAAGAATAAAGAGTATAATGAATTAGTTTTTTTATATTCTTTATTGTAAATAATCTTAATTTTTCCTTTAAATTTTTTCTTAATTTGTGAGGATCTATATCCCGCAACTATATAAACATCGTTTATATTATTTTCATTTAAACAATCTAGAAGGTATTTTAAAATATTAGTATTTCCAAAATTTAATAAAATTTTTGGTTTATTATTTGTTAATGGTTTAAGCCTAGTTCCTCTTCCTGCTGCTAAAATTAATGCCTTCATATTGGTTATATAATTTTTAATTAATTCTTATACTTATTCAAAAATTTTTTTTTGATAAAGTTAAATTTTTTATTATTTTTATTTATCCATTTAATTTCAAATTTATTTATATCTATTTTTTCATTCTCATATTTATTTGATGTATTATATTTTAATTTAAGGAATTTTTTTTTACTTAATAATAAATTGATGTTAATTTTTTTCACAAAATTTTTACAATATTCATAATTTTGGTCAGCTTTTTCTAATTCAAATATTTTAATTTTTTTATGTTCAATTTTTTTACATTCATTATATATCCTCTCTAAAGTTTTAGTTATGAAAGATGATATTTTTTCTAACTGTGAAAGTTTGTATAATTTTTTTCTATCTAAACCTAAATTTATATATCTTCCATAAAAATGATTAGGGTTTTTCTGGAAATCCTTCGGTATTTTTTTTATCTTTTTTATATATAAGTTTTTATTATCAAACCAATTCTTATTTTTAAAAGACCTTGTTAAATGTTTAAAGCTTGGTATTAAAATCACTATTTTATCTGGTTTTAATTTTTTATCTAAAATACTCAATCCATGGGAAAAATACGGACTAGAAATGTAGCTAATATCATTATCATCCCAATCATTAATCGCTTCACTTTTTATAATCTTTATCATTTTGCTATCGTAAGAATGATCATTGAATGAGCGGAGATATCTAAAATATGACTCTTCGCTTCTATTTCTCTCACCATATGCATATACTCCGTCGATTGAATTGATAATATCTATCAGCCACTTTCCCCCACCGCGTCCAACTTGAGTGGCTAAAATTAATTTCTTTTTCTTTTTTAATAAATCAAATCTTTTATTTATAAATTCTGATTTTTTACTTATGTAATGATTTTTTTTCTGTTTTTTTCTAAAAAGCCAGAAATTATATAGAAACTTTATATAATCCAGCTTTAAATTTTTCATATTCTAAATTAGAAATTAAAATATACAAATGGATTTATATTTGTGACCATTTTTATTGAAACAAGGAAAAAGATAGCAATAAAAAATAATATAAATATTATTTGAAATGCTTTATTTTTTTTCAAAACTTTGAGTAAAAATAAAAGGTAATCCATACTAGAGAAGAATTATATTATAATAATTTTTATTGCAACACACTATTCAAAGAAAAAACTTTTTTGATATTTTTTTGAATTATTAAGTAATTTAGTAAAGCTTGGAAGTTTTTTATTGAATATAGATAAATTTTGCTTCGTATTAACTTCAGTTATCCTAAGAATATTGATTTTATTTTTTCGATTTTTGAGCTTGATTAAAACTTTTTCAGCTTTTTTTTTTGATTTTGCATAACTAGTTTTAGGTAACTTTGCATAAATACTTGATGGATAAAAAAAATTTAATTTAATAGACTTAAACATAGAAATTAATTTTTTGGGTCGATAAATATAATAAGTATCATAAACCTTTTGAATACCTTCATTATGTTCTAACCTAATTTTTGGTGTTGCAAAATAATAAACATATAATTTTGAAAAGTTTTTAAATTTTTTTTTTAAAAAATCTATATTCTTAAGAATATCTAAATTAATTAAAGAAATGTTTTTTTGAGTTAAATTAATTTTATTTTTGTGATATGTGGCAAAAATATTTATTTTTTTGTTGATCTTAAACAAGTTCAAAACTTCATTACCTATTCCAGAAGATGCTCCAATTATAAGTACATCATTTTTGATACTTTTAATTTTGTTCTTAACACTTTTTTCAATTTTTTCTATATCGTATTTAACTTGTGGACGTTCAATCGTTATAAAGTCTATTTCAAAATTTCTAAATCTAATTTTATTTTTTATGATTGGAAACCTTTGATCTATTTTGTGTGCAGAAATATTGATGGAATTTAATTTAGATACATATGAATAACTTCTTTTATTTATTAGTATACTTTTTATTGCAGAATGTTGTCCCGGATACACCATTCCTACAAAAAATGAAATCTTTCTCAAAAGATGAACGGCTAATAAATTATTATTGATTGTTTTTGGAATTTTTATTCCAATTTTAAATCTTTTTTTTTTGGAATTTTTAATTAAATTTTGCTCTTGATATTTTTTATTTATTAGTATTTTAGCTTTTATAGTATCATTTTGTATAAGTATCCCTTTATTTTTTTTAAACTCTATTTTACTTCCATATGAGAATGGTTTTTCGAAAAGAATGGATAAATTAAAAAAATTTTTTTTGTCTAAATCAAAAATTTTAATTACTTTTTCTAAAATTAAAGTTCCATGACATATTTTTTCACCAAAAATAGAATTGTAACCTATTAGATCATCTGAGTGAATTTTATTAAAATCGCCGCTCAACCTTGAGTATTTTTTACCCTCTTTTTCAGTTATTATAAAACTTAACATATTTCTTATTTGTTATAATTTTTTTCAATTAAATAATGGACATTTTTAAATCCAAAACTAATCACAATTGCTAAAATTAATGCTAATAAAGATAATTTATTTAACTCTATCGTAAAAATAAAATTAAATGATTTAAATCCAAACATAGATTTAATTATCTCATACGCATGATGCAGGGTAGGGCTTCTAAAAAATACTAATGTTAAATTTACATAAAGAAAAGTGATTGACCAAGCAATTAAGTTGTTAAGTTTTAAAATATTTATCTTTTTAAATATATGATTTATTATCATACCGATACCATGCATGCATCCAAAAAGAATATAACCCCAGGTTGGGCCGTGCCACAGACCTGATATCGCAAACACAATGAAAGTAGCAATCATCGCCTTTAAAAAATTTATTTCTTTTAAATTTTTAAGAATTGGGAAATAAATATAATTCATCAAAAACTCATACAAAGTAATATGCCATCTTTGCCAAAAACTAATTAAACTAGTTGCTTTAAATGGACTATTGAAGTTCTTCGGTAAAAGAATATTAAAAATCAAAGCTGAACCTGTTGCCATATCTATATATCCACTAAAATCAAAATATAACTGAAATGTAAAACATATAGTTACAAGCCAACTTTCAAAAAAACTTAAATATTTATAATCACTAAATCCTTGATCAACAATAATTGATAAGTAATCTGCAATAAATATTTTCTTACAAAATCCTATTAGAATTATTACTAACCCTAAAATAATATTATTCATATTTATGTATTTATTTTTTTTTGTATTAAATTGATCAATCATATAATTAAATTTTACTATTGGACCTGAAATCAATTGAGGAAAAAAAATAATAAATAGTGAATAGTTGACAAAACTATTTTTAAATTTTTCAATATTTTCATCATAACAATCAACTAAAAAAGCAATGGTTTGAAAAGTAACAAAACTTAACGCTAAAGGAAAAGGTAGATTTAATAAATCAATGTCAGTTCCCAAAAAAGCATTTATATTTGAAATTACAAAATCAGTATATTTAAATATACCCAGATAAATAATATTAAATAATATTCCACAAAAAAGGAAAAATTTTTTTCTAATTAAGTCATTTGTTTTTATGATACGTAAACTCAGTCTATAATTAAATATTATAGAAAAGATAATCACCGGTGTTAAATAAATATTCCACCATGAATAAAAAATTATTCCAGATAAAATTAAAATTATTCTCTTATCAAAAAAAATTTGCTTATACGAAATAAAATACAACGCGCACACTATTGGCAAAAAAAGGAATAAATAAATATTACTATGAAAAAGCATCTTATTATAAAATATTAACTAGTTTTATTTTCATCTAAATTAATAATTTCATCACAAATCTTCATTACCTCTAGATTGTGAGAGACAATAATAATTGTTGTATCTTTTTTAATTTTAATAATTGTTTCAAGAATGTTTTTTTCGGTATCTTTGTCCAAAGCAGTAGTAGCTTCATCAAAAATAAGTACTTTGGGATTTAAATATAAAGCTCTGGCTATTCCAATTCTTTGTCTTTGACCACCTGAAATTAAAGACCCTTGTTCTCCTATTACAGTTTCTAAATCGTTTTTCATTTCTTTGACAAAATGGTTTAAATCACTGTTCTCTAAAGATTTTAAAAGACTAACATTATCAATATTTTTCTCGTTTACGCCAAAGGCTATATTTTTTTTAATTGTGTCATCTAACAGATATACTTCTTGGGGAACAATTCCAATTTTTGATTGCCAAAAATAATTATTATTAATTTTATAATCATTTATTGTAATTTCACCTCTGCTTGGTTCTATTAAGCCACAAATAAGGTCAATCAATGTGGATTTACCTGAACCACTTTTTCCAAATATTCCTGTAATATTATTTTTTTTTATTTCTGCATTTAAATTTTTAATTATATAATTTTCATTATCTTTATATTTAAAGTATAGATTACTTATTTTAATATTGTTTTGAAATTCAATATTTGGAATTTGTTCATTAAAAGATTTTTTTCTTTATCATTGCCACTATTTTGCTCTAAGTTTTCTTGTAATATTCTAAGAGAAACATTACCGAATCTAAGTGCTTGTATACTCTTTAATATTCTATTTATTGACGGTAGAATTCTGTACATGGCAACCATAAATAGAGCTAAAAAGGAGAAAATTTGATCAAAGTTATATTTGTAATATGTTGTAAAAATTAAAATCAATAAAATTGTTAAAATTCCAAAAAATTCTAACCATACAAGTGGAAGATTTTGGAATATTAATTGATTTTTTCTAGCTTCAATTTCATTTTTACTGAAGTGCTTAAATATACTTAAAAAAAACTTTTCTTTATGAAATATTTTGATTACTCTAAATCCGTTAAATGACTCCATTAAATGCTTTATGAGATATTTTGAAAATTTTGTTCTTAATTCTCCAAATTGATAATTCGACTTTTTTGTAATAGCGGCAAAAAAAGAACCAATTAAAATAAAAAAAGTTATAATTAATAAAGACAGTAAAGGTTGTAAATATATTAAAACAAAACTTATTGAAAAAAACAAAATTATATCTGAGATAAGGTTCAATATAGTGGGTATATTTTTTGTGCAAAAATTTGTTACCTCACCCTGTATATTTCTTATTAGCTTTGAGCTATTGTTAAGTTTCATAAAATTCAAAGACTCGTTAAGATATTTTTGATACAAATCATGTGCTAGTCTTTTTTGTAAATTTGCTATAGACTTTTCTAAATAAAATATTTTTATTGTTAAAATAATTGCTTTAAGTAAATAAAAAAAAGCAATCAAAACAATTATTATCAATGGAATTCGATATTCTGAGCTTGATAAGTCAAAAAAATTATACTTTTTGAAAAAATCTGGGAGAAAATTAAAAGTATAATTGTCATTTAGTATTGTGTTTACAAGAGGATAAATTAATGCAGTTGTAATTATATCAAATACTATGCCTGCTAAAATTAGAGCAAAAATTAGTAGAAATATAATTTTTTCTCTTTGTTTGAGAAAATTTAATGTAATTAAAATATTTTTAAACATAAGGATATTTATTTATGTCTCATTCTTATTAGAGTCGGTCCGATAAGTTCTATTTTCAAATTTTTAAATTTTTTATCAAAGTTAGTTAGAGTTAATTTTAAATTATGAATTTCATTTTTTGTTATTGGGGGAAACTTGGGATTATAAATTTTTTTGTTAATCTTATATCTTAATGATCTAAAATAATTTTTTAAATATAGCTTTAAAACATTATTTTTGAATAATTTATTTTTTAAACTCAAGTCTTTATTTTTTAGTTTTTCAAAATAATTTGATATTTCTTTTGATGCAAGAATATTAGAGTCAAAATTATGAATATATTTCCCTAAATTATTGTTTATTTTTTTTGATTTAAAGTTTCTAGTAAAATAAAAATTTTTTATAATTTCTAATATTTTTTTTTTTTTGTTTGCAATTTTTGATAAATTAAAAACCGGGATTTGATTAAATGAATTTTTAATTGGTCTAAAATAGTAAACCATGAAATTCATCATCATAATATCTAAAACAAGAGTAGAACCTGAGTGTATAAACAAAGTATCTTTGCTTGATATACTCTCAAAATTTTTATCTGTTCTATATTTTAAGGTATTATCTTCAGGAATTATTTTTTTCCAATTATCAATATTTTCTTTAGGATGAACCCATATTTCCATTTCTAACTTTTTGAATTTTTCTTTAATCTCATAAATTAAACTTAAAAGATCAAATGTTTCTTTTGATTTTAGAGATGTATATTCCATCCATGCTTTTTCATTTGCTAGTCCTCTATTTTTTACTTTCCTTCTTCTATATAAATTATCAGCAATTCTATAACTTCTAGCTATAGTAAAAAAAGAAGGAACAATAATTATTTTTTTTTTATGTCTTTTAATTTTTATTTTTTTTCTTTTTATAAAATTGATATAATCAAATCTTGGATTACCTGTTTTTATAAACTTTTCTTTAAAGTCTTTAAATAATTGAATATTTTTTTTATAGTCATACTCACCCCAACAAAAAATCTTCTCAACTAAAGATAAATTTTTATTTGAAAATCTTTTAAAAGCAAAATCTCTGTATTTTTTAACATTTAGTCCACCTTCTTCATCTAAAGAAGTAACTTTAAATTTTTTTTTTTTATAGAATATGAGCTGTTTATTTCTCTGGTTAACGTTTGAAATACTTTTCTCTAAAATTATTCCTGGGTTTAAGGTGCCATCTCTTATATTCTCAAAAAAAATTCCATCACCAATAAACACGTCATTTTTATGAAGTGCAGAAAATGCGCCAATCAAAGCTCTAGGAAAAAAATCTCTTTTTTTTATTTCTACTTTTATATAAATATTCATATTGTAATTTATAATTATAGTAATAATTTTAATTCATATAGATTTATTTCAAAAAATAAAATTATAAAATTACATTAAAATGAGCAATACATATCAACTAAAAGATCTAATAACAAAAAAAAAATAAATATAGCAGTTATTGGCTTGGGTTATGTTGGTTTACCTTTAGCAATCCGATTATGTAAAAAAAAATTCACAGTTAATGGATTTGATGACGATAAAAATAAAATAAATTCTTTAAACAAAAAAAAAAAGTTACATTTCAACCGTAGAAAATAGAGAAATTTCAAAGTTTGTTAATCGAAGATTATTTTTAAATAAATCATATAAAGAAATAAAAAAATGTGACGTAATCATACTTTGTCTACCCACCCCATTAAATAAATATAAAAATCCTGAGTTAAAATTTGTTAAGAATGCCTTAAAAAATATAAAAAGTTATTTAAGGCCTTTTCAATTAATGATACTAGAGAGCTCAACCTATCCAGGTTGTACAAGGGAAATAATACTTCCAATACTAAAAAAAAAATTTGTAGTGGGTAAAAATTTTTTTATAGGCTATTCACCAGAAAGAGAGGACCCAAGTAACAACTCATTTCATATTGGAAATATTCCTAAATTAACTAGTGGCTTAACAAAAAATTGTTCAAAAATAACAAATACTTTTTACTCAAATGTAATTGAAAAAACAGTTTTAGTAAAAAATATTGAGACAGCAGAATTTACAAAAATTTTTGAAAATCTATATAGAAGTGTAAATATAGCTCTAGTTAACGAAATGAAAATGTTATGTAATAAATTGGGTCTCGATATCCACGAAATAATTAAAGCTGCTAAAACTAAACCTTTTGGTTATCAAGCTTTCAGTCCTGGCCCAGGAGTAGGTGGTCACTGTATACCAATTGATCCTTTCTACCTATCTTGGTTAGCGAAAAAAAATAACATGCGTCTAAATTTTGTTAATGTAGCTGCCAAAATTAATGAACAAATGCCTAGATGGATAATTGATAAATCACTTAAAAATAAAAAAGTTAAAAAAGCCCTTTTAATTGGTGTTGCCTATAAGAAAAACACAGATGATGTTAGGGAGTCTCCTGCTCTTGATTTTATTAATATTTTAAACAAAAAAAAAATTGCAACTGACTATCATGATCCTCACATTAAAAAGATAACTTCAAGGAAATTAAAAAGATCTATCAAATCTAAGAAGCTAACAAAAAATATTATAAAATCGTATGATATTATATATATTTTGACAGATCATAAAAATATAGACTACAATGTTATTAAAAAATTCGGTAAAAATGTTATTGATACAAGAAATGTTTACAAATCAAAATTTAATAATATTTTGTCACTATAAAATTTTATGATCTCAATAGGTAAATCAATAGATAATTACTCGAAAAAAATTTCTTTTAAATTATTTAATAAAAATACATCTTTATTATGGGCTATATTTAACCAATTTATTCATAAGCTTATAATAAAAAAGAATAAAAATGATAATAGATTAAATAATTTTTTAAGAGACGGTTTTCTGAAATTAGATGAAAAATTTTTAGAAGAAGTCAACTTTATAAATAATCAAAGAATAATAGATAAGAAAGATATAGGAAGGCAATTTTATGTCTTGGGGGAAGAAGATAAAAATAGATTAATCTCATCTCTTGAAAGAAAATTAAAACCTCTATTTTGTGATCTGAAGGAAACTTATAAATCAGAGGTTTATCTTGGTGACGTAAGAATTTGGAGAAATTTTAATATAGATGGAATTAAAAAAGAAAAAAATATTTATTCTGAGGACTTTCATACAGATGGTTACTTATGCACATATTTGAAAATTCATGTAAATCTAATGGATGTAAAACATGAAGATGGACCTTTAAATATAATCAAAAAAAATTTTACACAAAATTTTATAGATGATTTTAAATATAAAAATAGACGTGAATACAAAGATATCAATCCAAAGGAGGTTGAATATTTAATTGTAAATACAGGAAAAAAAGGAGACGCAATATTATTTGACTCATCAAACTGTTATCATAGAGCTACGATTCCAAATAATTTTAGAGATATGATGCAACTAACAATATTGATTCATCCAAAAAAACTTGAAAAATTTTATGTAGGAGATAAATTTTTAAGGTTTAATACAAAACCTAATTTCATTAATACTTTACTTTTAATGTATAAACATTTGATTTATAAGTTTTACAAAATTTAAATTAGTAAAATTCAAAAACCTCATTTATTTTTTTATAGGGCATATATTTAGAATTTTTCTCGTCTATATACTCCTCTAGATTTTTATTATATAAATTTATCTTATTTTTTTTATTATTTTTTTTCTTTAAAATAACTATTTCAGAAAAGTTTTCACATCTCGTAAAAGGGAGACCATTCCTATAAATTAAATCCGTATACTTATTTTTAAATGATCTTTTTAAAAAAATAGGATAACCCTTGCCTAAAATCTTGTTTCTTGACCATTGATTACCAAATTCAAAAGATGGTTCAATAAAGATAATTATATTGGAAGAAATTCTTACCATTTCATCAATTATATTTTGTGCAATCATCGGTGCTTGCTCAATACAATTATGTGAAAATACTAAATCAAAAGAATTGTCAGGCAGGGGAATATTAGTTGCATTTGAAGAAATTAAAAAATCTATATCAATTTTCTTTTTTTTTAAAAATTCTTTGCCTTTTAATAACCTTTTTGTAGATAGATCTAAAGCTGCAGTAGTTCCTAATTTTGATTTATTATTTATTTTATTAATAAAATTATAAAAAGTGGTAAGTTCTCCTGCTCCAACCTCAATTACTGACTTACAATCAAACTTTTTATAAAACTCTCCCAAAACATATGATGGATGGTCTATTGGCTTTTTTTTAATTAGTAAATAGCTTCTATCTCTATTATCATAAGCCAAATAACCTTTATCAGTTTTTTTTTTGTCCTCAAATTTTTTTATATATGAGCCACTTATATTATCATATTTTTTTTTTACATTACTTGTAGATCTTGCTTTATTATAAACTAATTTTTTAAAACCTACTTTGTATAGGAACCTTAAAATTAATCTTTTAATTAATATCTTAATTTTTCTTAAAAAAGACAACTCATATAAATCTGCATATTTTTTTAATTCTTTTTCATGTATAAACTTTATCTCACCCAGTTTCGATTTATTTGAAATAACTTTGTCTATTATTTTTTCTGATAAAATCATTAAAATTTTTTTAGATTAATTAAATCTTTTTTTTCATTTATATCTAAGGATCTTTCTATTGGCATTAGAAAACTTATAATTTTACCACCTAAAATATATTCTTTTATTTTATCTATTTTTGTTATGTATATAGCCCCATTTCTAAATAAAAGCTTATTATTATTTTTTAAATTGATTGATTTAAATTTTTTTCCAAGTCTTATCGTTTTTTTGATATTTAAATTATTTAAAAATACTGCTTTCAAATCAAAAAAGTCTATGTGAAATTTTTTTTTAATCATTATTTTACTCGGGTAATACTCTTCAGGCAATTCAGAGCAACTTACCAAAGAGTCTGCTGTCTTATTTTTATAAATTAGTTTACACGCATCATCAATATCCTTACTTGTTCTTAAGGGTGAAGTAGGTTGCAATATAACAACATATCTAAAAAATTTTTTAATTTTTTTTAATTCATGAGTTATTACCGAGTGCATTGATGCTTTTTTTCCTGAGTATTTTTTTGATCTTAAAGGTAACAATGAAACCCTATATTTTTTTGATATTTCTCGAATTTTTTGACTATCGGTAGATATATAAATTTCATCTAATAATTTACTTTTTTTTGCTTGAATAATTGTATTCTCTAGAAGAGTTTTACCTTTGTATTTTGTCAAATTCTTATTTGGAATTCTGAATGATTTTTTTTTAGCGGGAATTATTGCAACGAAATTCACGATTTTAATATGTATTTAATTTCTGAATATCTATTTTTTTTATTTTTTTTAAAATTCTTATTATTTTATTTGCAGCATTACCATCTCCATAAATTTTTGAAGATTTGTAACTTTTTTTCTTAATTTGATATTTAATTGCTTTGTAAATTGAATTTTGATTATAATTTACATTAGTTACATTTTTTGAAATAAGTCTAGTCATCTGTCTTGTGCCAATATTAACTGCTGGAACACCGATAAAAGCACCTTCTCTTATCGCGCTTGATGAATTGCCAATAATACACTTGCATTCTTTTAATAACTGAAAATAATTTTCAGGTGACATATTTGTTATAAATCGTACTTTTTTAGTGGAACCTTTTTCTCTTAAGGTTCTAATAAATCCTGAAATTTCATCAGATCCAGGATCTGCATTTGGCCATAACCAAATTATTTTATACCCATCTAAATTTAACTTGTTTACAGCAAGGATAGTCTGCTTATAATTCTTTAAAGACTTATTAAACTCAGATGTTACTGGATGTTGAGAAATTACAATTAATTTATCATTCTGCTCTATTTTTTCTCCAACACCTATTTGATTAAGTTTTTTTATAAGTTTTGTTTTTGAATATTTCTTTATTGCTTTTTTAACAATATCAATTCTTGGACAACCAACATTAAATATATTTTTAGATTTTTCACCCATTTTAATTAATCTTTTTTTTGCATCTATATTTGCTACAAAATGTAAATGAGCTAATTTTGAAATTGAGTGTCTTACACTTTCGTCTAAGGTCCCTGTTCTCTCGCCACCCATTGTATGAATTAAAGGGATGTTCATATATGTTGAGGCAATGGCTGTTGACATTGTTTCATATCTATCACCAACAGTTAATATGAAATCTGGTTTCAATTTTTCAAAGGACTTTGATAATGCAACAGTCCCAGTTCCAACTGTTTTTGAGATTGAATTAAGATTAAGTTGTGCAGATTGAAAATCTAAGTAGTCATCAATCTTAAAGCCATCTTTTTTGATCTCTTTATGGACTTCACCAAATTTTTTGATTATGGCAGACGCACCAGCTATCACTTGAATTTTAAATTTTTTATTTTTTTGGACGGCTTTCATCAATGACTTGATACTTCCATAATTTGCTCTAGATAATATTACAAAACAAATTTTTTTAATCATCAAATTTTAATTTTTAAATTTCAAATCAGAAACTCTTAACTTTGAGTTTTTTTTAATCTTTCTGGTAGTTTTTGATCCAACTACTTTTTTATAATTATCTGCTCTTATCCCATCACCTGGTTTGAGAAAAATAAGGTCTTCATGTTTAATAGTATGAGATTTTGGTATTTCATGTTTTGCTACAATACTTTTTTCAAAAATATGTTTCATTTTTAAAAAAGGTCTTAAATCATTTTTATCAAAATTGATATTTTTTAATTTCCAAGCTTTTTTGATTTCGTAACAATATTTACTAAACTCCTTAGGTTCCATTGCATTTTTTGCGTCACTTCCATACAAAGATTTTGAGAGTGTAAAATGTTTTTCTATATATTGCGCTCCACTAGCTGCAAAACATATGGCTGCTATATTGTCAGTACTATGGTCAGAAAAACCTAATTGGGAATGATATTTTTTTTTATATTCGTCTAGAATATTTAATCCAATTAATTCATCTGGGCAAGGATAGATAGAACTACATTGCATTAAACAAATATTTTTTTTTGGAAAAATATTAATTGCATTATTTAATTCTTTATAATTTGACATACCTGAAGACAAAAATACAAATTTTTTCGTTTTATTAATTACTTCCAGTAGTGGCAAATTTGTTATTTCTCCTGAAGCTACTTTATATGCTTTGGTATTCAGTTTTTCTAAAATTTCAACTGCCTTAATGCTGAATGGAGAACATAAAAATTCTACTTTATTTTTTTTACATTCGCTCATTATTGTTTTCCAATTTTCAAAACTGAATTGTGTTCTTTTAAAATAATCAAATCTTTTCTCTTTTTTGAAATACGGAGGATTTGGTGCATTTTTTAATGTTTCTTCCTCAGCAATATGCATTTGAAACTTTATAATATCTGCACCTGCTTTTGCAGCAGCTTTTATAGATTTTATTGCAATTTTGATATTACCATCATGAGTTGAACCAATTTCTGCTATAATCTTGAAAGGTTTCACTTTTTTTTTAAATTTAAATTTATGTTAAATTTTTTAACTGCATTTAAGAAATTTATAGAATCTTTAAAAACTCTATTAATTGAGTTAGTTTTTCCAATATTCATAGTTCCAATTTTATTTTTTTTTACAAATCTCATTTTATCTCTAAATTTTTTGAAGGATTTATTTTTAATTTTATTACATAATTTGTAATATTCTCTGTAATATTTTTTATGATAATTTATTATTTTTTTTAATGTGTTTTTTTCAATGACTAGTTTTAACTTGTTCTTTTTTACCGCATATATGTACTCGTAAGTATCATAACCTTCTATTTTATTATTTATATGTTCTTTAATAAAAAACCCATGTTTAGATAATAAATTTTTAAGAGAATTTTTTGTAAAGTACCTGTAAGTGATAAAGTTGTAATATTCTAAAGGAGACCCTGTAAACTTATCTGATCTCCATCTTAAGATTAAAATACCATTTTTTTTTAAAACTCTTCTAAATTCTCTAAAAGTAGAATTTATGTCATAGGCATGTTCGAAGGAACCCAAAGAAATAATTAAATCAAAAAAAGTATTTCTAAATTTTAAATTTTCCCCGTATCCTTGAACAACTTTTAAACCTAATTGTTTTGCAATTTTTACGGACTCGATATGTGGCTCAACTCCATAAGTTTCCCAATTATTTTTTTTCCATGGCAATAAGGCAAGACCTGTAGCTGCGCCATGGTCTAATATTTTAGGTTTTATACTCTTTTTTATTTTTTTTGAAAAAAAGTTATAAACTTTGTTACCTCTCTGTTTTTGAAGATTAATATATTTTTTTGATGGTGTCTTTTTTTTAAAAGGGATTTTACCATACTCCTCCAAATAAAAATTTTTGTAAAATTTATTTGATAATCTTGGTGATAAAAATTTATGACCACAATTAGAGCATATTGATACTGGCAAATACCCATAGCTTCCAGGGGAATTTCCCGTTTTACCTAAATTTTGAAATATAATATTTTTTTGTTTATCACAAATTTCACATTTTTTTTTTTGATATCTATATTTTTTTTTTTTGAAAATATGAAAGTTTTTTTTTATGCCATCTAATAAAATTGTCATTTCCTCACTATCATTCTTAAATTTTTCCCATAACCAGCTGAATTAAAAATAAATTGAATTTTTTCTAGATTGTTTTTATAAAATTTACTTTTATTATCTTTTTTATGATTTAAAAACCAATCTATATCTACCATATCCAAACCCTGGGTTTCCCAATATACTAATTTCAATTTTTGCATCTCAAAAAAATTTTTTAAGGTATTAGGTGTAAAGTATGTTAAATGATGTGTGGGCCAAATGAAATGAGAGTCTTGCTCTCCTAGAAGTAACCTTGTTGCAGATTGCCAATTTGGAACATAGACAAATAAAAGTCCATTTTTTTTTAAAAGTTTAAAAGCTTTTTTTACGAATTTCTTTGGATCTATTAAATGCTCAATGACATCAAATGCACAGATAACATCAAATTTTGTTTTGAAATTCGATTTTATGAAATCGATATTTGATACATTCAATTTTTTTTTTTTTGCAAAATTTACAGCTGATGGGTTTATTTCAATTCCGTATGTATTCCAACCTTCTTTATTTGCTTCCTCAAGAAAAAAACCTGTGGAACAGCCGACTTCTAAAACTTTATTTTTTTTTTTTGGTAAAAATTTTTTTAAAATTTGGACTCTCTCAGCTCCAAATCTTTTTCTTCTGTAATTATGTGAACTTTCTCCAAGCTTTTTAACTATATTTTGATATTGTTTTTTTTTATACAAGCTAATGTAGTGATTATAATCAAATACAGGTGATACAAATATTAAGTCACATTTTTTACATTTAACAATTTTTAAATTATCTTTTTTACAAACTGTTGTTTTTTTTTTTGAATTACAAGCAGGACACTTCCTTTCTATAAGAAAGTTTTTCTTTTTGCTTGAATTTAATAAGTTATTTAGATCCTGATTTCGATTTTTGATCAAATAATCGTAGGATTTTTTTGGTCTAAGCTTTTTAACATCAATGTTTTGATTTTTGAATTCTTCAATATAATCAAGAGTTATTTTTTCCATAATAAATAAGTATCAAGACATATAGTAAAAAAGATTTTTTATAAACTTTTATTTAAAAATTACCGAATGAACAAAAATTTTTTTCAGTGCATAAATTAAGCCAATTGAGCTATTAGTACTGGTCAGCTACACGCATTACTGCGCTTCCACACCCAGCCTATCAACG
>MDTD01189033.1_pt1 | contig 25827 bp, 22 predicted proteins | sample 811221 | NCBI WGS metagenome assembly MDTD01 (sample SAMN05326646, study PRJNA326480) | marine metagenome | isolation source: seawater | place: Pacific Ocean: South West | collected 2011 | reverse complement strand
TACTGGTGGATCAAGAGCGTTGCCGCGGCTGGCGCTACTGCGTGTCGGGCTGTCCCTATAAAAAAGTATACTTCAACTGGAAACGCGGACGGGCCGAAAAATGCATTCTTTGCTATCCGCGCGTGGAAGCCGGCCAGCCCACCCTGTGTGCCCACAGTTGCGTAGGCCGGATCCGATATATGGGAGTACTGCTCTACGATGCTGACCGCATTGCCAAGGCTGCGAAAACGCCCAGGGATAAGGATGTCTATCCGGCCCACCTGGAGATTCTGTTGGACCCCAATGATCCAGAAACGGTCAGGGCTGCTGAGGCCCAGGGCATTGCCCCCAATGTTATAGCCACCGCTCGACACTCTCCGGTGTATGCTTTGATCAAACAATGGCGTTTGGCCCTACCCCTGCACCCGGAATACCGCACACTGCCCATGGTGTGGTATATCCCACCCTTGAGTCCGATCAGCCGCCGGGTGGCGGATACAGCAGAACTTTCACAAACGGTGGACAACCTGCGCATACCGATCACCTACCTGGCCAACCTGCTGACCGCCGGAGATGAAGGCCCTGTCCGCCTGGCCCTGGAACGCTTGGCAGCCCTGCGCCATTTTATGCGCATGGAACGAGTAGAACAGCGCACAGACACCCAGGGACTGGATGCGGCGGGGCTCAGTGACCAAGATGCCCACAAGATCTATCATCTGCTGGCTCCGGCTCCGTTGGCAGATCGGTTTGTCATTCCCACCGCCCCGGAGCCCGAAGCAAATACATTCCTCAGCCAGGGTAACTGCGGACTGGAGGGTGCATGATGACTTCCGCACAGACCATTCCGCTGCCCTCTTTGTCGTCGAACACCTGGCAAATCCTTTCGGCTCTGTTCGATTATCCAGACCAACGGCTCATGGATGAGCTCGACCGGATTAGGGCTGCAGCCAATCAGATACCCGAAGCTGCTTTCCGTCGAGCCGCATTAACGTTTCTGGGATACCTTGAATCCCAGAATCTGATTCGCCTGCAGGAAACCTATACGGCGGCCTTTGATCTTCACCCCGACACCACATTGAACCTGACCTATCACGCATTTGGGAACAATGAGAAACGGGCCACAGCCATGGCGAAATTACAGCGGATCTATCATCTGGCCGGCTGGGAAAAAACAAATACAGAACTTCCGGATTATCTGCCCCTGGTTCTGGAATTTCTATGTTTCTGTCCAGATCTGGAACCGGATCACGCCCAAAGTTTGAACAACTGCCTAAGGTCCACCAAGGTTCTGATGAAAAATCTGGAAAAGGACGCTCCGGCCTATGCCATGCTACTGACCCCTTTGGCCGACCTGGCACACGCCGGTGTGAAAATGGACAACCGGGTGACCTCTTCTTCATTTTCAAAAGGAGAATCCACATGACCATTACCCATACCCTCATGTTTACGGCTTTTCCGTACATATGTCTGACCACATTCATTGTCGGGCATATCTATCGGTATATCACGGATCGCTTCGGCTGGAACGCTCATTCCAGTGAATTTCTTGAAAAAAAATATCTTTTTTACGGATCCATTCTGTTCCATACCGGCATCATCGCCACGTTCATGGGGCATGCTGGAGGACTGCTGGTTCCCCAACCCCTTTATGATATGCTCGGCATCACCGCCGGGATGCATACGGCCATAGCCCACTGGAACGGTCTGGCCGTGGGGCTGGCAGCCTTCGTCGGCGTGCTGCTGCTGGTATGGCGGCGACTGAAACAGCCACGGATAAAGATGGTCACCACCCCGACAGACAAAGTGCTTCTGGCCGCCCTGGCCGTGGTGATCGGCTCGGGGGTATACAATGTATTGTTCAGTCAGTTTGACGTGCTGTACAATGTGGCCCCCTGGGTCAGAGGCATTGTCACCTTTACCCCGGACAGCACCCTAATGATAGAGGCACCCATGAGCCTCCAGATTCATGTTATCTCAGCCTGGGTATTGCTGGCCTTTTCCCCTTTCACCCGGCTGGTCCACATCTGGAGTGCCCCTGTATTCTACCTGCTGCGGCCCTTTATCATCTACCGAAGTCGGAAAGGCAAGGTATGAATACAAAAACTGGGAGGGGGAAACAAAATCCCGGCATATGGGTCCGAAGCATCAGGGATCTGAACCCGGCTTATTTTGCCCTAGTCATGTCCACCGGCATCGTTAGCTTGGCAGCCCATTACCGTGGACTGGACATAATTGCCCTCGTCCTTTTGGGCATCAATATTCCCGCCTATATTGTTTTATTGGTCATGTATCTGGCACGGCTCATTTTTTTCACCCCCCAACTTCAAAAGGACTTCAGGGATCACAACCAGGGCATGGGCTTTTTTACCAGCGTGGCTGCCACAGGGGTGTTGGGCAACCAAATACTGATCCTGACCGGTGCCTTAGGTGTTGCCACGATCCTGTGGTATATAACCGTCGCGCTCTGGTTATGCCTGATTTATGCAGTATTCTCCGGATTGATCACCAAAGAGAAAAAACCTCCTATTGACAAAGGGATCAACGGAGGATGGCTGCTGGCAGTGGTGGCCACCCAGACGGTTACCGTTCTCAGTTCCACCATTGCCCCATATCTGACGGACTGGCAGGCTACCGTTTTGTTTATCGCCTTTAATACCTGGCTGTTCGGCGGAATGCTGTACATCTGGATCATCGGATTGATATTTTACCGGTACCTTTTTTTTCACTTCTCCCCACAGGATCTGACCCCACCATACTGGATCAACATGGGGGCAGTGGCCATCACCACCCTTGGAGGGGCCGGCCTGATCAATCATACTGAGTCCTTTTCCTTGCTGAATGATCTATCACCTTTTTTAAAAGGCTTTACATTCTTTTTCTGGGCCACCGCCACCTGGTGGATTCCCATGCTTGTGATTTTGGGGATATGGCGTCACGGGGTCCGCCATTTCCCGTTGAGTTACAGTCCTCTGTTCTGGGGCGCAGTGTTCCCGTTAGGGATGTACACCGTATGTACCCAACGCCTTGCACACGTAACTCATGCTCCGATAATTGATGTCATCCCCGCAGGATTTGTCTATATTGCCATGACCGCATGGCTCGTTACATTTCTGGGAATGGTGCGTGCCATATGGAGGGCGCGAAAAAGTCAACTTTGACCAAATTCACGCAACTGTTAATACCGTTAATAAAGATGAGGATCCGGTCAATAGACCGACCCTTTGCCGGTTTGAAAAGTTATCAGAGCGGCAGATTTGTTGGAATATAAGAAAGACCCTTGTTGAAGTGTTCATCAAATCTTTTGAAGAGCCGCCCAAAATGATTCATTCTGGATTTTGACACCACTGATGTTCCCATTGATTGAGTACAGTAGACAACTCCTTGTCGGGTGTTAAAATCGATTTTCGTGCTGATAAAGAATTCTGCCGCCATAAAATGATAGATTGTTGCCAGAAGAATGCCATATCCAAGTTTGAAACTACCGGTAGAAAGCCTTAGATTTTGGCAGATCTGATTTATGCGGCGCCTCGTGGAAATGTGGGTGCCCGATAATTACGAAGGCAACATAAAGCGCCAAAGATAAAAAACACAAATTTATCAGATAGCAACTTCAAATTCCGCTTAATAAAAAATTCCATACGGGCAAGGTTAGAAAAGAAAGTGGAATACCTACGCCGAGCATCAGGCTAACCAAAGGAGGATTCAGCTTATAGTCTGCGGCGACGATACCAGCAGAAATCATAGGCCCCATGGCAGCTTCAAAGAGAGTGATTTGCAGAGTCATTCCTCTTCCTCCTAATAGACCCGCATAAATTAAGGTAACCAGAGCAGGGCCTAATATCAGTTTAAAAATGAGTCCGAGGGTCAGTGAAAGGTGCTCTTCTTTCAGGTAGCCCAATTGGAGCTGAAATCCCACAGAAACGAGCGCCAGGGGGGTAAGTGTGCCACCCAACTCGGAAAGAATAAAATTCAACCACTCAGGGAAATCCACAGGTTTTAAAAAAAAAGCGGTGACAAGGGCAAGCAAAGGCGGAAATGTCAGTATCCGCTTCGTGATGTAATGAAGACTAACTCTGCCGGCCGTGCTCATGTTTGCAACGACAATGCCCAAGGTGGATAAAACAAAAAAGGATCCCACTAAATCCGCAACAATACCGACTCCAATCCATTGACTGCCATAGTAAGCTTTAATCATCGGCAGCCCGACGAATGAGGTATTACCGATACCGCCAAGCAGCATCAAGGCCCCGATTGTCGGTCGGGATAAATTAAATTTCTTTCCGGCATAGTAAAAGAAGAAAACCCCAAGTGAAAACAATACCCAGGCCATGAGCCCTGTGTAAACAAGGTCCCGGGTCAGCACGATAGAATGTATATGATAAAGGGCAAGAGCAGGTAACGAAATATGGATAATGAAGCCATTAAGGGCTTCCGGTGTATTTTCAGGGCATCGACCCGTTTTGCGGAGGATAACCCCCGCCACCAGACAGGCTGGCAATAATATGATGGTCAGCATTCCAATCCTCTGATCCGCATTTTAATTTTGTTGAGCAACCGCTTGGGTGCCTTTTCTTCAAGGGTAAGAGACAGATGCCGTGAGGCAAGGCCCCGGGAATTCGTTTAGTCTTGGATAGAATCAATTTAAGATCCAGTCGGCGACAGGTAGGGGCGGCCTTCAAGTTTCCGACCTCGACCATAAACAGCTTATTACATTTAAAATTATAGAATATATTTATTTTCACATTTTTTTCAATAATTACCCGTTTTGTCATATTTTGGATCTTTTTCACACCTCAATCCACACCCCCGCGCTTATATATTTTTTAAAAGACAGACGTTCCTTTGAGGCTAAATATCTTCGATGAAACCTCCTCAATAACAAATCAAACAAACGTACGTACCAAGATAAAACGGTATAATAATCATAAAACACCATTTATTCATGGGTTGAAATCACTGTTGTCCAAAAACGGAATTTAGATAAAAATGTTGTAGGAATTCTCCTTGTGGGATTACGGTTGTTGTTACCACACAAAAACCAATAGCCCAAACCAAGGAGAATTCCAAAAGGATGGTACGCCATGCAAGCTTATTCAGTCAATTGGTAGCTTTTATTGATCGCAATAAATTCATGTGATCAGCGTCATTTATAATTCCCGCCATTTATGGCGATTCAATGCGAAAAAAAATCTTTGTCGTCGATCAAAAAAAATGAGTATTCAGATTTAAAGCCCGTATCATTTGAAGACTTGGATAACTTCATTGTTGAAAAATCGATTTCCGAAGAATAATTTTTCCTTCATCGCATTTTAAAAATAAAAAAGAGTCCTGGGCCGAATCAAACCTTGTCCACTTCTCTTTTTTCAGCAGAAGTTAGCCAACCGAGATCTATTCCTGATATTTTTCCAGAGCCCTATTCAGAATCCCTTGAAAAATTGACCGTCCGACCGTCCAGAGTCAGCGATGGACGATACTGAACCATGGTTTTGGTAAAATAATCACCAAGACAGTCTGATGAAGCTGGAGCACCTAAAGCCATTCAATGATCCTGTCCGCGACCATCTCCCACCCAGGCTCTCGTGTAATCCAATGGGCATGCCCAGAAAATTCCAGGTATGTGCTGTGAGGCTGATATTTTTTTGCGATCTTCTTAATCATGGAGGCAGGTGTTACCCTGTCTTCCGATGCCGAAACGACCAGAACGGGACAATTAACTTTGCTTGAGTCAACTTGTGATCCATCCACACCCAAACTACCATAACAGATTTCGGCCATAGCTCGCCCAGATTCCGATATTGCCCGACTATAAATGTAATCGCGTTCTTCTTGTGGCAGTTTATGCATCAGAGCATAGGTCGCCCTTTCATAGGTCAATTTGTGGGGTTTTCCCCAAAAATCCCATTTTAAAATAATGCCTTGAAGAGATCTGTAAACAGATGGCTCGAAGGTCAAGATACCGGCAGGGGCAACGGGAACAATAAAAACAGCTTTTTCAGCCAAACCTCTACTTGTAAGGATCTGGGCAAGCAAACCTCCCATAGAATGTCCCATGATAATCGGTTTGGTATCCAGTTTACGAATTGCGGCTTCAAGGTCATCAGCATAGTCCAGCAAACTTGTAGTTCCGAGGCCGTCGGGGATGGGTTCATCTGGTCCGACATCATGGTACCGCAGGGCCGGGGTAATGCATTTATATCCTTTCTCGGTGAAATATCCCCTAAACTTATCCCAATGCCAGGGGCCTCCCCACATACCGTGGATCATGAAAATGCTTTTTGTCATATCAGCTTCCTTTTCAATTTGGACGATGGTGGACGGTAATTTTCAAAAATTAATTGAACAATCACTCTGCCAAAAGGAAATCAAGAACTCTTACATTAAATCAATCAGGCTCCTCGACATTTGGAAGATGTCCGGCGTTTTCAAATATTTCCAATTCAGATCCCTTCAATAACGATTGCATTTTAGGAGCATTTTTCACTGTGCAAGCCATATCTTTTGCCCCCCAAGTAATTAAGGCTGGTATTGATTTTTCGGCTAACTCTTCCACACCAGGCTCCAATTGTCCTATAAAACCGGACTTTAAAATCGTACGAAGTACTTCCGTCGTACCTTTTATCTTATGATGCCACGTCGTTGCTTTATAGCCTTCTTCGGTTATCAATTTAACATCAGAATAAAACTTATCGCCCATCACTTTTTTGCGGAGTTTATCGTTTGGTAAATTTAAAAGGAATGGACCAACAACAGGCCAGGCAAACACCCCGTCCTTAATCGTTTTTTTCTGGGGAAATACTGCTGGATCAACAAAAAAAAGCTTTTCCACCATTTCGGGGTAGTCGTTGGTGAATTGAATAGCGATACCGCCTCCCATGGAAAGTCCTCCAATGCAGCATTTTTCAATCCCCATGGCATCCACAAAAAGTTTGATTTGTCGTGAATATAATTTCCATCCATAATCGAGAGGTTCTCTGGTACTGTATCCCAATCCCCATAAATCAGGTGCATAAACAGTGAAATGTTCGGATAAAGCTTGGATGTTAAGCCGCCAGACAAGCGCATGTCCAAAGAAACCATGGATCAGTAACAATGGAGGGCCGTCACCGGTTTTAATATAATGGGTAGGCTTCCCATCTAAATTGATTGTGCTCCCTGTTGCGTATTTTTTGGTCCATTCATTTAGATCCTGACTATTCCAAGGGACAAATTTCGCGTTATTGACATCGTTTGACGGCATAGTACCTCTCTTACCATAGCGGTTGTTATCGAGTTGTATTCACGCAAAAATAAAATTGAAAACGCTTTATGACTTACTGGGATTATTGATCCGAATTATTCATATCGCGGAAATAAGGTGGGGTCAAACAAGAATTTAGAATGAGTTTCTAATCGTGGGATTTTCTACTGTCCGTACGCACGGACACTTCGATTTATGGAAAACTGATTTATCCTAATCAGAAAGCCTTTCCAAAGTTTTTTTCAGAATTCCATTGCGCCAGAACATAACCTCTTCCGGTGCATCGCCTTGGATGCAGAGAGTTCTGACAACAAGGACCAGCGGGGGCATCAATTTAAGAGTCCTGACTGTTTCCCAACTCATGGCCTCATCGGTGTGAAAAAGGACCTTTTCCCATCCATCAAATCCGGCATTGTCAGCCACGGCGTCACGGAAGTTGGTCCAGGCACCTTGCAGATCTGATAAGATGGTTTTCTGGTAGCCAGTGGATTCTGTGTCAAAAGATTTCATGTTGTCGCGGTACGGTAGAGTTACTCTTCCTGGGAGAACCAATAGTCTTCGTATTCATCATGGGTGATTTGGCCGTCATTGTCATGGTCAATCTTTTCAAAGAGGCCGGGCTGCTTCGGAAAGTATTTGATAAATTCTGCCGGGACAACAAAATCATCCTGATTAGCGTCGATCCGCCTGAAACAGATATGCCCCTCTCCATGGTCCTCCGTGGCCGTTAAAATGGATACAGGGGCCAGTATGAGTAGCAGGGAGGCCAGAGCGATAACTTTTTTCATTCTACTTCTCCTTGGGGTAATCAACACGGTCTTTCAGCTCTTTGCCGCATTTAAAGAACGGCAGCCGCTTGGGTGGTATCTGGACTTTTTTGCCGGTCTTGGGGTTCCTACCGGTGTAGCCGTCATATTCTTTGATGAAGAATGAGCAGAATCCACGGATCTCCACTCGTTCACCTTTGACAAAAGCATCGGTCAAGCTGTTAAAAAATAAGTGGACAACCTCTCTGGCTTCTTCCTTAGTGAGCCCGGTTCTATCTTTGACGGTCTGGATCAGTTCAAGTTTATTCACTGCGGCGGTACTCCTGTTTGGTAATGGCAACAGGGGGTATTTTTATAGGGAAGTGGTTTGTTTTTCAAGGTTTTATTTCAGGGCAAGAAAAACCAGGGTAGCACTCAACGCACTACCCTGGCGGAGAAAAGACGAAGTCAGGTCGGAGGTGCCCGTAAAAGGAGCTTGAAATCGTCTTTGTTTTCCATACCTATATCGATTCCCTTTGCATTTCGTCAATAAGGGGAAATACGTATAATTCCTGGAAAAAATCACACCCCTGTTTTTAAGGATATCTGCTCGCATTCCAAACCATCCGTATACGGACAGTTCGTCCATTCACAGGTTAAAAATCGGTTTCTACACGTGTGGAAATGCCATTTCGGATGAATGTGAACTTTTAGACAAACCTAAGCATTCACCACAGAATACCTGTCAATTAAGGCTTTCAGCCGTTTCGCAATAACCCATCAGTTTTGAAAGGCCAGTTTGTGGCCTGACATACACAAAACTTAACATTGAAGGAGGGACAGCCATGTCCAAAGCCAAGACCACCAATTTAACCGTAGAGCCGATCCGTCGGATCAAAGACATCAAAGCCATCTCACGTTTACTGAAATCCAGACCCAGAGATCATCTGCTGTGGACCATGGGTATCAATAACGGCCTGCGGGCGAAAGATCTTGTTCGTATCCGGTACGGCCAGGTCGAAGGAGCCAACCCCGGAGCCGTGATCAACATCGTGGAAACCAAAACCGGGAAAACTAATGTGCTGGTCATCAACAAGGCCGTGCACAAGGCGTTACAAGCTTACCTGGCGGTCATGGAACCCAACCCAGATGATTTCCTGTTCAAATCCCGGAAAGGTAACAGCCACATCAGCAGTCAAAGCGTTGGCCGTCTGGTTAGGTCCTGGGCATCAGCCATCAACCTCAAAGGATGTTATGGAGCCCATACTTTACGGAAAACATGGGGGTATTTCCAGCGCACTCAACACGGGGCTGGCTTCGAAATCCTGTGCAAACGATATAATCATTCCTCCCCGGCAATCACGATGCGGTATCTCGGGATCAGCGATGATGAAGTCTGCCAGTTGCTCATGAACGAAATCGGTTAGAATACCTATACAAAACAGTTTGTTGAAAAATAGTTGAAAATAAAATCGTGGATTTTTCAGATTTTGTACTATTCAACTTATAGGGAAGGTGTTTGTCCGAGCGGGCAAATCATCTTGTAACAGAAATAAAACAAAGGACACTTGCCGATGCAAATAGCATTGAACACAGAAATCATGAAAGGGGGTGATGCCAGCCAATAGATTCCACCAGCCTGCCCTACTCTACGCCGAGCCCCATCTCGTAAAACTGGCGGAGAAGAAAACTCCACAACCCAGCCATTTAGGAGCTGGCAAATTGAAGTAAGTGGAGTCGCAGTATGAAAAAAGAATTATGGACACAAAAGGAAGTTGCGGATTATTTTAGAGTTGTACCGAGTACGGTAAAAAACTGGCGAGATAGAGGCCTGATAAAATACTGGCAAGCGCCGGGATCAACACGGGTCCTTTATTTCAGGGATGAAATCATGGATTTCAGAAACCGAAACACATTTAACGTCAAAGGAGAGAAGCCGAAAGCATTGAAGAAAGTGCCTTTTATATCACCAAAATCAGATGAAGATTGGAGGATATAAGATGGCAAAGAAAAAATACCACCATTTGAATAAAAGAGGTAGCATTTGGTATTTCAGAAAAGGGACCACAAGATTTTCCCTTGAAACAACCGTAGCAACAGAGGCAATGAGAAAACGGGATGCCCTGCTGGAAAACTACCGAATATACGGTAGTTTCACGTTTAAAGCAGAGCAACAAAATGAAGAGGTTAAAACATTCGGGAAACTTACAAAAGAGTGGGCAAAAATCTACAAGAGTAAGGTAAAGCACACCACTTGGCGCGATTATAGATCCATCATGAATCGACATGTCCTCCCGAAATTCAAAGACCGCATAGCATCAGAAATCACTTACCCGGAGGTTGAGGCGTTTGTCAGCAGCTTGAAGTGTGGAAACAAGAGGAAAAATAACATCCTTGTCCCAATGCGCAGTATTTTCAAGTGGGGCCTAAAAGCGGGCAAATTAACTGAGAACATCATGGAAAAAGTTGACAATTTCAAAGTGGAAAGTTCAGACATAGAGCCTTTTACCCACGACGAAGTGGTCGTTTTGATAAACTCCATTGACCCGTTTTACCGACATTACCTGGCAACGCGTTTTTACACAGGCATGAGAGACGGAGAAATAAATGCTTTACGTTGGACTGATTATAAATCGACCATGAAACCAGAACCGAAGATTTATATCAACAAAGCCTTCGTTTACAATCAGGAAGGAGCGACTAAAACAAAAGGATCGAAAAGATACATCGACTGCCTTCCATTCGTAACCCAAGCCCTACGCGCTCAGAAATCGCTTACCGGACATCAAGAGTATATTTTTTTAACCAAGGACGGGGATAGAATGTCACCAGATCACTTTCGTGAGGTTATATGGAAACCAGCGATTGATAAAGCGGGCTTGACGTATAGGCCGCCGATTCAAACTAGACACACGTTTGCCACGATGATGATTTCAGTAGGTGAAGATATCGGTTGGGTGAAAAACATGCTTGGACACTCTTCTCTTCAAATGATCTTCCGACATTATTATGCCTGGGTTCCAAGAAAGGGACGCAACGATGGTAGATTATTTATGGCCTCAATTGAGGATGAAACGGCCAAGGAGAAAGAAGCGATTTGAAAAAAGTGTCACAAAAACGTCACACCCCTGCCTCAGAAGGCGAAAAAACAGACCCGCTACCGCCTGTTCCTAAAACCATAAAACCCCTGTTTCCAAGCACTGAGAAAATTCCCGTATGGCTTGAAAACAGGGGCCTTGTACTAAAAAAGCCCTAACCGAAATTAGGGCTTTAATATTTTTGGTAGCGGGGAAAGGATTTGAACCAATGACCTTCGGGTTATGAGTCTGAAATTAAAATTTCCCTAGCTTTGTACCAAAACCCCTGTAACGACAATAAAACCCTTTAATAAAAGGTACTTTCTTCACTGGCTAAAAATTTATTTTCACATGAAATACGTTCAATATATTCAATAACGGAGTAAAAAAGTGTCACAAAAACGTCACACCTGGGAACAAGACACATCGCCTTCACAACGAACAATAAAAAAGCAAACAATAATATAAAATAACATTTTCGAAGCCCTTTATCCTGGTCCCTTCCCTACCCTGTCACCGATAAAAACACCCACAGAAACACCGCGCCAGCATTCACTCCGTGTGTGCCGATTGCACCCAACATGCTGTAATTACATATGATTGCTGTAATACCCTGTAACACCAAAGCACACCACAATAACCATATTTATATATAATTTCAGTATGTTATACAGAACAAGAGTGTTTCATTTGCGTGACAACCTTCCCCCCATGGCAGCTTCAAATAAAAGCCGAAAAAAACGAAGAAAAACTTCCCATTGAGGGCAAATTCATTTATTTTAGGAATTCATCCTTTGACAAGCATTCTGATCCCGATTACCGGAGGAAAGGCGCATGACAGAACCGGAAGCCGCTATCGAAATTCACCAAGGCAACACGAACATATTACTGATCGCTCCACATGGTCATCCTGATGATGATAAGAACACAGGGACGATTGTCCGCCAGGCTGCCGAGCAAAATGGATATTATGCCATCATCAACGAAACTTACCGAAAACCTGATGACCAGAACAATGATCCAACCGCAAATAAAGAGAACAAAAGAGTCAACCTCAACAGAACACGTCAGGTAGAGGAACATCTGAAAGAGGAGTTTCTGGACCGGCTCATTGCGTACAAAGATGAAATCGTTAAGAAGCATGACAAGGCCTTGTTGCTCTGGATTCACGGGGCCGAAAATGCAAGTGTTCGAAACGATGTAAATGATAAAGTGGGTATCAATCCAAAGGAAATAAAAATACTGATTGGGTATGGTCAAGATGCTGATGAGGTTCAGCAGAGGCATACAGCACCAATCGGGACTGTTCAAAAAATAATCAGTGGTTTGAATCAGGTCAACATCAAAGCAGTCCCAGCCAATGACACTATCCGTCAACAAAATTTAGATAAAAAGAAAGAAGACAGGCAGAAAAGCTTTTGCGCTTGGGACCGCCACAATATGAATCAGTTTTTCAGGGTGGGAGAGTATCATGACCCCAATGTTGAATCCATCCAATTAGAATTCAGGATGAAAGATTGCCGTGATACAGATGAAAACATAGAAGCCACTGCCAGAAATCTTGGCCAGGCCATTTCTCCCCTTGTATCGTCTGAAAACAAAGAAGCCTCGACGGAGGAGCACCAAGAGGATACATCTGGCCAGGATAAGACCGTAGCCGGGCAAACGTCCGATTCAAAGAGCAGTGATGGTACCATTGAAATAGAAGATCCGGTTGTCGAGAGGGCCTATCTTAAACTCGCCCAGGTCTTCTCAAAAAATTATGAGCAAGCATTGATGGAGGCCGGTCAGTACATCGTCAGAACATTTTATGGCTGTGAAGAAGGGATTGAGGATCAGGGTTATCAGGAGGACTTCCCATTCAATGAAGAGGTTATTGAGAATGCCAGGTGTAAGACGTCTCCATTGGAAAGCTCCCTTCGGCAATTGTGCGCTAAAATCGAGGGTGAAAAATCTGGCAACACTCCATCCCAGGCCTGGATCTACAACGCTGTGAATCTGGTGGTACAGGAGTACGATCTGAAAAAAGAACTTAAAAGCGATTTCTACACGTATGGAAGCCTCATTTTAAGCCACAAAATAACACTCCTAAAAATAAAAGAGATGCCCCAAAAGCTTGAACTTATCCGAGAAGCCGCTGGAAACCATTTTACCGCAGTATCGTTCAAAAAAAGAGTGGCCGAATCATTGCCTGCGAAAGAGACCCGACCCATTGCCCTCTCCACCCTTTTGAAGAAGCCAGAAGAACTTGTCAAAGATGAGTTTGCAGACTTTCTTTCCCTGCCGACGTTGAAGGGAAAGGGAAAGAAGACACTGGCAAACATGAAAATTCTTGCGGAGGAACAATCCCAAAGTGTTGAATCGGATATAGAGAACCTGAAAAAGCGTATTGAAGAGCACAATCGGTATTTGGGAAAGTACGCAGAAGTAAAGGCCAATTTAGAAAAAGCTATTAAATCCAAGGGGAAAAAAGCAAAGAAGAAACCGGCCAAACGTAAACCCCAAGGGCCTCAAATTATAAGCGTCAGCAGGCGGACTGATATCCCAGCATTATACAGTGACTGGTTTTTTAATCGGATTAAAGAAGGGTTTGCAACATACAGAAAGGATTTGACCGTAAAGCCCAAAAAGGTCTCTTTAAAACCAGAAGATGTCCGCTGCTTAGTTTTCTGGACAAAAAATCCAGAACCTATGCTAAGCAGGCTGGATGAACTAGAAGGCTATCAGTATTATTTTCAGTTCACCTTGACACCTTATGATAAAACTCTCGAACCACATCTACCGCCCAAAGATAAACTTGTTGAAACATTTATCCGGTTGTCTGAAACCATCGGTAAAGACAGAGTAATTTGGCGCTACGATCCCATCTTACTTACGGATGAGATCAATGTTGAATACCATAAAAAGCATTTTGCAGAATTAGCTGAGCGGTTACACAAGTATACCGAAAAGTGTAATATCAGTTTCATATCATCGATGAAAAATGTTTCAGATGATAATAAAAACATTCTGAAATTGAACGACACGTCCCCAAAAGTGAAACGTGAGTTAGCCAAAGAACTACATAAAATTGCATCTCGCTATGATTTGCAGATACAAGCCTGTGCTCAAACAATTGACTATTCTGATGTTCACATAGTCCGCTCCACTTGCATAGACGGAAATTTCATTGGTAACCTCATAGGGAAGAAGTTCGATTTCGAAAAAGATCCATCCCAAAGAAAGCATTGCCAGTGCGCTGAAAGCGTTGATATTGGTACAGATGAAACCTGTATCCATGGCTGTTTTTTCTGCTATGCTACCCACGATCATACACAGGCTAAACTTAAATATAAACGCCACAATAAAAACTCGCCGCTGTTGATAGGGACCCCAGAAGATAGGGATGTTGTGATTTGGGAAATAAAAAATAACGAATGGACATTGAGCAAGAATAATGTAAATTTTTCAACCGGCTGTTCTAACAATTGCCTGTATTGTTATGGCCGCTATATGCCATATGCCAGGAATCAGGAAAAGAAAGCCAAAGACGCAGGGCAAACATGGCATTGGAGTGAGCCCATTATCCGAGAGAATCATGTAAATAGAAAGCAGACTCGTAAAGACGGCCGTGTTGGCTTCCCTACCTCCCACGACATTACGTCAGACAATTTGAACGAATCTATGATCGTTCTTGGCAAACTGTTGGAAGCAGGAAATGACGTCATGGTGATTTCAAAACCCCATCTTGACTGCATCAAAGCCATTTGTGAAAAGTTCCAGAAGTATAAGGATAAAATTCTTTTCCGCTTTACCATCGGGGGGAAAAGTGAAGACATCTTAAATTTCTGGGAACCGAAAGCCCCATCATATGCGGAACGCTTCGAGGCTTTGAAGCATGCTTATGCTCAGGGTTATCAAACATCCGTCAGCATGGAACCGATGCTGGAATATGATCGGGTGCAAGAGATGGTTGATGATTTCATGCCCTATGTATCAGACGCGATTTGGTTCGGTAAAATGAATCACATCCCTGCCTTCAAAGATCCTGACGGACGCTTAGAAGCGGAACTCGCAAAAGTCGAAGCAGGCCATTCAGACGATAATATCCGTGCTCTGTATGAAATTTACAAAGACAATTCCCAGATTAAATGGAAGCTGGCATTCAAAGAGGTGTTGGGTATACCGCTGCCACCGGCCCCTGGGATGGATGTTTGAAAAATAATGACAAAGACCGTTACTGAAACAAAGAAATCTATAAAAACATTTCTAAGGGAATATCTTGAAAAGCTCAAAGTCGCATGGCCTTGTGTTCTATTTTTCTTCTTTATCTACGTCCATATTCTGATGCTCTGGATTTTTCCTTCGGAGGCCAAGATTCTAAATACCTGTACAGCATCGTTATATCAAATAATTGGAGCAGTATGTGTTTTAATCCAAATTGATGGAAGTCTTAAAATATTAAAAGGCAGTAATCTTGTTAAATCCATAAAGCATTATTTGAGTTCATGGCCGAAAAGAACGACTCGAACGACGATTATTAACTTAAAAGCTGAGGGAATAACTTGTAAAAGCAGTTTTTCTGCGACGGTGAGTATAGGTAACGCTCCTGATACTCTTGAAGAAAAAATCAATCTTCTTACACAAAAAGTTGATGAAATCGATAAGAAAATAACCAAGAATCGACGGGAGTTACTGCTTCAAATAAATAAAATACAAGACAAAAATGCCAAACAGATAGAAATAGTTAGCAATGAAATCCAACAACTTAGAACAAATCTTGAAACCACTGTTGTTGGGGATTATAAAATCGCTATTTTCGGAGTTCTTATGATAATCTATGGTATCATAATTCCGATGATTGGACTGTATACAGAGTGACCATTTAATTTGCACATTATAGCTTCATCCCACAAAGCTTCTCTTCAAGCAGTTCCCAGTCTGGCATATACTTGCACAGTTCCTGATAAAATGCCTTGGAATGATCCTTGTGTTTGATGTGGACCAGCTCGTGAACAACGATATAGTCGATCAGGGTAAACGGCAGTTTGACGGCATCATGGTTAAGGATGATTTCATTGTCCGGGGTACAGCTTCCCCAACGCTTAGATAACCTGCGGAACTTCACAGCAGAAGGGTACAGGCCGGTAGTCTTACTCCATTTCTTTACTCTGGGGGCAATTTTAATCCCCGCCTTTTCCCGGCAAAATAATTGAAGGGCCTCATTGATGGCCGCGTCCCTGTCCGGCAGCTTCGGATTCAGCAGTATCTTGAACTTGGAATGGGTGAACTTGACCTTGGTTTTCCGAATGGTGGAGTCAGGTACAATCTCTGCGTAATAACGCCTGCCAAGATATAGTAGCCTTGATCCGGAAACGATTTTACCTTGTGGGATGCGCTCCACCAGTTTCAGCTTTTCGAGTATCCACTTACCCTTCTTATAGATGGCCTCTTTGGCTCTTTCTTCGGCTATCGGTGGGCTTTTGAGGATAACCCCCTCATAGAAATCAACGGTGATATAGGCGTGTTTAAGGGCCTTATCTGTGATGTGGTGGAACTGAATTTCCTGGGTTCCGTATTTTACTGCCAGCACCGCTTAATTCCTTTTGATTCTGTCCACCAGAGAGATGGTAAGTGACTGGATCTCTTTGGGAGGCACATTGCCGCGAAGAACGTTTTTAATCTTCACACGCATCTGTTTCTGGACTTCATCTTTGGCGTCCCAGCCGGTGATAGACAACTCTTCCGCAATGCCGTTAAAGATCTGGCCGGTAACATATTTGGCGTCTTCCATACTCTGTTCGAGGGTTTTATACACGGCAAACTCACGGTCGGAACCAAAGCCCATATCTTCGGCTTCTTTACTCTTATTAACGATCGTGGCCTGAATCTGATCGAACTCCTTGAACAACTCCACCTGAGTGATCTGGTTCTTTTTGCGCATTTCGATCAACTCTTCCAGCTTATCGGCCAGGGGTTTGTAGAAGTCAGGGTTATTGTCCAGTTCGACCTTGATTTTGTGTTTGAGACGGTTGGCCCGTTTCAGTTCTTTGGATTTGGGGTCTTTGGTTTTGTCGATTTCTTCCTGGAACTTTTCAACGTCGATAATAGATACCGGCTCATCCAGAAGAGAGGTTATCCCCTCAGCCCTTAGATGCTCATCGATCAGGGCTTGCAGTTTCTTACTCTCATCTCTGGAAATCCGCAGTGACTTATCCACATAGGCGTTGGCAGCTTCCAGCTTAATTTCGTTGAACAGGTTGAAATCGTCTTTGTAAACCAGGGCCTCTTCATCAGGCAGCACGATATTCAGGGACTTGTTGAACTTTTTGAGTAGCTCTTTGAATTCATCCCGGATGTCTACGGGTTCAAGGTGTTGTACCGCCTTATCAACGTACTCCTGGCGCTTTTTGTTACGGTCAATGCCCAAGGGTTGGAAGAAGGCTACAAGCTTGTTATGCCGCAGTTTCAGCTTGGTGATCTCCTCACTGATATTTACCATCACGTCATCCGGTTCCAATTCTCCTGCGAACACCTCCATGGCATCCACCAGGTGATTGGAAATACCGCAGTAATCAACGATAAGGCCAGCAGGCTTGGAGCCTCTGGTACGATTTACCCTGGCGATAGCTTGAAGCAGATTGTGGGCTTTCAGAGGCTTGTCCAGGTACATCACCATGGCAATGGGGGCGTCGTAGCCAGTCAGGAGCATGTCAGAGACTATTATCAGGGCATCGTTGTTAAACTGTCTCTTACCGCCCTTGGACAACTCGTTTTCGTTACCAAAGGGCAGCTTGAAGTTTTCTATGACCTGTTTGATTTCGTGCTCAGGAGTGGCGATTTTCGCGTATTCAGCAGGGTCCTTTTTAGGGGAGAAACTCATCACCACCCGGCTGTTAAAGCCGTGTTTACCATCCTTTTTCAGGTCTTCAAAGGCCTTCTTGTAGGCAATGGCAGATCTCCGGTTGTAACACACGACCATCCCCTTATACCTATTCGGATAGACCTTATCCCTGTAATGCTCAATGATGTTTTCGGCAATGCGCTTGATACGCTGTTTGCCGGTCATATGCTTTTTAAGGCTGGTGGCTTCCTGTTTAAGTTTTGCCTGTTTCTGCTCAGATTCGCCGCCGAAATAATATTTGAATTGTTGTTCCAACAACTCTTTTTCGACGTAAAGCTCCGGGATACCGTCTTCATACAGGATGGGAAGGGTTGCACCGTCTTCAACGGCCTGACGGATATTGTAAACGTCCAGGTATTTACCGCCGTAAAATTTGCCCAAAGTAGATTTTTGTTCAGTGTCAATCGGGGTACCGGTGAAGGCTATGAACTTGGCATTTTTGAGGGCCTGGCGCATGAAGCCTGCTAAGAAGCCGTACTGGGACCGGTGAGCCTCATCCACCATGACGAAAAGATTTTCCTTTTCAGAGATGACTTCTATTTCTTCCTTGGAAACCTTGATGATATTGCCCTCATCGTCTGTTTCCTGGAACTTCTGGATTGTGGTGGTGATGGTCTTACCGTAGTCATCTTCAAGCAGTTTTTTCAGGTGTCGTACTGATGTGGCCTGAATCGGATTAGGGAAGCCGCAGCGGTTAAACGTTCTGGAAATCTGGTCATCTAAATCCGTGCGATCGGTCAGAATGATGATGGTGGGATTCTTGAAGCCGCTTTCCTCCCGGCGTAGTTTCGTTGCCAGGTACACCATGGTGATGGATTTGCCGGAGCCCTGAGTATGCCAGACTACGCCACCCTGGTTATCGGTTTGGAGCTTCTGAATGGCTTTGTTAACGGCCCTGACCTGCTGATACCGAGGCAGAATTTTGATCTTGGTCCCTTCGGCTACGTGGTAAATGACGAAATTCCGGATCAGGTCCAGGAACTTGGGCTTGTCGAACAGATTATATAAAAGGATGTCCTGGGCCGTGGGTTCCTTCCCCAGTAACTCTTTCAGAGAGGTGGTGTCTTCTGATTTGAACACCTGGTAGTGAGCTTCTTTCGCACCTATTGCACCGTATCTGCCACCTACCTTATATACGCCGACGCAAAACTGATTGTGCTGGAACAGCTTTTCACTGCGCCATTGATACTTTTCCAGATCTCCTATGGCAGTACTTTCAGCATCCAAGACCTTGGGGGATTTACATTCGATGACGGCCAGTGGCATTCCGTTGATGAAAACAACAAGGTCCGGGATAGAGTTGCTGTCCTTTCCCTTGAACTTCATCTGGTTCACTACCAGAAAATCGTTGTTGCCGATGTTCTCAAAGTCAATGAAGGCAACGCCCTTATGGATTTCTTTGCCGTCTAGGATTTGCTTGGGCGTGTATTCGCGGGTTGACAGGAGCGTGTGGATATATTCATTGGCCTCCATCAGGGACGCTGCCGGCACGGAGGTAATTTCCTTGAACGCGTTATTAACGTTGTTTTCGTTCAGCCATGGGTTGATACGCTTGATGGCATTTTTGAGCCGGTCCTCCAAGATAACTTCATTGATAGAAGATCGTTCATCATCCTTGGAACCGTTGAGGTAAGTGTAGCCGAGTTTCTCAAAGAGTTTGATTGCCGGAAGTTCAGATTGTAGATACTCAGGTGTTTGTGCTGTCATGGAATCACCCTGGTTTATGTTGAGCATATTTATTTTTCAATTTTAGATACCAAATTTTCAATCCCAAAGTAAAACATGATGGCTTGGTATCACTTACTGTTTTCAAAATAAGTTTAGACACTTCTTCCACATGAGTATTGAAGGAATGAGTCATTTGCTTAAATTTTGAATTCAGATTTGAAAATTCTACCCTAGTAGCTGTCCCGTTCCGGTATTTAAAACCGTATTCATCGAATGCATTGAAAAAATCTTCTAATTCATTGCCGGGTATTTTGATATCAGGTGCATAGAGAGCGCTTAATGTTTTCGCTCTGCTTCTCATTGAAACAAAATCATTCCAACTATACTCATCTGATTTGAGGGAACTGTCTATAATACTACACGATGCCTCACTTTTTAGCATTTGTATAGCGTGGTAATGTTTTGTATATATTCTAAGATAGGTTTCAGTAAGCAATTGATGAAGCTCTTCGAGCTTTTTTATCTTGTTCTCACGGTCTCTTCTTCTATCTTCTTTACGATTATTGTAAAAAGCTGTCGCAAGGCTGGCAATAAATGCAATGGCACCTCCGAGCAGTACGCCCCAGAAAGCAATCATTTCCTTTTCCATCAATGCCCTCCAATCTCAATTTATATTTTTACACGCATCTGTCCTGTCAAAAGTTGCTGGGAAAGGCCTTTTTTCAAGGTCTGGTACTGGGATTTCTTCTGGTTCAGGATCTCTATTTTATCATCCACAGTGGAAAGGATGGTGGCTATTTGTTCTTGCTCTTCAATGGGGGGTAAAGGGATTACCATTTTCTTGAAAAAATCTAATCCAATTGTTTTTATTGTTGTACCATTGGCAATACGTTCGAATTTCGGTTTCCACTTTTGAAGCAGATAGAATAAAAACAAATTGAATAAGGTGTCGCTGCACTTCCAGGCAATGAAGTGCTGACTGACCGCCATTTCCTCATTGATAATAGTGCTTTTCCCTATACCAGCATCACGGGATATAATTACGGTTCCCTCTTCAAGTTTTACCGCAGATGAATTATCAATTCCGGCTTCACTGATGTTATATTCAGTTTCATTCAAGTAGCGCGTATCAAGCCTGAAACTATCAGCCAATGAAACCCATTTAATCCCTCCGTTCCAATATTCTGGGATTTTACGATTAGGAGTATGCCCACTTTTTCTTACAGAGACGGTATTGATATTCACAACATCCCACGCCTCCGGTATTCTCCCAATCTTCGTATCCTTAAACTCTGTATGCCCAATACCTTCTGTCAGGAGTTTTTCCATCAAACCCTTTTTCAACTGTTCGGTCTGCTGGATTTGGTTCTCTATGGATGAAATCTTGTCATCTACGGTGGTGAGTATGGATGCAATTTTCTTTTGTTCTGTGAGGGGTGGAAGTCTTAGATAAAAATTCTGAACGTCTTTTTTTGTTATATTTGGGTCTTTTCTGCTACTTGTTGCAACGTCCCTCCAATTATTTCTAAAAGTAATGAGATAATAATTTAGAAACTCGGAGGAGTTCTCTTTATTCGGTAGCAATGCTGTCATTGCTTGATTTGTTGCAGCAGGAACACCCAATATTCCAGTCCGCCCTATTTGATTAAACCCTCCATACATCGCAATCAAGACAGTTTGCCTGGGAAGAATTTTCATTGAACATTCTTTGGCAGCAACTTCTGTTATTCTCTCATCTGTCAATTTAATATAAGAATTATTCAAATCTGCTGTTTTTACCCATGGTATTGTACCCAAACTATAATAATTCGTCTTTTTTCTTGATGGGGTTTTACCAGAGCTTAACTCGAATAAATCACCAATTTTTTTTAAATCCCAGCCCTCTGGTATCCACCCAATCTTCGTCTTTTTATATCCGTCTCGCTTTTCCATCACTACAACCCCAGCTCTTTCAGGAATCCAGTCAGTTTGTCATCAATGGCCTTTTCCTGCGCCTCTATGTCCTTGATGCTGGCAAGTGTAGCAACCAGATCCACGGGTTCTTCCTCTTCACTGGTATCGATGTATCTGGCGATATTTAGGTTGAAGTCGTTTTCTTTGATTTCGGCCATATCAACGATGCGCATGTACTTGTCAATTTCTTCACCGGCATCATAGGCATCGACTATTTTTTTGACGTGCTCGTCTTCAAGGCGATTCTGATTTTTACCCTCCTTGAAATCCTGGCTGGCATCAATGAAGATCACCTTGTTTTTCAGATGCTGGGGTTTGGACTTATTCACCACGAGGATGGAAGCAGGAATGCCGGTGTTATAAAAAAGCTTCGAGGGCAGACCAATAACCGTTTCCAAGATGTCATCTTTGAGTATGCCTTTACGGATCTTGCCTTCTGATCCCGCCCGGAACAACACACCATGCGGCAGCACGATACCGAGTTTTCCATCCTGTTTCAGAACGCTGATCATGTGTTGGAGGAAGGCCAGGTCAGCATAACCGCGAGGGGGAATACCGTATGACAATCGGCCGTAGGGGTCAGACACCATTTTATTATAGTTGGGCGCGACCTCTTTGCCCTTTTCATTGACCTTTACGTCTACCTCAACTGGGTCCCACCATTTTTTCTGGGAGAACGGTGGATTGGCTATTACCCGGTCGTAGATCATCAGCTCATCATCTTCGGATTTATGTTTCGGTGTTGCCAGAGTACAGCCCTTTTTGATGTCGGCATCAGCGTAGTTGTGAAAGATCATGTTGATCTTGCATATGGCCCAGGTACCAAGGTTCTTTTCCTGGCCGTAGAGGCTGGCATCCAGAAGGCCGCCTTTCAGTCCGCCGTGGTCAGCTATGTATTTAGCACTTTCAACCAGCATACCGCCGGAGCCGCAGGTGGGGTCATAGATTTTGTTAGTGGGCTCAGGTTTGATCAATTGGACAATCAGCCGCACAACCCCCTTGGGAGTATAGAACTCTCCACCTTTTTTACCGGCATCATCAGCGAACATTTTGATGAGATACTCGTAGGCATCCCCCAGCAGGTCCGGAGTGTAGAGGTCCTTGTTTTTCAGGGAGTATTTGTTGAAGTGGTTCAGGAGGCGTTGAAGCACCGCATCGCTTAAAACTTCTTTGTTCCCGAAATGAACTGCCGTCATGACGCCTTCAAGGCCGGTGTTTTCTTCCTCAATGGCTGCCAGGGCTTCATCAATGGATTCACCGATGTTCTCGGTCTTTTCGATCAGGGCTTTCCATCTGGCGTTTTCCGGCAGGAAGAACTTATGGTAATCGGGATCACTTTCGGCCTCTTCCTTATCCCAATCCTCTTCCTGGACAAGCTTTTCGGTTTCTTCCTCAAATACATCATTGGCACGTTTCAAGAACAGTAAGCCGAAGATATAGTTTTTAAAATCACTGCTGTCGATGCTTCCGCGGAGGATGTCAGCAGAACCCCAAAGCCAGGATTCCAGAGATGGTAAGTCGAGCGTCATTTATTGTGCTCCGATTCGAATCAGGTTGATAACCGTACATTTCAAGTTGCTGTTTACACCTGAAAGCGCTAATTATCAAGGACTGGTTTCGAATTGATCATGATCACCCGTTCTTGACCCAGCTTCGTGAAATATGGGGATTGGAAAAATACCAATCCCCTGCCCAACGGCAGTACCATCGCTTATCGAGCCCTACGCACCAACCTCACATGTAACCGAGATCTTTCATCCGCATAACCTTTTTCCGATAAAAAATCATCGCGGACACCGCCGGTAATATCCTTTTGTTCAATCGTAAATCTATGTGCGCCAGATTTTTTATCAACAAGTGTCTGGGTCCAGAATTTTCCCACAAAAGAGCCGAATTCATCATGTAAAATCGCCTCCCTGCCATCGTAATAAAGGTTATGAATATCGACAAATTCTTCTATGGTCGGAAGCCGCCAGTCAGTGTAGCCGCCTAATTTTGACTTTTTGGCATAATCAACAGCCTGGGCGTATGTATATACATACGTATCGGGGGTTCTGTCCCACATAAGACCGGTGCTTGTGTCAGTTATTACCTGTTTTGTCCGATTTATTATGAAGAGGGCACCATCCCTATCAGGGGTCTTTACGATGATGTCTTTGGGTGGGCCAAAATCCATTTTCTTAGGATCGGCATCAATGGTTACAGGAATCTCATATGTTCCAGGAATATGCCCATTATCAGCGTATGCTTTAATGATGTGGCGGCCAGGAGACAATGAAACTGTTATTTCCGATCCGATGCCTAAATTACCATCTCTATCACTGGTCCAGGTTACTTTGTTTGAAAAATCTCCGTTGAATGCCATTGCGCTTGCTTTCATTGTTAATGGCAATTCACTTTCGAGAAAGTGTCGATCATAGGGTGGTTCACTGATGAAAACTTGGGTGTCTTTTTCTGGTTCCGGTACTTCCTGTTCTTTTTCACAGGCCGTGAGGGTGATCAAAGAGAAAATGCAAAGGATACAAAGTGATTTGACAAGAATCTGCTTGGCGGTAAAGTTCATGAACTATCTCCATTTGAAAATCGAATTATGATTTGAAGATGATTTATGAAGCCCCCGGAATTAAAAATAAAAAGGGCGCGTGCTTCATGCTCATGCCCCACCAAAGGTACCGCCAAGTACCCACATACAGAACACAAACAGAAGACGCACCCTTATCGGGTGCGCTTCCGTCAGCATCGTCCTGTATGTTTAAAAATTGGCGGTTTTTATGGTGGGACGACGACTGCGTAAAACGCAAAACTATATTTTTAAGATGCTAAATAAACTTGTTTTTCATCAGCCTCCTAAATTTATCATAAAAGTTAAGGTGGGAGTTTTCTCCCAGCCTGAAACTATCATATCTAAATCGGAGAGCACAAGCAATAATAGGCCTTTCATACGTTTTTCATGACATCATGGTCTCATTTTTTTAAAGTCCCATATTTATCGCCTCTGGGTACCAGTACCATGAAATGAAAGTGCTTTTGCCATTCATCCATTATAGGGGGGGGGCATGCCAACCGCCAGTGAGTCTGCATAGCAAAGCCATCTGATACCTGTTCCATATGCCAGCACGTCCACAGTCAGCGCGAGACAGAATTATCCACACCCCCTCCCCCTGCACCTGAAAGTCAACGGGGAGAAACCATCCACCACTAAATCATCAACAGGGCTTAGGGCCTTTCGCATTTTAATCCAAAGCAAAGGAGGTTTCCATGAAGCACATCCGTGACACTAGGCCATTGCAGCGTTTCTCATCACCGCCGAGCCGTGCCCCGGCATCAAGCAACATTGTTCAGTTCCCAAGGCGATTTCGTAGTCAGAGCAGAAGATCTCTCGGAATCGAGCACCCTGATTGGAAGGAACGCAGAATAACTTCAAAGCAGCGGTGGTACATCAGGTTACTTGCCGGACAGGCCGGTATCCGTATCCAAGACCTGAACCAGCATTGTTACCGTGAATTCGGAGCGGATTTGAGCACCATGACCCGGCCAATGGCATCTGATGTCATCCAGGGCCTGAAACGCAAGTATTACAAGGCACAGAGCCGTAACACGATTTAACAGACGCCCCTCATGGACAGAAATTTAACCCCAGTAGGCGGTTGTCACAAACACTGACAATCTCACCCGTTGGGAAAACTTTAACGAAAGAGGAGAAGCATCATGACTAACGAACCAGCCGCAGAACAACTGGCAAACATCCCTGGTCTGTATGAAACCGATCACATAAGCATCCAAGATAAAATAATCCATGCCCATTTCTTTATCGGAGAATCTCACTGGTTCATCACAGAATTTGACCAGGTGGATACAATGTTCGGCTTTGCCATTCTGAACGGGGATTTTGAAATGGCGGAGTGGGGATACATCTCTTTCGCAGAGCTGAAAGAGATCAATGTCCTGGGCATGTTCCAGGTCGAATACGACGTTCTCTGGGAGCCAAAACCGGCCAGAGATGTGGAATTGATCCAGCGAGCAAGACACTGTGCGTAAAGGCGAAAAACACCCGTTTTAAACCCACACACAAAACTGAATACTCATTATTTGGTTTGGTCAAACATTTCTTAAACTGAGCATTAGAGGCCTTCCTGGGCATTTCCAGCGAAGGTTTTTTTATGCCCAAATCAAGGAGACAGCTATGGAAAAATTGCAGTACCACCATTGCCAGCAAATGGATCTGTTCAACGTATCAGAGGAGCAATACCCAATGCCCCAGTTCGTTTCGGCCTACCGCGTCAG
>MDTD01148463.1_pt1 | contig 25828 bp, 22 predicted proteins | sample 811221 | NCBI WGS metagenome assembly MDTD01 (sample SAMN05326646, study PRJNA326480) | marine metagenome | isolation source: seawater | place: Pacific Ocean: South West | collected 2011 | reverse complement strand
TTGCATAAGTGGCTTCAGCAATAACCTCCATCTATTAGGCCTCCTTTTCTGATCTGCATGGCTCGTACATGAAGTTCTAAAAAAGAATCCTAAGGTCCTCGATGCAGCGGCGATTGGCGTTAACGACTCTGTAAAGGGACAGGCAGTGAAAATATTTGTTGTAAAGAAAGATTTTTCTTTAACGGAAGATGAGCTTAGATTATATTGCGATACACACTTAAAGGGCGGTAAATCTCCCGAGCACATAGAATTTATTAAAGCTATTCCTAGGACAAATATTGGCAAGGTTCTTAGGAAAAAGCTGCGAGACCTTTAGGGGGTCTCCCATAAAGGAAGAGCATGGAAAAGTTATCGAGTCTGGAAATTAGAAAGAGGTTTATTCAGTTTTTCGAAGAAAAGAGTCACCTTAAAATTAGTGGATCTTCTGTTGTTCCTCATAATGACCCAACCCTTCTTTTTATAAACTCAGGGATGGCCCCTCTTAAAAAGTACTTTTTAGGAAAAGAAGAGCCTCCTTCGCCACGCCTCTGTAATTTTCAACCATGCATCAGAACAAAAGATATTGACGATGTTGGTGACCGTCATCATTTGACAATTTTTGAAATGCTCGGAAGCTGGTCAATTGGAGACTATTACAAGGAAAAAGCCGTTGAGCTTGCGTACGAACTTCTTGTTGATAGGCTTGGTTTTGATAAAAAAAGGCTCTACGTCACTGTCTATGAAGGAAGTAAGTCTTTAGGTTTGGATGCTGACCTTGTTTCAGCAAAAGCATGGGAAAAAGTTGGAATAGACCCAGCTCATATCATTCAATTAGGGGAAGATAATTTTTGGGGACCCGCTGGTGAAACGGGACCATGTGGCCCTTGTACTGAAGTCTTCTATGATTGTGGCGATGAGTTTGGTCCTGCATGGGAGCCAGGCCAAGAGTTTGATACGACTAAAAGGTATATAGAGATTTGGAATGCAGGCGTTTTTATGGAGCTTAATAAAAATGCCGACGGAACTTTTACCTCTTTGCCCCTAAAGAGTGTTGATACAGGCTCTGGGCTAGAAAGAATGGCCATGATCATGAATGGCTTTGAAAGTGTTTATGAAACTGATCTTTTAAAGCCCATCCTTGATCTCTGTCTTAAATTATATAAAGTGGATATGCCAACTGGCAGAATGCTAACAGATCATTTAAGAGCTGCGACTTTTATTATAGCTGAAGGGGTCGCGCCAGGAAATGAGGGACAAGGCTATATTCCTCGCCGCCTTTTAAGAAAGTGTATAGCAGCACTTGTTAAGGGTAAGGTAGAGAAAGTTAATTTTGATGAGGTGGTTGGGAAAGTTATAGAAATCCTTGCTCCGATTTACCCTCAGATAAAATCAAATAGTGAGTACGTCTACCATCAAATTAATACGGAAATTACTGACTTCATGCCTATCGTAAGAAAGGGCCTAGATAAAATTGAAGACGCTTGCGAAAACTTAAAAGGCAAGACTTTCCCAGGCGAGGTTGCCTTTGATCTTGTAACCACATTTGGTTTACCCCTAGATGTGATTTTTTCAGAGTTAAACGAAAAGGGGTTAAACCTTGATCAAGATGCCTATGAAAAGGCTTATGAAAAACACCGTTCAGTCTCAAGAGTTGTTAAGTCAACCTCCGGTGCTGGCGGAGCGAGTGATGAAAAATTAGCATCTTCCCTTAAAGGTTTAGAAGCTACCTCCTTTCTCGGTTATGAAAAGATGGAAGATAAGGGAAAAGTTCTTAAAATGTTTTCCCAAGGCGATGAGGTCTCTGAAGTAAAGAATAATGATGAATTTCTTTTAGTTTGCCATCAGACTCCTTTTTATGCCGAATCGGGTGGTCAAGCAGGGGACTTTGGGTGGGTGGAAGCAGGTTCAGGCAAAGCTGAAATTGTTGATACAATTAAGTGGGAAAAGATTCATCTTCACAAGGCCAAAATGACAGAAGGAAAAATGAATATTGGTGAAGAGGTGAAACTTTCTGTAGATAAAGACACAAGAGTTCAAACAAGAAATAACCACTCAGCTACCCATTTACTTCATTCAGCTCTCCATGCAGTTGTCGGAAAGCATGCTCTTCAAAAAGGATCTGCTGTTAATCATGAGAGGCTTCGTTTTGATTTTCAAAACAATAAGGCGTTGACTGAAGAAGAAATTGAAAAAATAGAAAATATCGTTAATGAGTGGATTAGAGAGAACTCAAGTGGAAAAACTGAGGTTCTAGAATATAGAGACGCTCTTGAAGCTGGGGCTCTTGCTCTTTTTGGAGAGAATTACGAAGAGAAAGTTCGAGTGGTTACTTTTGGTGAAAACTCTGTTGAGCTTTGTGGAGGAACCCATGTGCCTTCGACAGGTGAAATTGGACTTTTTGTTATTACTTCTGAAAGTAGTGTGGCGAAAGGGATAAGAAGAATTGAAGCCGTAACGGGTGTTGAAGCTTTCAAATTGCTTCAAAGTCGATCAAAGATTGTAAAGCAAGCAAGTAAAATGTTAGCGGCAAAGCCAGAGGATATTGTTAACTCTATTTCCCAACTTCAAAAGAAGTCTAAAGAGAAGAAAAAAGCCAGGGAGAATGTTTCTTCCTCTTCAGTTGAATATAAAGAAAATCTTAACCTTACTCTTAAAAATAGTGCCAAGTTTATGATGGCAAGACTTGATCAGGATAAGAATGCGCTTAAGACTCTTGGTGACCAACTTATAGATAAGGGTGAACAGGATATTGTGACTCTTGTTGGGGTAGAGGAAAAGTCTGTCCGAACCTTTGTGTGGGTTAAGAAGGAACTTTCCAAAAAGGTTAATGCATCCGACCTTTTAAGAAAAATTTTGACTCCGATTGAAGGTAAGGGAGGTGGGAAGCCTGTTTTTGCCCAAGGTGGAGGATCAAAAATTGAAGATGTCTCAAAAATGTTTGACCTTGTCCAAAGTGGTGAACTTGCTAAATGGTTTGAAGAGAGAATTTAAGCCGGTTGGAATATTTTCAAAATTGCAACGACTAGAACACCCGTAACAGAAACATAAAGCCAAATGGGGTAAGTCCATTTGGCCAGCTTTTTATGAGTTTCCCATTTCTTTTGCCAACCCAAATAGAAGGTACCTAAAACCATAGGAAGAGCTCCAATGGAGAGAACAATGTGTGAAATAAGGATGAAAAAATAGATAGGCCTAATTGCACCTGTTGCTAAAAACTTGGTGTCTCCATGGAGTGTATGATAGGTAATGTAGCTTAAAAGGAAGACTGCTGAAAAAATTAAAGAACTTATCATTAACTTAATATGCTTTTCTTTATCACCATTTTTTATGGACCTCACTCCTAAAAATAGGCAAATAGCACTACAAGAATTAAGAAAAGCATTTAAATAAGGCAGGTTCTTAACTAAGTTGGTTGGGCCAACTTCAACTGGATTCATGAAGTAAATGAGCCAAAAAAGAAAAGTGATAGCAGCTCCACTTATAAGACCGATAACAGAAAAAGCAGCAAGGTTTTGACGAATCATAAAAAGGGCCTTTTTTTTCTACCAAATATAAAATAAACCAGACTAAATTCTCATACTTTTCTTTAAGTAGGTGTGTAAACACTGCGGAGCTTCTTTTAGTGCAGTTTTTTGTTTTGCTATGCGTTTTTGCCTCATAATTTATAACTTTTGTTTAAATAAAAAAACTTCAATATGATTCTTTGTATTTGATGCCTTTTTTAAGGTGTATGGATTAAGGAGAAAAAAATTGAAAGAAAGATTAGAGGCCATTTTAGGAGACATTACAACTCTCGAAGTTGATGCCATAGTTAATGCAGCAAATGAAACGCTCTTGGGGGGAGGGGGTGTTGATGGAGCTATCCACAGAGCTGCCGGTAAAGAACTTTTGGAAGAGTGTCGGGGTTTAGGAGGGTGTTCGACGGGTGAGGCAAAGATAACTAAAGGTTATAATTTAAATGCACTTCATGTCATTCACACAGTAGGTCCTGTTTGGAGAGGAGGTAGTAAGGGAGAAGAAAAGTTTCTTCAAAACTGTTATGAGTCCACCTTAAAACTTTGTTTAAAAAATGGAATTAGGACAGTTGCCTTTCCTGCAATAAGCACTGGAATTTATGGATATCCAAAAAAAGAAGCTTGTAAGGTTGCTATAAAAACAATTTACGGCCTCCTAAATAGTCCAGATTCAACCAGTATAAAAAAAGTGATTTTTTGTTGTTTTGATAAATCTACACTGGAAATTTACAAAAAAGAGATAGATTTTCTTTAGGTTAATGAATTGAAAATTGAAGATTACTTAAAAAAGTCTTTGAAGAAAATTTTCTTCAATCTATAATGGAGGCATGAAAAAAATCCTTGTTGTTGATGACAATCCAGATATTAGACGATTAGTTAGTGAGACCTTGAAAAAAAGTTATGAGGTAAAGCTGGAATCGACCGGAAAAGGTTGTTTAAATGAAATACAGAACTTTTCCCCTGATCTGTTGATTCTAGATATCATGCTACCTGATATGGATGGTTATAATATTGCCTCTGAGCTAAAACTTAAAGATCACTCTAAAAATATTCCAATAATTTTCCTTTCAGCAAAAGTTGGTAGTCCCTCACGGTCAATTGGCTATAAATTAGGCGCTATAAATTATATAGAAAAGCCTTTTGAACCTTATGAATTGTCAGTTATTGTCGATGGCGTTTTTTCCAATTTAACTGGTGAAAGGGGAGAAATTATTTCTTTGGAGAACTTACAAATAGATCTTTCAAGACAAGAGGTCAAAATTGCTGGCACACATGTATCTCTTACATCAAGCGAGTTTAAGATCCTCACGACTCTTGCTCAAAATAAAGGGGATGTGGTTAAGAGGAATATGATTTTAGATCTAATTAAAATAGAAGGTCATGATGTAAACGAAAGAATTGTAGACACCCATATCTCTACAATAAGAAAAAAGATTAAAGAATCTGAATTTTCAATAAAGTCCGTTTACTCCGAAGGCTATAGGCTAATTAAAAAAGCTTCTTAGAACCAATTACTTTTTATTCTTGAAAAATTAGCTGTTAAAATAGGGGAACCTTTTTAGCAAAGGATTATTTTGTTATCTTTTTCTTAAGGTTATAAAAAGTGAAGAGAAACTTACTATTTATTGATGATGAGTCAGAAATCTTAGAAAATTATAAAGCTTTTTTTCAAGAGCATATGGATAGGGACAAAAGACAAAGTAAAGAATTATCAAGCCAGGTTGAATTAATTGATAACTTTTTTGTTTACACATCGTTAAGTGGAGAGGGTGGTCTCTCTTTGGTCCGTAAAAAAAAGGAAGAAGGCGATTGTATTCATGTTTGTTTTGTCGACTTAAAGATGTCATCAGGCATTAGTGGCTATGAAGTTGTAAAAAGCATCCATGATATTGATTCTAAAATCGAAATAGTTGTTGTTACTGCCCACTTTGACAAAGTTATTGAAAAAATTTTTAAGTCAACAAGGCAAAGAGAGAAGTTTCTCTACTTGAAAAAGCCTTTTCACCGCTTTGAAATTATTCAATTGGCAAGAAATCTTTCAGAAAAGTATTTTAACAACGAAATTAGAGATAGCTTTATTTCTAATGTGTCTCATGAACTAAAAACTCCCTTGTCATCAATTTTAGGCTTTTATCAACTGATTGAAGATTCTGGCAGTGTTTCTGAAGATGGAAAAGAGTTTCTTAAAATTATTGGAAAGAATGCAAGGCTAATGAATTCATTGGTTCAGGATCTTATAACCTCTGTTGAGCTTAATAAAAATGAAATTGTTCTTAGAAAAGATAATTTGGATGTAAATGAATTTTTGAAAGATACCTATTTAATAGCAGTACCTATTGCTAAAGAAAAATTGAACATAAATTATCAGCTATCACTTTGTGATAAAAGTGAGAACTTTATTATCGATGAAGCAAGGCTTAGGAATTGTCTAGTTAACCTTATCAATAATGCCCTGAAGTTTACTGAAGTTGGTCATGTAAAGGTTTTTTGTAAAATAACCAAAGGAGAGGTCTTAATAACCGTAGCTGACACAGGAATAGGAATAGAAAAAGATAAACTAGATTACATCTTCGAGCACTTTAGTCGAGTTGAAAACGAACATCACGAAAAGCCAGGTTTGGGCTTAGGTTTAAATATTGCGAAGCAGATTGTCGATGCTCATGGAGGCCGCATAGAGGTGAAAAGTAAGTTTGGAGAAGGCAGTGAGTTTACAATTATTCTTCCTAAAAATAGTGGTTAATTTAAAATATGGTGATTAGAGAAAATGGTGGTCCCAAAGGGATTCGAACCCCTGACTGAGCTTTAGGAAAGCTCTGTTATATCCGATTTAACTATAGGACCATGGAAAAGAAGCCCATTTTTATCAAAAAGTTATTCTAAGTCAAGAATTCCAGTTACTCGAGTGGCTATTGTGCGCAAAGTCTTGAAAAAAAGGAACATCTGCAACGAAGATGGTGTGATGTTTGGTCTAAGAGAGGTTGGGTACTGATGATAAAGTTTCTAATTGAAGCCTATGTTTTTGTAATTATAGCCGATGTTGTTTTAAGTTATTTGCCACAGTTTAGGGGTGCAGAGTGGAGAGAACAGATAAAGAAGTTAGCTGACTTTACTTGCAAACCAGTTAGAGAGTTTATGCCTCAGGACTTACCCTTTGACCTTTCCCCCCTTGTTGTGATGATTTTACTTCAAATGGTCGCCAGCTTGTTCTAAATAGCCAATGGTTTAACTGTATTATTATTTTAATTGTGTAAAATTTTAATCTTGGTAGAATACTCAGGACAGGAAGTTTAGAAAAATTTGCAGGAAGTAATTTTTTGGAACAATCTCTACGGACATCTCATGGCCCCGGAAGTCCCTCTCCAAGTGGAGATAGGCTGAGGAAGGCTATAGAAAGAAACAGAGCTAAAAGAGCAAAGAAAAACCCTCAGCCTTCTAATCAAGCTATAATAACTCCACCTCCACCACGGGAAAACCCAAAGAGAACTGCCAGAGTTGAGCAAAATCGGCAGGTCCCTCAGAGGAGGATTCCTCCAAGAAGATCACCCTCGCATGCACCTACGGCCATGCCTTCAAAGCACCCTGATCATCTTAGAGATACTTTAGAAGAAGTAGAAAACTTTGATGACTTCGATGTTTATGATGAAGAAGATGATTTTGAAGAGGAAGATTTTGAAGAGCCTCCACGTGAGAGGTCATATAATCAAGCAACTCCTCCTAGAACCCAAAGAAGTAGTAGACCAAAAAGACCCATGAGGTCAACCCAAAGACAACAAGCAAGAGACAGGTCAATGCCGCCATCTCCACCTCCTCCAAGGAGAGCTGAAGCTACACAGGGTAATCTTCGGCGAGAGAAGCAAACAAGGGAAATACCAAAAAAGCATAGCCTTGAAGGTGCGAAAAAAGAAGTTGTCAGGCCACCTCGGACAGGTCGTTTAGACCAGCAAAAAAAAACTTTCAAGGTTCCTGAATTTATTCAAAGAAGGATTGATGGAATAAAAAGTTTTTTGGGCCCAAAGGAGAAATGGTTAAGGCTTTTTAAAAAGTTATCTTGGTTAGTTTGTTTTCTTCTTTTGGGAAGACTTGTTCTATCAGATCGTGGTGTGTTGGATTATTTTTCTCAGAAAAAAAACTATGAAAAAAAAGTACAAAAACTATCATACTTGCACGATCACAAGTTGGATTTAAAAAGGAAAATTAACCTAATCAAAAATAACAAATTCCATCAAAAAAAGTTGGTTAGGGACCATTTGGGCTTTATTTCTAAGGACGAATTTTTGATTCTATTTCAGAAAGGGAAATAGAAGAAAGCCATTGAAGTTGATCCCCATGGCTTAGCTTTTTTGCCAAATGAGAGTCGCTTCTCATTTCAAGAACATGGAAAGCGAATACCGTTCTGGCCCTAGGAATTGGAGGGGGCTCCTGGAAGCCCGGGTGATTCGGGAGATTTCTAACGATATCGACGATTTTAAGCTTTTTATCTAAGAAAAAGAGGTCCAATGGAAAATAGGTATCAGGCATCCAAAACGACCTTCTTCCTCTTTTTGAATAAAAAAATAGAAGTCCTTCATCTTTTTTAAATTGATTTTCAGAGACTCCACTAAGCCCTTTTGTTTTTTCTTCCTCTGTAAGCGCAAGCTTCACTCTAATAACCTCTCCAGAGGGAAGTTTAATCTTTGCAGTCTCCAAAGGATCTCTTTTATTAAAGAGTTCTAAAAGAGTTTGCTTTGTGCAACTTGTTAGTGTCAAACAGAGAATGGATGCGGCTATCATTAAAAGGCTTTTTGAGTTCCTTTTTTTAATGAGCTTCTTTGTGATTTGATGTATATAAATACGCATAACAGCAATCTAACCCAGTTTTAAAAGGGATGGCAATGGATAATTTACCAGGACTCATGAGAACTCACACCTGTGGACAATTGAGAGATAGCAATGTTGGAGAGGAAGTAACTCTTTGCGGATGGATAAATAAATACAGGAACTTGGGTGGACTTCATTTTGTCGACTTGAGAGATAAGCATGGTTTAACTCAGTTAGGTTTTGCAAGCTATGAAGGTGACCTCCAAGTTTTAAAAGATATCTCTTTAGAGTCTGTGGTTTATGCTAAGGGGAAAGTTTGTAAAAGGCCTGAGCCAGCAATCAACAAGAAAATGGATACGGGTTATGTTGAAGTTCAGGTGAGCGAGTTTCGAATTCTATCAATTTCTGATAAAGATAAGCTTCCTTTTTTACCCCTAGGTGCAAAAGAAGCTACAGAAGATCTTCGCTTGAGGTATAGATATTTGGATTTAAGGGGTCCTAAGCTTCAAAATATTCTTGCTTTAAGGTCAAAAAAGTCTCTTGAGGTAAGAGAGGTTTTGATGGGAGAAGAATTTGTAGAAGTAGAAACTCCTATTCTTTATAAATCAACGCCAGAAGGGGCGAGAGACTACATCGTTCCAAGCCGTGTCCATCCAGGCCAGGTTTATGCTCTACCTCAGTCTCCCCAGACTCTAAAACAGCTTCTAATGGTTGGATGTACTGATCGATACTTTCAAATGTCTCGCTGTTTTAGAGATGAAGATTTAAGAGCCGATAGGCAACCAGAGTTCACACAGATAGATATAGAAGCCTCTTTTGTTACGACCGATTCTATAAAAGCTTTGGCCACAAAATTAATGAAGAAATTATTTTCAATGGCTGATGATTTTTCATTAGAGTCTATGACTTATAAAGAAGCTTTAGAAAAATATGGAAGCGATAAGCCAGATAATCGTTTTGACCTTTTTCACTACAATGTAACTTCTTTGTTTAAAGAAAGTAACTTTGCAACTTTTCAAAAAGTATCAAGTGAGAATGGTCTTATTAAGGCAATGTTTTTAGGCTCAGATAAAGGTTCTTTATCCCGTAAAGACCTTGATGGTTTTGTTGATATTGTGAAGCCTCATGGAGGAAAAGGAGTCGCTTTTTTCAAGGTCCAAGATGGAAAAAGAAGTGGCGGGATTTCAAAGTTTATAGATAATGAAATGATGTCTAAGCTTGAATCCTTAGAAAAAGGAGATGGGGTTTGGATGTTCTTTGCTGACCTTTCTGATATGGTCGTTCATAACTCTGCTGATGCTGTAAGGCGCTTTCTAGGAAAGAAATTTGACCTTATAAGGCCAGGGTATAGCTTCCTTTGGATTCATGATTTTCCTCTTTTAGAGTGGAACCCTAAAGCTAAAAGATACACATCCATGCATCACCCATTCACTATGCCAAAACAAGAGCATCTAGAGTGGCTTAAGTCTGGAAAAGTTGATGATGAGAATGGTCCTCTTAAAGATATTTTAGCTGAAGCTTATGATGTTGTTTGTAATGGCTATGAATTAGGTGGTGGATCTATAAGAATCCACGACCAAGGTGTTCAAAGCGATATGTTTAAGGCCCTTGGGTTTTCAGAAGAGGAAGCTTTGAGGCAATTTGGGTTTTTTATTGAAGCCCTTCAATATGGAACTCCTCCTCATGGAGGTATTGCTTTTGGATTTGATAGAATTGTCATGTTGTTAGCAGGAACTGACAGTATAAGAGACGTTATCGCTTTTCCAAAAACAACTTCGGCTTCCGATTTGATGGCAAACTCACCCTCATCTCCATCAAAGGATCAAACTGAGGAATTGCATTTTAACTGGATAAATAAGAAAAATTGATTTAGTGATGGGCCTTTTTTAAGAGGCCCTCTCTTCTTCAAAAAGTTCTAATTGTCTTTCTTTTTGCATATCTTCTTTTTTTAATTTAGTACTTTCTGTTACCGCCGTATTGGAAACCCAGTCTTGTATTCCTTTGCCATCTTTTGTAATGAAGGGGATCAAGAAAAGGAAGGGGCCAATAAAAAAGCATAGGGAATAGGCTAGGCTTCGTAATAGACAATTTATAAAACTAGGAGCGTCCCCGTTATTTTCTTTTATTTTTATTTGGCAGATAAATTTACCAAATGTTTTTCCATTTCCTAGAAAGTGCATGAATGTGAAATAGGAAATAAAAATAAGAGGAAGTATAAGTATTGATAGACTTTTTGAGAGGTTACCAATTTTTGGTGAAATTTCAGGTGGTAAAATAAAAAAGCTTTTTAAAAAAGATTCCCAAGATAAGGCAAACCCTTTGTTAATGTACTTAATTAAGCCTAGGTCAATAAGAAAGGCGGCAACTCTTTTTGTGAGTATATTTTTGAAATTAAAACTAGAATTGCTTTTCCTCATAAACTAAATTTTCGGAATTAAGTTTTGGAAACTTGATTGAAAAGAACAACTTTTAATGGAGAGTCATAAACGATTTTAATTTGTGAAGCTTTTGGAAGGCATCTAGGGGAGTAAGTGTTAGGATATCAAGCTTCTTTATTTCCTCTTCAATTTTTGAAAGGTGTTTAGGTAATTTAACCTCATTGGCCTGTTCATCGTTGAAAAAGCAAAGCTGAGTTCCTGGTTTCGGAGCAACGCCTTTTTCAATTTTTAACTTTTGAGGTTTCTCTTCAGGAGCTTTTACTTCTTGATGACTTTCAAATGTTTCTAGAAGTTCTGAAGATCTTTCAAGCACTTGTTTAGGTAGGCCAGCTAATTTTGCTACATAAATTCCATAGCTTTGAGCAGCGCCGCCATCTATGAGTTTGTAAAGAAACTGGACTTCACCATCAAGATTAAGTGTTTCTACAGTCAGGTTTTTTCCACCTTTTAGGTTTTCAACGACATCAATAAGTTCGTGATAGTGGGTCGCAAAAAGTGTCAGGGCTTTTGTTTTTTTTAAAAAGTGTTCAACAAGTGCCCAGGCAATACTTAAACCATCATAGGTAGATGTTCCGCGACCAATTTCATCTAAAATGATGAGAGACCTGTCAGTCGCGTGGCGTATAATTTCTGATGTTTCTGACATTTCTACCATAAAAGTAGATTGTCCTTTTAGAATATTATCATTGGCTCCAAGGCGGCTAAAAATTGTATCGCAAATACCTAGGACTGCACTTTCTGCTGGTACAAAACTTCCAACCTGAGTTAAATGCTGGATAATAGCAGCTTCTCTCATTACAGTCGTTTTTCCTGCCATATTCGGACCTGTGATCAATCCAAAGTAGGAGCTTTTATCAAGGTTTAAATCATGGCAAACAAATTCGTCTTTGAGTTGGGCTTTAATAAGCGGGTGCCATCCATTTTTTATCTTTAAGATTTTTTTGTCTTCAATAAGAGGACAGCTAAAACCTTCCTGAAGAGCACTCCAGGCAAAACTTTGAAAAACATCAAGTTCACTTATACAATTGGCTAAGTTTAAAATGCATTTTGATTGATTGGATAGTTCACAAATGAGGTCGTTGAAAATAGTTTTTTCTAACCTTTCGAGCTTCTCTTTCGCTGTAATCATTCCTCTTTCAAAGTCAATGAGTTCCTCAGTTGTATACCTTTCGGAGTTGACGAGTGTTTGTCTCCTTTGAAAACTCTTTGGTACTTTATTTATATGACTTTTAGACACTTCAATAAAGTATCCTGCAATATTGTTTGTTTTTAACTTAAGTTTTAGAATGCCGGTTTTTTTTCTATACTTATTTTCAAGGGCCAATAACTCATCAGTTGAATTATTTGCAAGCTTAGCTAGTTTATCTCTTTCTTTGTTGAAACCGCTTTTAATGAGGTTTCCTTTATCTAATGAAGCCCCAATTTCATCATTGATGGCTTTTTCAATTGATTCAGCTAAACTTTGAAGCTTCTCTAAGTCTTTACTATTAATTGTTTTTAAAAGTTTTTTAGGAAAGGATTTTAATTTCAATTTGAGTTTTTTATATGTTGTAATGCTTCTTGATATATTAATGAGATCACTAGGAGTAACTTTCTTTGTAGAAACTTTTGCCAGGATTCTTTCAAGGTCTCTAACAGGGCTTAACTCTTCTCTAACAAATTCTAGTAGGTCAGGTGTATTAATAAATTCAGAAATAATTTTTTGCCTATTTCTAATCAAAGTAGGATCAGTTAAAGGATTTAAAAAGAGGTGCTTAAGATACCTTGAACCAAGTGCAGTTTTTGTTTTATCAAAAAAGCCTAAGAGAGATTCTTTATAGTTGTCCCTGGATTTTGGAAAAATTTCTAGTCCCTGAAGAGTCGCAAGGGTCATCCTTAAAGTTTCTCTGTCACTATCAAGCCGAAAAGGGTGGAGGTGGATAAACTGGTCCTGATTTTGAGTTGAGGAGACGTAGTATGATAAAGCACCTAAAGGAGAAAAGATCTCCTTCTCTCGGTTTAAAGTTTTATCATTTTTAAAGCTAGGAATAAGTTTTTCAATGTATACCGCTGTATTTTTTTGAAAAAAGTATTCCTCGCTTAGATGGGTTTTTAGAATTCCCTGTGCGCCTAAATATTCATCTAAAATTGGGAAGTGATCCCATTGACCCATTGAAGAAAGAAACTCTTTAGGAGATATTTTTTGGACCTTTTCAAAAAGCTCCTCAAACGTATTAAAAATAGAGCCCAAGAAAGATCCACTAGTAAAGTCAATGGAAGCCAGAAAAAAACGGTTTCCAATTTGAGCAGCAGAAGAAATGAAGTGATTCTCTCTTCCTAAGGCTTTATCGAAGTCATAAGGTATTGCTGGTGTGGCAACCTGGGTGACGGCCCTCTTTACAATGCCCACGGCATCTTTTGCATCTTGGGTTTGTTCACATATGGCAACTCTCAGACCTTGCCCAGTTATTCGATCGATATAAGCACTTGCTGCATGATGAGGTATACCGGCCATTGGAATTTTGACATCACCTATCTTGCCACGTTGGGTAAGTGTTATGTTGAGTAATTTTGATGCTTTTTCTGCATCATCAAAGAAAAGCTCGTAAAAGTCCCCCATTCTAAAAAAAAGCAGAGTTTCAGGATAGTTTTTCTTAATACTGAAGTATTGATCCATCATGGGGGTCAATTTGCCGCCATTATTGAGAATGTTTTGGAGCACTTTTAAAGAGGACAAGACAGCCTTCCTTTTTACAAAAATCGATTTTCTTACCTCTTTAAAGGACCGGTGGAAGGGCCTAAGAAAATAATATGTATTGATTTTCAAATATTGGTAGAAGACACTAACATAAATAAATTTTATAAGTAAAGTAAGCTTTATAAAATGGATCTGTTGCTGGTCTGCATGTAATGCAAGGTATTTAATTGAGCATGATGGATTTAAAGAATAAATTAATTGTAATTGGCTTTGTTTTAACGCTTTTAGGTATTACAATGACGGGAGTCATTAATAATCCGAGGGTAAGCCCGTCCATGATGACTCAAACAAGTGTGTCGAGAAGGGAATCTGTTGAGAAAAGTTTTTTCCGCAACTCGATCTATTACCAACATCAAGGACAACGTCCTTTCTTGCTTGAAGCTGAGTTTATAGAATTAGATTATGGCTTATTTATTAAGTTTTTAAAGCCCAAAGGTAAGATCTTTCAAAAGCAAGGAAGCAAAGTATCATATAAAGCAGAATCTGGTTTTCTTAATGAAAAAGAAAATGTTCTTTTCTTAGAAGATTCAGTCCTTGTTAAATCAAAAAATACGAGACTTAATTCTGAGAGGTTAAAGTATTCGTTTGATTCGATGAGATTTGAAGCTACCACTAAAGTTAAGACGAGAACATACGCTAGGAAAACAGGAGATAGAGTTTTTATAAATGCGAACAAATTTGTTTCTTATTTTAAAAATAAAGAAAATATACACCTATACCTTGGTAATGTGGCAGGTAAGGTAAAAAGAAAGAGGATTTATGAAGACAGTTTGTCCTTCAAATCAAATAAGTTAACCTTTTTTTCAAGAAAAAATTTAGCGAAACTTAATGGTAAGGTTTCTTTGAAATATAGAAACTTTGAGGGGAAAGCCCAACGCGGTGATATTTTTTTAGAAAACTACAACAAGGACCTTAATTATTTTGTTTTACATGATGATGTAAAGGTCAGAGAAGTTTTGAAAATGAAGGGTAAGAAAGTTATTAGAAAGGCTTTTTCGGAGAAATTAGAGGGATATCCAAAAAATTCACTGATTGTTTTAACTGGATATCCCAAAGTACTGCAGGGTCAGGATGCAATTATTGGAAATAAGATTATTTTAAGGTGGAATAATGAGGTCCTTGAGATTATAGATGCTAATTCAAATTTGAAATTAAAATAAAAAAATATGTAAATTGTAAAGGTAGTGTTTGAAGATATGTCGAAAATTTGTTTAAAGTCATCCAGATTAAAAAAGACCTACGGTGGAAGAACTGTTGTTAATGGGGTTGGCGTTTCGTTAGAAGAAGGTGAGGTTGTAGGATTGCTTGGACCTAACGGAGCTGGCAAAACAACCTGTTTTTATATGATGGTTGGTTTAGTTAAGACTGATGATGGAACCATATTTTTAGGTCAAGAAAATATTACTGAGCAGCCAATTCACAAAAGGGCCACAAAGGGAATAGGTTATTTACCACAAGAAGCTTCAATTTTTAGAGAGCTCTCAGTTGAAGCTAATATTTACTCAGTTTTAGAGTTGATGAATATTTCAAGGTCTAAAAAAAAGCTCTTGATGGAAGACCTCATTCAAGAGTTTAGCTTGGACCATGTGAGAAAAGAAAAAGGAAGGACTTTATCTGGGGGAGAAAGAAGAAGGGTTGAGATTGCAAGAGTTTTGGCTTTGAAACCAAAATTTATTTTGCTGGATGAACCTTTTGCAGGTGTTGATCCTCTAGCTGTAAGTGAAATCCAAAATATAATTAGAGGATTAAAGAAAAAAAATATAGGTATTTTGATTACGGACCATAATGTAAGAGAAACACTTGGAATTGTTGATAGAGCTTATCTTTTAAATAATGGCGAAATTTTATTAGATGGAAGACCAAATGAAATAATTGAAAGTGATATAGCTAGAAAATTTTATTTGGGTGATGAATTTAAGATGTAGACTTTACTTCGAAGTTAAAGATAAAAGGATATTTTGAAAGATGGCAATAAAGATAAACCAAAGTTTGAAGCAATCTCAGGGTCTTATGATGACCCCGCAGCTTCAGCATGCTATTAAGCTTCTCACTTTGAGCCATATGGAAATGCAAAATGCGATCTCTGAAGAGATGGTTGAAAACCCTTTACTAGAAGAATATAACTCCGGAAACTCTCAAAACGAAACAGATAATTCAGAGTATATAGCTTCAAATATGGAGAACCAGAACCGCGAAACAAAGTCTGAAGATTTTGATGAAAAACCGATTATGGCCACTCAAGAAGATCATTTTGATTGGAGCAAGTACGTCGATTCTTTTGACAACTCTAAGGGAGAAATTGGCTCAAGTGTTGGAAGCTTTGATGGTGAAGAGGGACCAAATTATGAAAATTTTGTATCCGGTTCGAGAGATTTAGCTGACCACCTTATGCTGCAATTAAGGATGGAAGTTTTAAGTGAAGAAGAGTTTGAGTTGGCATCACTTATCATTGGAAATATTAATGATGATGGGTACCTTTCAATCCCTTTTGACGAAATTGTTTGCCAAGTTTCATGCAGCGAAGAAACAGCTTTAGAAGTCCTTAAAATGATTCAAAGGTTTGATCCAAATGGTTGTGGAGCCAGGGACTTAAAAGATTGCTTGTTGGCTCAAGCAGTTATTATGGAGGAAAGAACTCCTCTTTTGGAAAAAATCATTAAGGATCATTTAGTCGATCTACAAAATAAAAATTATCAAAAAATAGCAAAAGAAGCTGGGGTTTCAGAAGAGTTCATATCAGAAATGAGACAGGTCCTTAAAAGGTTCCACCCTAAACCTGGTAGATTGGTTTCTTCAACCGATACTCAATACGTAATACCTGATATTTTCGTTAAAGAGATTGGTGGAGAGTTTTCTGTGGTTGTAAATGATGAAGGGATTCCTCGACTTCGTATTTCAAAGCACTACAAAGAGATGCTTCAATCTTCCCAAAATAATAGTGATTTAAAGGGAAGTGAAGAGGCAAAAGAATATGTTCAGGAAAAGCTTAAGTCGGCTCTTTGGTTGATAAAATCAATCCAAACTAGGCAGAATACAATTATTAAAGTTGCTAAGGCGATTGTGCGGAAACAACAAGATTTTTTTAGGAAAGGACCTAAATATTTAAAACCTATGGTGCTTAGGAATATTGCTGAGGAAATTGGAATGCATGAGTCGACGGTTTCCCGTGTTACAACAAATAAATATCTTCATTCTCCCATTGGTGTTTTTGAACTCAAGTTTTTCTTCAATGCAGGCCTTGGAGGTGGAAAGACAGGGGGGGAGGAAATATCTAGCGAAGTTTTAAAGATCAAAATAAAAAACCTTTTGGAAAATGAAAATCCCAAGAGACCTCTTTCTGACCAAAAAATTGGTGAATTACTCTCAAGAGAAAATATAAAAATAGCGAGAAGAACTGTAGCAAAATATAGAGAAGTGATGGGCTATCCATCTTCATCTAAAAGGAAAATAAAATAAAGAGAAAGGTAAACTTTATCTTGTTTTATTAACAATTTAATAGGGAGTCGAACGAATGAAAGTAAAGATCTCTTTTAAACACCTGCAACACACTCCAGCTCTTGATGATAGAATAAGGGAAAAGTCACAAAAAATTGAAAAGTATTTGGATGGAAAATGTCAGGTTAAATGGACCTGCTACGTGAAAAATCAGCAACACTATGCAGATGTTGAGTTGATTGGCCCCACTTTTGATTATCACGCTAGCGGTAAATCAGATAGTCTGTACAAATCATTGGACAAGGCGATTTATAAGCTTGAGAGTCAGCTAATAAAAAAGAAAGAGAAAATGAAAAATAAGCTGCACCGTAAGAATAATAAACCGGTGATATTAGATCCAGATAATGCTTGGACCGATTATGAAGAAGATCACTTTCCTTTGAAGGAAGGTTGGGAAAAAGCAAGCTAAAAAATGAGATTTAAGGGTCTTTTCTAAGGGCCCTTAAATTATCCAAAACACTGGCCCTTGCTGATATAAAATCTTTGTGCTGTAACCTCAAGCTCATACAAATAACTCTTATTTCTTCTGACTCACTTTCATCAACCGATCCATCGCTAGCGGCTATTGAAAAGAGGGCCTTCAAAATAGAATATCGATCCTCTGGTTTCATGATTTCGTTTAAGGGGTGGCAATATTTGTGGTTTTCGAGTCCTGCGAGGTCATTAATTTCTTCTAGAGCAATTTTGACAACATTTTCTGCCTCTGGTTTGGTAAGTTCGCCCCATTTTGTCAGAGAATGGATCATTTGCTCCATTTCATTTTTATGAACTTCATAGTCAATTGTAGCAACCCTCGCTAAGAGTCCAGAAATACAAGCAGTTTTGATTAATTTGTCTTCATTTTCGTTTGGCAAAAGCTTCTTAATTTTAAGATGAATGGTGCTTAAATCCTCTGAATTAGCCTTTTTTGTTTTAAAAATATCCCAGAATGCCATAATTACCTCATTAATTATAAGGAGTTAAAGTTTTTGAAGCTTCGAAAGCTTTTCAGAATTTGGTAAAGATAATATTATAGATAAAGAGGGGTTAGTCACTTATTAAATGAAAGGTTATTTATGATTTACTCTTTAAGGGACTTATTTCGAGAAAAAAATGTTGAATTTGGACAGGAGGTCAATTTTTCTGTAATAAAAATGGAACAGGAAAATGACGGGGAAGGACAAGGAGACGTTCTTACGAAAAACCCTGTAAAGCTTCAACCTAAAAAGCCGAAGCTTTTCAAGGTCCTCCTCCATAATGATGACTATACAACAATGGAATTTGTCATCTACGTTCTTCAAAGTTGCTTTTCTAAAACTCTAGAGGAAGCTCAAGAGATTATGCTTAAAGTTCACCACAGTGGTGTTGGTGTTTGTGGGGTTTATACTCACGAAATAGCTGAGTCCAAAACAGCTAAAGTGCACCAAATGTCTAAAAAAAATGGTCATCCCCTAAGATGCACTTTTGAACCGGAATAATGCCAATGATGAGTCAAAAACTAGAAGAAATCTTTAATCACGCGATTAAAAAAGCAAATGACCTTAAACATGAATATCTAAACTTAGAAATGTTACTGTTATCTCTCTTGGATGACTCTTACGTAAGAGAAACTATTGAGAGTTGTGGAGGTAAGGTCGAAGATATTCAAAGAGATTTAGAAGAGTTTTTATCGAATAATGAAAACTTTAGTATTTTGAGTGAAACCCAAATTCAGGAACTTGCCGAAAAACAATTCAACTCAGAAGAATTAAAAGAATTGGCGAAGCGAAAAGGAATTAAATATCAACCTGAAATAAGTTTATCTATTCATAGAGTCTTTCAAAGAGCAGCGATTCATGTTCAGTCATCACAAAAAGATAGCATTAAGGCAATTAATGTGTTGGTTTCTCTTTTCCAAGAAAAGGAAAGTTTTGCCCTTTACACGGTAGAAAAGCAGGGTGTGACGAGATTCTCTGTTGTTAAATATATTGCTCATGGAGCGGACGGACCAGTTAATGAAGGAATTAAGGAAAAGGTTGAAGAAGGAGAAGCGGGTTTAAGTCCAAAAGATGGTAGTTTTTTAGATAAATTTACTTTCAATCTAAATGAGTTGGCGAAAAAAAATAGAATTGACCCAATTATTGGAAGAAAAGAGGAAATGCATAGAATTTCACAAATTTTATGTAGGCGAAGAAAAAATAACCCTATTTTGGTTGGTGAAGCAGGGGTTGGGAAAACAGCTATTGCAGAAGGTTTAGCTTGGTCAATTATTGAGGGGAAGGTACCAGATGCTTTAAAGAATACAGTGATTTATTCTTTAGATATGGGAGCTTTACTTGCTGGAGCAAAATTTAGAGGTGACTTTGAAGAGAGGGTAAAAGGTGTTGTTGATGGCTTAAGGAAAAAAAATAAAGAAAACAATGAAGATACACTTCTTTTTATTGATGAAATTCATACCGTCATGGGAGCGGGTTCTACTGGTAGTGGAAGTATGGATGCTTCGAACCTTCTTAAGCCAGCTTTAAACTCGGGTGATTTAAGATGCATGGGAAGTACAACTTTTGATGAGTATAGGAAGTTTGTGGAAAAGGATCATGCTTTCACCAGAAGGTTTCAAAAAGTTGATATTAAAGAGCCAAGCAATGAAGAAACGCTCAAGATTCTCCAGGGGCTAAAAAATAAATTTGAAGACCACCATGGCGTGAAGTATTCAAATACTGTTTTAAAATCAGCAGTAGACTTATCTGAAAAATTTATTTCAGACAGAAAATTGCCAGATAAAGCCATTGATGTCATCGATGAAGCAGGGGCAGCGATTCAGCTTCTAGATAAAAAGAGAAAAAGGGTCAATATAACTATTAATGACGTTGAAAATACAATTTCTGCTTTAGCAAGGGTTCCAAAGCAATCAGTTGCTGGCGATGATAAAAACAAATTAAAAAGACTTAATGCAAGTCTTAAATTACTTATATATGGGCAAAATGAAGCAATAGACTCCATATCTGACTCAATTTTGATGTCGAGATCGGGCCTTGGAAGTAATGAAAAACCAATGGGAAGCTTTCTTTTTGCAGGACCTACTGGGGTTGGGAAGACTGAGCTTTCTAAACAATTAGCTCTTAGTTTGGGAATTCATTTTGAATGCTTTGATATGTCTGAATATATGGAGAAGCATTCTGTTGCAAAACTTATCGGAGCTCCTCCAGGTTATGTCGGTTATGACCGGGGTGGGCTCCTTACCGACACAATTCATAGGAGTCCACACTGCGTCCTTCTTCTTGATGAAATTGAAAAGGCTCATCCAGATCTATTTAATATTTTACTTCAGGTCATGGACAGAGGAATCTTGACAGATTCTCAGGGCCGCTCAACAGACTTCAGAAATGTTATTTTGATTATGACAACCAATGCGGGAGCAAAGGATATGGATTCGGGCTCCATTGGTCTAAACAATGGAAACTCCGTTGGTTTAAGCTCAAAAAGAGATAAGGTTATTAAGAACTTCTTTTCACCTGAATTTAGAAACCGCTTGGATAGTGTCATACATTTTAATAAGTTAACTCCTGAATTTATAATAAAGATCGTCGACAAATTTCTTTTAGAAATTGAAGAAAAGCTATCTCAAAAGGGAATTGAATTAAATGTCGAGACTCAGGTCAAAAGATGGTTGGCCGAAAATGGATATGATCCGAAAATGGGTGCTAGGCCAATAAGCCGACTAATAGATGAAAAAATCAAACGTCCACTTTCGAAAGAAGTCCTTTTTGGGAATCTTGAAAAGGGTGGAACTATAAAAATTCACCTCAAAAATGAAAATGAAATTGGTTTTGTTTTTGGTTAAAAGGGTCTTTATTAGCCTTTGCTGCCAAAAATTGTTGTAGTTTTGCTGAAATATCTAGGCATTTTTTTCAACTCCGCTCCTTAAAAAAAACAAAAAAAAAAAAAAACTTCTTAATGTTTTTTAATTTTTATTCGATAACAAGTGATGAACTAGAAGTAAGAAGCCTTTACTAGAAGGCTTTAACGAAAATTTTGGTAAAAAAAACTTAAATAAAAAAAAAATATAAAGAGGAAACTAAAAAAAAAATATATTCGAAATGAGAGAAAAGGTGGATTTTTAATTGCGTTAAAACAATTTTATGTTTATTCTAAAAAAAATTAATTACTGAACACCAGGAGGAATTTAGAATGGCTACAAAAAAGAAAGCTGCTAAGAAGAAGACGGCAAAGAAAAAAACAGCAAAGAAAGCTACAAAAAAGAAAGTAGCTAAGAAGAAAACAGCAAAGAAAAAGACAGCAAAGAAAAAAACAGCTAAGAAAGCTACAAAAAAGAAAGTAGCTAAGAAAAAGACAGCTAAGAAAGCTACAAAAAAGAAAGTAGCTAAGAAAAAGACAGCTAAGAAAGCTACAAAGAAGAAAGTAGCTAAGAAAAAGACAGCTAAGAAGAAAACTGCTAAGAAAGCTGCAAAGAAAAAGTAAGAAACAAAACTTATTTTATTTTTTTAAAGACCCTCCTGAAAAGGAGGGTTTTTTTTTGGAGAAAACCGAGATTAAGGACCTTTTTCAAGTCAAAAACGGATTGCTAAAAAGAGTTATTTCCTTAAAGAACTATTAAATTCTAACTTAAAATAATGATATAGACCCAAGAATAATGAGATTTCAGTAAGTTATGAGTCTTTCTCTTGGATTTCTTATTCTAAACTCTATTTACAAAAATTTATTATATTGATAGTTTACGCGTCAAATTTGAATACTCGGTTAAATTTTTGGTTAGTAAATTAGGGAAATAGGCGATGGCTGGTTTAGGCAAGAGACAAAATACAGGTGAAACTTCTTTTATAGATAATGTTACAGGTCAAAAAATTGTAAAGCTGGGTGGATTAGAGTTTCCGCCAAGAAAAGTTTGGATGAAAACTTTTGGGTGTCAGATGAATTATCATGACTCTGAAAGAATCTTGTCTCATTTGAAAGATCTAAATTTTAGTCATACCGAAGAAAAAGAGAGTGCTGATCTAATATTGTTTAATACGTGTGCAATTAGAGACCTTGCAAACACAAAGTTTTATTCACAACTAGGTGAGATAAAGCATAACAAAAAGAAAAATGAAAAGCTTGTTGTGGGTGTTGGTGGATGTGTCGCTCAAACTGAAGGAAAAGCTTTAGTTAAGAAATACAAGCATCTTGATTTTGCTTTTGGAACAGATGTGATTGATTCCATAAATGACCTTGTGTTTAGATCTTATGCTGGAGACGGAAAGTTTTCAGTGAATGCTTGGGATAGAAGTACGGACTTTTCAATTGAAACCAAGATTACTCATGGTTCTCCACAGGCCTTTGTTAATATTATTAAAGGTTGCAACAAATATTGCTCGTACTGTATTGTTCCCTACACAAGAGGTAAAGAGCGTTCGAGAAAGTGTAAGGAAGTTGTTGAGGATGTAAGAAAACTAGTAAAGTATCAAGGCATCCAGGAAATTACTTTACTTGGTCAGAATGTTAATTCTTATGGGAAAGAGAATAACGAATCTTTGGCCATGCTTATAACTGAACTTGATAAGATAGAAGGTTTAGAACTTATAAGATATACGACAAGTCATCCCTATGATGTCTCAGACGAGTTGATCGCAGTGCATGGGACAGCAAAAAAGCTATCGAATCATCTTCATTTACCCGTTCAGTCGGGATCGAAAGCTGTTTTAGAAAGAATGTTAAGGGAATATACTCCAGAGCACTTTCTTAATTTGTGTAATAAACTTAGAAAAGCAAATCCAAATATAATTTTATCGACGGATATTATTGTTGGTTTTCCAAATGAAACACAAGAAGAGTTTGAAGCAACATTGAAACTTTTAGATGAAGCTCAGTTTGATTTTATTTATTCCTATGTTTACTCTGCTAGAAAAGGCACTAAAGCTGCTAAAATGCCTGATTCTCTTACTGATGATATAAGGGGAGAGCGTTTGAGGTATCTTCAAAGTTATCAATTAAAGATACAAGAAAAACTGAGGGCACCACTGAAGGGTAAAACTCTAAGAGTCTTAGTTGACGGCCAAAGTAATCAAAAAGGCATAAAAAAGTGGAAGGGTCGAACCAATGGGAACAGGATTGTTCACTTTGAACCTGTCGATGCCGATAAAAACTACCTTTGGCATTGGGTTGACCTTGAGATCACTTCAGCAACAGCGTTAAGTTGCCAGGGAAAATTATTAAAAGATCATGGAAAGAAAATAGAGAGTCATGACTTCCAATGCTCCTTAGGATAGGTAAATTTTGCAAGGCATTAAAAAATAAGAAAAAGCCCTTAGTATAGTCTTAAGGTTGGAAGATCTTCAGCCTTACGTAAGACTATCTTTTACCGGGGCATTTATTCTTGGAAAGACCCTTTAAACTTTATCTTTTCTCGGTCTTTATCTTCTTGGTATTTTCAACTTCAAGTTTGTTTGGGGCCGTTGAGCTTAGTGGTAACTTTGGCTACAACAAAATGTTATATGGAAGTTCTAAACAAAACTCATTAACGACGAGAAGTTATACTTCTTCTATGGCATTTTATTTTTTTAGCAATACGGCTTTTGAATTAAATTATTACAATTCCACTAATATGAGATTGGCCAATGAAAAGTATCAAATAACAGGTGTTGCTGATTACTCTGTTATTCAGTCTTATAGCGAAGTTCAATATGAATCCTATGGAATAGGCCTGAAGCATGCTTTTGCTCCTAGAGGCTACCCTGTTAGACCTCTAATATCCTTAGGTTACGCAAAAAAGTTCACAGAGAGTTCTGGAAACACTATTTTTGAGCATGATAATAATGGAAGTCAGATAAATGTTGCCCATAATAGTCAAAAGTCTAGAGAGGATTCGGTTTTTGGGACAATCCAGCTACAACTACGCATCACAAATAGACTTTCCCTTACAGGATCGGTTAATACTGTTTTTAAAGCTTTCGAATGGGATGAAGCTAAAAATAGTCTTAAGTATCTTGCCGGGTTTTCATGGATTATTTGAAAAAAAATACTCTAAAGCTATTAAATATCTTCTTTATTTTTCTACTTATTAGTGGTTGCTCCAAGTTTCAATACCTCGTTGAGCAGGGGATGGGACAAGCATCTCTTTTCTTAAAAGCAAAAAAGAATAAAGACGTACTAGAAGATCCTCTAACGTCTGAAGAGGTAAAGAAAAAGATAAAGCAAATTCAAGCATATAAGAGTTATTTTTATAAGTTTTTTCAAAGAATTCCTAAGGGGCATTATGAAAAGACCACAATTTTAGATAGAGAGGCAGTTACCTACTTGGTGACAGCTTCTCCATTTAATAAAATAGAACCCAAGGAAGAGTGTTTTCCTTTTGTTGGCTGTTTTCCATATCTAGGTTTTTTTGATAAAAAGTCTGCCATTAAATATAAAAATGTATTGGAGAAGGATCATTGGGTTACCTGGGTGAGACCTGTTTATGCTTATTCCACTCTCGGCAATTTCAACGACCCCATACTTTCGAGTTTTTTTAGATATAATGATGAGGTTTTAGCTGAATTAATTTTTCACGAACTCTTTCATTCACTTTTTTTTATTGAGAATGAAGTTCAGCTCAATGAAAATTTGGCAAACTTTTTTTCAAAAAAACTGGTTGCTATTTATTTTAATTGGTCAGAAGCTAGAAAAGATCAAAAAGTTCGGGAACGTTCTAGGTACAAAGGACTTGATAAATTAATTGTCCATTTGGTAAAAAAACTAGAAAATAAATATAGTCGAGTTCAAGAAAAAGACAAGACCAAGTTTGAGGAGGTCTTAAAGAGCTTTTTAGAGCATCATTTTGAACCTAAAATTAGGTCTTATTGTAGCTCAAATGATCTACTTCCAAATAGATGTTATCCATTACAAAGAAAATGGAATAACGCTTCATTTGCAGGATTTTTAACCTATGAGGAAGAGTCACAAAAAATAGAAAATCTTGAGAGAAAACTGGGCCTCAACCTTTTAAACTTTTATATCTATATTGAAAATAAGCATAAAGAATATTTAGAAAATAAACTTGAAACTCCTTTTTCAACTTACTTGTTTTCTTCTCTTGACTAATAAACCTCCATTTTAAAAAAAGATTAAAGGAAATTATATGAAACATATTTTATTTATTGATCCACTTGATAAGCTATTTCCTAAAAAAGACTCTAGTTTGATGTTGGCCCTAACTTTAAAAATGATGGGGATTGAAACTTATTTACTTTTTGAGCCAAACTTGTTTTTCACAAATAAAACACCCGAAAACCTAAAGCTATTCTCATTTGAAGGAAGTTTTAAGAAAGATAGTTTTTATATTGACTCATTTGAATTGAGGGAACCTATTTATACAACTTTGGAAAAAGGGGATTTTCTTCACATGAGAATTGACCCACCTTTCGATACCCGTTACCTGAGGTATTTATGGATATTAGGTATATTTGAGAAAAGAGGCATACATGTTTTAAATTCTCCCAAAGGAATCTTAAATAATAACGAAAAACTAACTGCTTACGAGGGAAGATTTTCACATCAAAGTTTTGTGGGGCAAGATAGAGAAGCTTTCTTAGATTTTATAAAGAAAATGCATGAGGGGGGAAGAAAGGATTTTATTTATAAACCATTAGACCTCTATCAAGGCCTTGGTATTGAAAAGGTTCCTTTTCTCGATATTGATCAAGTAGAAAAAACATTTCAAAGAAAAGTTGAAGAGTGTAAAGGTCCTATAGTGGTTCAACCTTTCGATGAAAAGGTCGAATCTGGAGAAATCCGGTCTTTATTTTTTAATGGTTTGGAGATGGGAACTATTTTAAAGGTTCCACCAAAGGGAGAGTTTTTAGCAAATATTGCTCAAGGAGCAAGCTATGAAAAATTTGAACTAAACTCTTCTCTGAAAACTATTTGTAAGGACATAA
>MDTD01072797.1_pt1 | contig 25835 bp, 37 predicted proteins | sample 811221 | NCBI WGS metagenome assembly MDTD01 (sample SAMN05326646, study PRJNA326480) | marine metagenome | isolation source: seawater | place: Pacific Ocean: South West | collected 2011 | reverse complement strand
TTCTTCATTCGTGTCATCGACACGTTTATGAACCATTTCGATGCGACGAATAGAATTTTCTAGAGTGCTGTCCATTACAGCAATCTTTGTATCCTGCTCCGCATCTTTGTTAGTAAGGTCACTCATCTTTCAATTCATCGAAAGCCATACGCATTATATAGACGATGTAATACGTTACACCAGCAAGAAATATTATTAAACCAATAATAACGCTCCAAGTAGGATCATTTGGATTTTCAAGTGGTCTAAGAATAAGGTTCAACAGTCGCTAATCATAGAGTTAACAGTAGATCCTGCAGCAGATCCAATGTTCTGTCCAAGCAATAATGCCCAACCTGATGCTAACCATCCAACGTATGGGATACTTGATACTGCAGGGACAAGAACTCCAGCAGCAACACTAGTTCCTGCCATTGCACCTTGTGACCGTGCTCCAGCGTCCGCCACTAAACACTCGGCGCTTACACCTCCGATCTTTCCCACTTCACCTATTTCACCTCCACCCATATTACGGGTTCCCTCCATTGTGTATTGATCCTGGCGATACTCTGATCTAACTTCAGATTTATTACCACCGAAGAAACCAGAACTTTGCTTGTCTAAATCTAATGATCTTTGTGACTCAAGAATAGCAGGATCATTTGCTTTGTATTCGATTGTATATCCATCCTTACCTGCCTCTATCTTATATGAGGAATACGGAGTGCCGCGTGGGATATTAATGGTCGGAACCTGAACTCTATCAGGTTCTCGTCTGACCAAATGTCCCAACACACCGATGTGTGCGATTGCTACTATGCTACCAACACTAATGGCAGTCCACTTGAGGTAAGGTTTCATGGTTACATCTTGTACGAATCGTTTGATTTGTCTGGTGTCTGAGCAGTTAGAGTAACAGGTGCCTGTTCAATTCTAATTGTTTGAGTAGGTGCAGTTTGTGCTGCCTTCTCAATTAGTTTCTCCATCTGTTCTTTTGTGATGCCACCTCCACCAGATCCACCATTAGCACCATTCTTCTTAGCAGTCTGAACTCCGAACGAAGCTAAAACCCCGGTGAAGACACTGGCTATAAAAGTTGGATCTAGTTTTTGCTCGGGAATACCGAGTGCTGGTGGAAGTTTGATGTACGCCAGCGTGAGTATTCCCCCAGACCAGACGAGAATGCCAAGGCGAACAAAAGTAGACAGAATAGCAAGTTGTTCTTCTTTATCATCTGCTGCCTCCTTTAATTTTGCTAGGGGACCTTTTTTCTTAGGTTCTTCCTTCTTTACTTCGTCAGGCATTAGTCACCAGCAAGGCAACTTTATTTAGCGAGAAAACCGTTTTCAACCAACCATTCGCGGGTCATGGGTGTGGGTTCATAATCAGACCACATAGTTCCACGGGCACAAGATTCAAGAGCATCTTGGGTCATTCCCTCTGTCTTACCTGCCCAGGTTGCTTCTTTCTCCCAAGGTTGAGAAGCAGGGGGATAAGTTCTCTCAACCATTACCTGCCACAGCATAGGAACTTCTTCCTCAGGTTTGATAATAGCAATCATAGAATTCTTAATAGAACCTGCCATACAGTCCTGAGCAGCATGCCATCCTTCGTGACGCATAACACTCATCAGAACACCAGGACGGTGCATATGTGATTTGTTAAGGAAGAAGTTATTACCTACTGTATGATATACTCCACGATGTCCTACAGGAAAATACTTTTCATCTGCTAGAAACACCTTAACTCCGACCTGATCAAGGGCAACGAGCATTCTGTGGAACTCGTCAGTAACAACACTAAAATCACTATCGGGATACTTATCAGCAATATCACCGACACTGAATACTTGTTCGACTCCATTGGTGCATTCACGTAGTAACATACACCCCATGGCATCCATAGTATTATAACCCTTGGTGATTTTAGAGTCGGCAAGTGCTGGAGCAGACATACTAGCTGCTACCAGCAAACTCATAATAATTTTTTTCATATCAGAAAGGAAGAGCAGGTCCGGTTGTAGTGGGCATTGGAAGGGCACCGCCAGTAGCACCAGGGAGTTCGGGGGTTAAACCACCTACAAGACCAGGCAAAGCGTCTGTGACCGCATCCATTGCCTGTTCCTTAACACCCTCAATAATTGATTCTCTTTGAAGATACACGGCGGTTCCTGCACCGAGAATACCAGCAGTTCCTACAAATGATAGGACTGCTAAAATGTTAATTACCTTTTGCATAATAAGCCTCGTAGTATTTTACTATCCCAAAACTAGTTTTATGTCCTTGGGAGATCCAATCATGAGCACACTCATAGATGGATTGATTTGTGTATTTAGGTTCGGTTCCTTCCATCTGACCACCATATTTTGAAAGAAGAATTTTCAACACCTCTTGACGAAGTTTAGTGTTGAAGTCATTGTAGCGCCAATCATCATAAGTCATTTGTGAATGTTCTCCGAACCACCTTGAAAATTTTCAGATCCACCGATAGGAACAACTGGATTTAATTGTGTTGTTGTGCTACCAGATTTAGTTGCCATCTCATACATTACTTGATGGATGTTTTTAGGTTCTTGTTGTTCTTGTATGACCTGTCGCCTGATATGTTCTTTATAATTAATTTGCTTCTCGGTGATTGTTTCACCAACAAAATTGTAAGGTGTGGCAAACCACTCATCGATAGGATTTAGAATTGGTGCAGGAACACCCACATATGGTTCCTCATCGATTTCCTTACAATCAACAACCTCCTCATCGATTGCACACTCAATATCTTCTTCTTTAAAGACACCTGCTTTTTTTCTAAGAAGAGAAGTTTGTGTTTCAATAAGTTGCTTAATCCTTTTGATCATGCCTGCCAGTGATAGTGATAAAAGTTTCCTCTAGTATCGCACATTGGATCTTCAGATGCAACTCGATATCTGAGCATACTCTGACCTTTAAAGTCAGTCCTGTCACCAATGATGCTATATGCCTTCAGAAGGTTGTTCTTTCCTTCCTCTGACCTAAGTGTATTTACTAGGTTAGGATCTGCCACTGGACGCCATTTGGTGAAACCCTCATATTGGCCAGGAGCATATACAACACTAGCAACCGTGTTGGGATAGAGTGGAGACCTCACGCGGTTAAGAACAGATACCGCTACACAATACTGATCAAAACTTCCACGGTAGGTTTCGACTTGGATCGTCCTTGCGAGATGATCATAGTCGATTGCCGATAAAGCAAGAATAGTCGCGAGCATAAAAATAGGGGATCTTATAACTGTCCCCTATCATAGAATATTTAATTGTCTGTGTCAAGAGGGTGACGGTGCATAAAGTGGTTGCATCATCCCCCCATCTGATCCATCATCGTCTTCATCTTTGCTAGCCAAGGCGAGCATAAGAAAGTAAGGTGTAATGACAAAGATCAGAGTTTGAAGCAGTGTCCAGTCATAAGTCATGATCGTCTTGCTACTGCCGCGATTGGAATTAGCACCAGCAGTGCTGCTACTAAAAATCCCATCACCAGATACCAGGAATGATTTGTCCTGAAACTGCATAAGATCCCATTGCTGCAACAACTCCGATCATTGCTGCCCAACCGTTAATGCGTTCTGCCTTTTCGTTCATTTTTTTGCTCCAGTGTTTTGTTAGTGATTATGATTTTTGTCCCATCGTGAGTAAATTGTAACTCATCGTCTGGGTGCCACAGAAGTTCTTCGTACATATCGTCTAACTTCTGCATGTCCTCAAAGAGTTGTTCAGGATTTGGCATATAAGAACCTTACATTATTTCATATATATCAACTGTCACTGGACAGCTGCACGGACATAATGTGTATAGGGTTTCTGATCACTCATCTTTCCATTTTCGTAGGTAGATGAATCACCATAGTCCTTGTGGTCCTTGTATCCAATCTGTGCTCCTTTGGTCCTTTGCAGTGCTGGCATAAAAGCAATGAAGAAAAATACTCCAGGTGCTCCTACAATCAGTGCTGCTCCAAATACATATCCTGCAAGGAATTCTGCGATGGTGTGGTTAGCAGCCCAAGAGAATTCGGTCTGCGTCAAAAGTTCAATCATGAAAGTTTAGAAGTTGTTCTAAGGATAGGACAAGAGGACGAGAAATGCAACTGTCAGACGAGACCGAAGAAGAAGTTGCCTGTGAATGCATAAGAGAGCACTCCAAAGACAAATCCAATCATCGCAGTACGACCATTCAGTTTTTCTGCGCGTTCTGCATAGGTCTCATAACCGTAACGCTCTGCTGCGGTTTGATCAATGTACATACGGGGTTCGGTAGCCCACATGTTTGTGCGTCCACCTTCTTCAGTTGTGATAGTGCTTGAGCGTGTTACAGTCATTTACTTTGTGTTGCATAACTTTACATATTATATAGTGTTTCTAAAGTTTTGTCAACACATATTTTCTTAAGATTTCAATTTGAGGACATAGACTTACAAGTATCTGGGTTTTCTCTACAGAATTGCTTGACATACCCATGCACATCTACCTCTATGGCGCGGTGAGTATGTTCGTGCAGTACTCCAATAAAAACTAAAATACCCACTAACATTAAATTGATGTGGGTAACCGGCGAAAGAAGAATTTTTTTCATAAAAAAGGGGTGCCGTCGCACCCCAGTATAGCATCTAGATATTGATTGTCTACTTAGATCAGAAGTTGTACTTCAGACCCAACTTACCACCGACACCGAAGTCATCTTCGTCGTCTGCGGTCAGGAACGACAGCTCACCATATACACCGATTGCATCGGTAACAGGGACGCCAACGCCTGCCTTACCAGAGAACTGGGTGTCAGACTCTTCGCCATCAACAGAAACGATTGCTGGGCCAGCCTGGATATAGTAGGAAGCAGCACCTGCTTCACCTTCATAGCCTACGTGCAGGTCCGTGGTAGCCCCAGAATAATCGTCGCCTACCCAACCAGCATTGGTTTCCACGTTGACATAGGGACCTGCAAGGGCAGCGCCTGCGGACATAGACAGAGCAGCAGTGGCCGCGAATACAGATTTGAACATTTTTTTTACCTTTAGTTACTTGCGGAATGAATACCCGCAGATGAAAGGGGATTCGACAACTCCCCGTTTGTATCCTTTTGTTACTGAAATTACTGTCAGACAAAAGGTTAAGTATTTATACTAACAGAATCTTAAGATTTTGTCAACTTGATCGGTTTTCCGCCTGTTCTGCTGCTCTTTTTGCAGCAGAGTTCTCAGCAATCCGACCAAGAAAAGGATCATAATTCATCCATTCACGAATATCAACTCCAGCACCTTGTTGTTGCCAGTAATTAGACAGAGCATCATGTGGTCCCTGATGAAACACACCAATGTGCTCTGTGTGAATGGTAGACCCCAGTGTTATGTTATACAAGAACAAGGGAATAGTGTAAGTCTTACCAGTTTCTAGGATTGTATCTTCTGAGACTGCTCTGGGTTTTACACCATTATCAAGTTTGTACTTATCATCACGGATGTGATGCTTCATCAGTTTAGCAGCATGGTGACGAGAAATCAAGTATGCAGCAGCAGAGAAATCATTAATGAATTTCAAGTGCAACTTAACATGAATATCTCCTGTTGTGATTGCAGTCAATTGGATGCAATCCCAGTCGTAGGGAAGAAGCCCTATAAACTCATGCCAAGAGAAGTTCCAATACTTTACTGTGGAAAAGTCCACATCATCCTCAAGGATCATACAGTAATCATCATCAGTCTCTTCATAGAAGTGTTTGATTGCTTTGAGATGTGACATGCAGCATCCCAATTCTGCTTGACTTACATTGTCAGGAATGCGTCCCTTCAAATGTTCTGAGGCATCATCTTCTCTAGCATCATATCCAGAGATGCGAGTATGGTTTTCAACTTCCCAATACTTGAACTGCTCTTCCATGTAGAATCGTCTATCGGAATCAGCATCTAGATTCAACCAATAGATCGCAGGAAGACCTTTCAGTTTAAATGCGGACTTATTCTTGTCCATTTGACTAAATGCGTGTCCATCCATCGGGTACTACATCCTTTGTATCGTGATCTTTCGTATATCCATCAGTTCCAAACCATTGCTGAGGAGCAATTACTTTACCAGTATTGGCAAGCCATGCACCCCACCAAGAGAATGAAGAGTTAGCAATAATAAAATCAGAACAGAGTGTCATTAGACAAAGGTCTACCCTATTATCCTCATTCTCAGAAATTAGGAAACGATCTCCAGAGAACAACTCTTGTTCATTGCACCATGCAGGATCATCTGAGAACACGATTACATTGCGATCATCATCAAAGTGCTTCAGTGCCTCCTCATAATACTCTAGAGTGCATGGAGGATGGTTAGCACTGTTAGTCACATAGTCTGTGCGACGAACATGAAGAGCAATTGGATTATCCACAGAAGAAATCATTTCTTTGCATGGATTTAAAATCTCATCCTTGAAAGTAAAGTCTTCGCGGATTTCATTTTCAATATGCTTGAAGTATTTCTCTGTCTGAAAATATCCCTGCAAACTAACATGATCCGGGCACATGCGAAATAGTTCATCATCAAAATGAAATTGCCGTTCCTGCAAAACTGGCGCATGTCCATTATTTAATAGACCAATATTCACCCTCAAATCAAAAGAGTCAAACAATTCTGTCCGAAGCATGTTTCCTATGCCATCATCTACCGCATCTGGATAGTATGGAATAGTGATGTCTGCTCCAATGTTTCTTGCCAACCCCTTTAGAGCTGCATACTGGAACATCTGATTTCCGAGACGACCCATTCGTCCCAGTGCATTGAATCCTATCATTTCAGTTGTGCTTTACGTGTTTTCAGATAGTCCTGGTTCTCATAATACTCTATCAATTGTTCTCTGTCAAATGTCTTAATTGTATTCCAGAGTTGATAGTTGTTATTAAAGTTTGGATTGCTGAACCAGGAGTTGTGTGTTCTACCATGTTCAAGATGATAGACATAGTTATTCAGTCTTGCAATACGATGCCCTAGTGTGCTCATGCGAAAATAGAACTCATCATCCTCACATCCCCATGACACAAAGTTCTCGTTCATCATATAAGAATCAATATACTTTTGACGGTCAATGAACTGACACCAACCAATCGTAGAGTTAGAAAGTCTCTTATTTTTATCAAGAACAGCAGTGCCACTCCAAGAGTTCATAAACTCCATGAAGATCTCCATATTGAAATCAGCACACCACTGATAGATACCACACTGATATGGATACACCACATCTGCCTTATCATTAACAATCAAATCATACGCTTCTTGATATGATGCAATCGGAAGAATACAATCAGCATCATAGTTCGCGACAACTCTTGAATTAGATTCAATAATAAGGTCATTCAGAACCTTACTTTTACAAAAGAGTGGTTCATTAGTTTCCTCATACAAATAAGATAAATTAGTGGTGTCTGCATACTTTCTAATCTCAGGTAGTGCTCTGAATAAAAAAGTATTTCTAGGAGACACCTCCTTTACGATTACCTGAGCAGTGGTATGTCGTAACAAATAAGAGACCGACGAGATAATGTTTCTCAATCGGTCTTCTGTTTCAATCCTAGTGGGAATCAGAAAGGTAAGATCCATTACAGAACAGTCCAGGTTTTGGGGATCAAGTCATCCATATGATAATGATCATACTGTGGACCAAACCATCTCTTAGGTGCAACCACTTTCTTCTCAGGATTATCAATCAACCATGCACCCCACCAAGAGAATGATGAGTTAGCGATGATTGCATCAGTACAGAGAGACATCAAACATAGATCTGTCCAGGGTACTCTCTGACCATCTGCTAATTCATCTGTGGTTTCAGAGAAAATAAACCTGTCTGGTTGGAAGAATTCTTGTTCCTTACACCATTCAATAACATCAGAGAATACAATGACAGGAATATCATCAGGAAACTCAGCAAGTGCTTTCTCATAGTAATCAAACGTGCAGACGGGATGTGCTGCCTCCAAGTTCACATAGGCCCAAGGCAACTTAGGATCACCACGACGGATGTGTAAGAAGATCTTACGATCACCCTCAATACTATCCATCATCTCCTTACAAGGTTTGTAGATGGAGTCCTGGAACTGAAAGTCCTCACGGATCTCTTTCTCTACGTTTTCAAAATATCTCTCTGTCTGAAAGTATCCATCTAGGTTGACACCATCAGGACACTCATTAAAGAGTTGTTCGTTGAAGTGAAACTCTTTCCAGATAGCCCAGGGAACATTATCAGGAATGCCGTGATGCTCCTCTGTAGCACCAGTCATCTTGAATGTTTCAAACATACAGTAGTTGTTCTCACAACCATACTCATCAACACCTGACGTGCCTGGAGGAGGAACAACCCAATCAAACCCACGGTTGGCAGCAATACCTCTCAGTGCTGCATATTGAAACATCTGGTTACCAAGACGACCAGACTTACCAAGTTTATTAAAAGATAACATCAGTAACCATACTCCTTTTTCATTTCATCAAATACTGCTTTAATTCCTTCTTGCATATTAGTTTTGGGCAACCACCAGTCTATGATATAGTTGTTTGCTTCATTTCTCTTATCCATCTGCACACTGTCCTTAGCAAGACCAGGATTAATTTTAACTGGTTTGCCAATTAGATTGAACTGACCCATGATGATTGCAGCAACTTCCTTGATAGATGTTGCATGGAAAGATGTGATGTGCAGAGGATCTTCTGATTTAAATTGTGTATAGCACTCCATGATGGTCTCTAATGCCTCACAGCAGTCCTCAGCATAGAGGAACTGACGTTCTTCAGTGCCATCGGTCATCATCTCAAAATCACCCTCTTCAAATCCTTTCTTGATAAAGTCAGTGATGACATGAGCCTTGTCCATGTCCTTCTCAATACCATACACATTCCAGAACTTAACAGTCAGTCCCTTCAATGATGTAGTGTACATCTCACCCACTCTCTTCATCACACCGTAAGGAGAGTAAGACATGTTGCTCATCTGAGATGATGCGAATACAAATCTTTTATTGTACTTCTCCAATAGACCAAAGACATTTGCCATCAGTCTGGTGTTGTTATTAATGAAGTCAAAGGTGTGCTGATACTTCTTCAGGTATCGTGATCCACCTACATCAAAGGCAAGAAAGAACACAAAGTCTGCTTCCTTAACACAGTGCTCTAACCAAGTGCTAGGAATAGCAGTCAGGTTATATTGTGGTCCAAGGTTCTTATCGTACTCGATAACCTCATGACCTTTCTTGCGAAGGTATTCTGTAAGGTAGGCACCGATCTGCCCACTCGATCCAAGATTTAAAACTTTCATATGATCAAATCAATTACCGTAAATGTGGTTTCCTACAAAGATTTTAAAGTTCCAATTGTGTTTTTCATACTCTAGATTATTAATCACCTTAGCATTATAACCTAAGGAAGTATCAGGTGAAAACATTGGACACCCTTCTTCGGTGATCCGTTGTAAGTTAGAATAGATTGTACCATATTTATCCATCACTTCAGATCCACCCAGAGCAATGATATCAAGGATAGCAAAGTCTTTTACACCAGTCTGAACCCAATCTGGTCCTGCTTGTATATCAAATACATGAAGTTTATTTGGATCATAATCCTCAAACTGGCCAGGAGATTGCAAAAAGACCAAATCAGATCTCATGCGGATCACATAGTCATACTTGAAATTATTCTCTTCCTCGTATTCTTTTTTCAGTTTGATTGCTTGCTCAATACCATAGAACATGGAAATCTGATTGTCCTTTGGATGAGATGCTACCCATTTCGTTTGCCATGTATCATTGAACATATCGGCAAAGCACCTAGGTTTCTCATACTTAACCTTTTTTGGTTTCCAGTTCTCGTCAATCCATTCTTTAACACCAGCATCTGGCCAAGTTCCCTGACCAACATCCGTTCTGAATTGCGACCCTACAAGATCTTCATCAAACCACACATGTGCAAAAACGTCTACGTCGTTCTGACCTAGACGAAAGTGTTCTTTATGATTTTCATGACACTCCTGATAACTCCTAGGTCTTCCAGAGTAACATAATGCAATTCTTGTCATGGTAACATATAGGGGTAATCTGTACAGATGCCATATGGCACTTCATCTTTAATATGTGTTTTGAAACTATCAACCAACTCCCAATCAAGAAGAGGGATGATAGTTTTTTCATCAAAGGTTTGTTCTACATCATGCAACCAGATCTTTCCGTTTGACGTATAAGAATATGGATCACCAGTATGACAGAAGGACTGGAAGATTTGCAAAAACTTTGCTGCCTCTACATTTTTACAGTGAACCCAAACATTCTTTTGTCTTTGAAAAATCCAGTTCCAAGTAATTTTATATTGAGGTTGGTCATGACCCAACCACAGTTCACCATCAATTAATCTAGCATCAATCTCTACATCATATCCATTACCAATGGCACAATCAATGTAGCTGGGGGCGTTTTCTCTACCAGGAACACGTCCCCGAATATTACCTCTGTGAGATATGATCCTCATACTTCCTCAATGCGTAAAGATTTGTCCTCAATGAAGAGGTCATAGAATGGTTTATCTGTACGAAGTTCATGATACATGCAACCCCAATCTTTCAGTTGCTTCTTAGTAAGTTCAGTCCAATCGATTTGTTTCCTGCTCCCTCTGGCAGTCCAATATACGATTGTATTCCCTGCCACATAGAGTTCATTAATCTTTCTAATGTTATCTTTGATAGGCATCGCTTTAGTGTAATCATGTGTTACACCAAAATCAGTTGTTGATTCACGATGACAAATCGTTTCATCAATATCAACATAAATTACTTTCATTGATACAGTTTTCTCCTATGCTTTTCACTGGGACATTTGTCAATATCATTTACTTCATCTTCAGATAAGAATCTAGTTTGACCCAGAACCTTAGCACCGATGAAGATCTCTGCAGACTTTTCACACATCATGGTAGATGCAATACATTCTTTATGTGAGGTAGATGCTACGATTATACCATGATTCTGAAGTAAAATCAATTTGGGAAAATATCCCTCCTCTTCTATAAATGCAAGAACACTCTTCTTAATCTCTTCAAGTAAAGGTTTGCCAGGCATTGCATAAGGAACTACGCAAGACTTTGCACCATTCCTTACCACCTGATCAGGGAATAATCTATGATCAGCAAAGGACCAGATTTGCTCAGAGCAAACCACTTGCATACTCTTAGGTGGATGAGTGTGGGCTATGAATTTAATTTCATCAAACTCTCTCATAAACCAGGCATGAAATCCTGTTTCAATACTTGGTTTTAAACCAAGAGAGTCAAAGGGCACACCACTTAGTTTGCAAGCAACAAGGTCTCGCTTTTCAAGTGTATCAAGTGATGTTCCACTTGCTTTCACCCAGAAACTATCATCGTCTTTTACGGAGACGTTACCCTCTCCACAAATAGCATACGGACCTAAAGCCCTTGCTAGTTCTATGATTGAATCCATGTATCAAGAATTTTGGATAGTTTATTTAGATCTACTTCCCAAGGAGAATTCATCCCCCCAGAGATTGATAGAGATCCTACATCATCAACAACTTCTTCTTTTTTATCAGTGAAACTGGTGTCATCAAAGTGAGTTAGTTGAGTATGTTCCATGGCATGTCTCAGTCTGTCATTAACATCAAAAAACAATGGACTGTTTATTGACAAGACTTTAGTATCCTCAGGGCAGAATAGTGCGTTAGCCATTCCTCCACCGATTGGACCTGCAACATACTTGGCAGAACTAAAGATACCAATCTTTTCTGCCATTGTCAAGTTCTCACAGAATACCTCTTTAAATCCATAGATGCTGAAGATCTGTGCCATCTGATCTTCATTCATACACCTGCGACGTTCAGTGTAGTTCGTGCCTATATTATCAAGATTATTATGCACCCAGGTGCGACGTGAGATATAGACCCTCTCAGGACCCTTGTAGTCGCCTCTCAGTCTGCCAATTATATCAAAGGTAAATCTATGTGGTGGTTCCTCAGACAGTCCTCCATGGGTCAGAGATGAACCAACCAGAACATAATTATAGATTACATCTTGTCTCAAAAATAAAACATCATCCCTGGTAATACCAAGGAGTTCTAGTGTCTCCCAGACAAAAGGATAAAGATCATCCTTACCTTCAGCAGGACTGACAAGTAACTTTAGATCTGGGTGAACTTTCTTTTCTTCAAAATAAGTATAGAGGTATGGCAGAGTGTCATAAATGAAGTGAAAATAGTTTGCCGTGTTGTAGGCAAAGTAGAAGACTGGAATATCACAGCATGACCAAGAAGAAGGTAACTCCATGTCATATTCCATCGTCTCCTCATAGACAGTTCCCCTACCTAGAGACATGAATTTTTCAATAGTCGGTAAACGAAGTTTTCTATCACGATGAGAATACATCAAAGGCATTGGATAATGCTTTGAGTATCCTGTAAATTGAACAGAGGAGATGTATGCACATTCAAGAATGCGGCCGTTCTCATCTTCAGGGCAGAGAATTTTAGTCGGACCCTGATTCCAATACTCAATAGGTAAGGTAATCTTTTCTGTAATCATAGGAATGCCATTTCACTTTATCAAAAAACTTTTGCCAATAGCGATATGTTTTTAGATCATTGGGTGTTCCCCAACAGATATAGTGATCGACCTCAAAGTTCTTTACTTTATATCCAAGGGCGATTGCTTCATTCAAAATAGTATCAACATAGAACTCACCATTAGTTCTAACGTCTTTCTCGTAAGTTTGTTTGAGTGAGTTGAGATATACGTCTTTGTTTCGGAAGAACATTGTGCCAACAATGGCATATTCATTTACAGGATTATCACCAGTAAATTTTTTGACTGACACATTCTTGACATCATCACCATCTACATCCAACCAAGAATACATATCAGGATTACGATATGCAGTGTAATTATTTCTGTAACTCCATACCACTATATCATTATCTAAATCTTCAATCAAGTCAGCAAACTTATCAGAGTTATACAATACCCCATTATCACATGCTGTAAGGAGAATTGATGTATCATCATCAATCTCACTCATGATCTTTTCTGTGGTGCAAGCTTGTCCCTCTAAAACATTATCAATCCACACAACATTTCCATAATCTTCTAGCGGAAGCATACCCATATGCTCATTTAATGCAGCATAAATTGTCTCATCTGTCTGGGGGAGACAATGCAGTGCCTGATCAACCATATATTGACCATTGACATCAAGGAAAGGTTTTGGAATAGGAAATCCTTCCTTTGAAAATCTACTACCAGCACCAGCCATAGGCAATGCAGTCACACAGTTTTTAATCTTAAGAGGTTTGTTGCCTTCAAGAACTGCTTTATAATAATTAGACCACTGCAGATACATATTCATGTCTAGTGGAGTTCCCCACTGAAGCATGACAGGGACCTCATAGACAAAGTTTGGCAATCCATCTTTAATTAATAGATTATGCACCAAACTTACATAGTATTCACCATTGATATTGATGTCCTCATCAATCAATTGCTGAAAATATTTTTTAATATAACTTCCTTCTCTAAAATAATATGTTCCAGTAGAAGCAAACTCTGACATCTTATCAGCAGTAAATGGTTGCTTCTCTCTAATCTCTACAATTTTGTTACGCTCCTCTGTTTTACAGAAAGCATAGTTATCACTGCCCAACATGTGAGGATGAAATCCAGTGTAGCAAACTACACATCCATCACACTCAGTTTGGATAACAAATTCTTCAAAGTCTTGATAATCCCAGTGCATTGAGAAGTCACAGTAGTTGACTATAACTGGTTCACGATCATCAATATACTTACTTGCCTGCAGAACACTATGAACTGGTCCTTTTTTGTGAGAGGGAACAGTAACGATTATGGAATCTGGAGCAGCATTCTTTAAAACTTCAACTACATCAGTCTCATCTTTATGCTTATTATTGATAATGAAAACAAACTCACTGTCTTTGGGATATAGGTCAATAATATGTTCAATGACTTTCTTCCCATCAATCTCAATGAGATGCTTTGGTGTGGTATATCCAGCAGAGGAAAATCTACTGCTCTGACCAGACATTGGAATAACTACTTTCATATTAATCTCCTTTCTTTACTCTGTGGCTGTCTTCATCAAAATGTTGTGTAGAGAATTCAAATAGTTCGGATGGTTCAATTGCGATCATTTGATGTCTCAGTCCACGATGGATATGAAATTTATCTCCTGGTGTTAAAACAATATCCTTTGCACCTTCAAGACTATCAGTCTCTCCATAATAGAGCAACATCTTACCGGACTGAAGGTAGAAAGTTTCGTCTTTCAGTTTATGGTAATGCCAAGAACACCGCTTTCCTTCATTAAAGTAAAGGAGTTTACCACAATATTCTTCGGTATTGACAATCCATTTTTCGTATCCCCATCCCTTAGGGACATGTTTGATCTCTGATGTCATTTTTTATCATTAAAGAATACATCGTCTGGCCATGCTTTATCATCAATAAACATATCAGCGTGTGGTTTACCCATGATTAATTCGTGGTATTTACATCCCCACATACTAAGTTGTGCTTTAGTTAGTGGGTATAATAATTTATGCGCGATCTCCCGTGCCTCTTCATAGGGTTTATCACTAGACCTTCCCATCGCTCTAGCAGTGAAGTAGATAATGTAATTGCCCTCATCATACAGATCATTAATTACAGCAATCCTATCTTTCTTTGGAGTAGCATTTTCATATTGACAATTTCCACATCCTTGCCCAGGAGTGCAAATAGTCCCATCAATATCAATCACATATCTCATGAATGTCCCTGTCTCTTAATACATAGGTTCCAAAATGCGTTACAGCAATCGCAGCTGCTTTGTTAGCATATGGTATAGCAGTATTTATCTTACCATATCTCAGGTAAAAGTAAACTAGTGCAGATAGAAATGTGTCGCCAGCACCACAAACATCAAAGACACTTACTCCTACTGCTGGATAATTCTTACCCTGATAATCAACTCCATGTGCCCCCTTGGTGACAATCAGGTTAGGTGAGTCTTTCAGTTTTTCATCTAGTTTAGAATATTCATCATCATTGATTTTAATATATGCATAGTCAACTGGTAGGGTTGTCTTCTTACTATCAATAAAGACAGGTCCATCAAACCACTCAACCAACTCAAATATTCTTTGGGTGGTCAGAAAACCCTTATCATAGTCTGATATGACAAGTGCATCAAAGTCTTCATCTGGTATGTTACCTCTGAAGGGTTCTATCTTATCCTCAACATCAACCCTAAGTATTTGTTGATTATATCTTTCATCAATAAACCTACGCTTGACGATCAACTCCCCTTGTGTGATAAGAGTAACCTGAATATCAAACGCCAAAAGATTTTGCTGCACGTTCAGAGCCATACCTCTTTGGGTATCAACTCTCGTCTTCTTAAGAATAGGTACAGGTGCTTCAGGGTTTAACCTTTCACATACACCATACACATATTCATCGGTGCAACTATCCCCGATCAATAATACTTTGAATTGTTTTTGTTGTTGCATACTCATCTACTCTATCAAAGAACCTTAACTCAGCAGAATACATTGAACCAATCACTGACTTACCTTTCCAGTCAGATCCTACAACCATTATATCAGGTTTTACTGTTTTTATACACTGTTCTAACTCTTCATCACTATCAAAGATTACAATATGATCAACTGCTTTTAAGTTCTGAAGCATGTATGCTCTATCACCAACACTATTGACTGGTCTAGTAGGCCCTTTCTTTTCCGCAACCCTCCGATCACTATCTATACCCACAGTCAGATTATCTCCTAATGACTTGGCATAGTTAAGAAGTTGAATATGTCCTGGATGCAGGATATCAAACGTTCCGTTGACAAAGATATTTTTCATAGACTTTGCGAATTCCATTTGCTAAACCATCATATTCAATGGGCAAATTATTTGCCTTTCCAGTGTATGGAAACGTAGGATACTGTCCTTCAGTTTGAATGTCAACCTTGTGAGGACCTAGATGATTGATAATCTCAGCGATATCACTAAGCATGTACTTACGATCATAAACACAATTCACATCTCTCGGTCCATCATTACCATCAAGATAATACTTAATAATTTTATAGAGATCATCGGCAAAGATAAAATCCATCTTTCGATTTTTAACTAGTTGAATTGGATCTCCATCGATATATCGATTGATATTAGTGTTAAAAAATCTAGTGTTCTCTTCATGTTCACCAAAACATCCGAAGATACGAAGATTCACACCCTTTGAATTATCAAGAACACGATTTGCGATAATATATTTTGAGAATCCATACGGATCACCAGGAATTACTTTGCCAAAATCTTCTGGTGATGGTTCTTCAACTGGTGCGGGACGACCATATGATGCGCCACTATCCAGATTGATGAACATATCGGTTTGATCAACATACTTATATAATGTCTCAAACATATTGAGATTAGTATACAGAACCCTATAATCATCATCAGCATCTCTCCTACCACCAACGATGGCAGCATGAATGATAGCATCATAGTGCTGACCATCAGCAAATAAAGTAGCAACCTCTTCATCAACTTCAAGGCGAACTTGAGTTGATCTGGGTCTAATTACCTCATATCCAGCCTCTTGAATAAAGGGAATGACCTGACGACCAATGAAACCATTGCCGCCAGTGAATAGAATTTTTTTACTTGTCATGTTTCCAACCAGCACCTTGTCCTAAAAGTTTCTCAAGTTCTTCATCCTTGATCTCATAGAAGTTTTCCTGTGAGGGGAACTGGAGATCACGAACTTCATTGACATATTCAGTCAAAGCAGACTGAATTATCTGACCTGCCTCACAATATCGTTTAACAAACTTGGACTTGAACTCCCAGAAGAGTCCAACCAAGTCATGCATGATAACAAGTTGACCATCAACTTTATCGCCAGCACCAATACCATACACAGGAATCTGAAGATTGGTTGCAATCATCTCAGCAGATTCTCTAGGCATACCTTCAAGTAGAAGGAATGTGCATCCAGCATCTTGAAGACGTAGTGCCTGGTCAAGAATAACCTTTGCCTGGTCAGCAGTCTTACCCTGGACGCGATACCCACCCAGTTTTGCCCTAGTATGTGGGGTCAATCCAAGGTGACTCATCACCATGATACCTGCATCACAAATTGCTTTGACCCGATCTACCATACAACCTTCTACCTTAACAGCATCCATACCAGCCTGAATAAAATCGCCAGAGTTTCTGACTGCCTCCTCATTGGAAACCTGATAGGACATGTATGGCAAATCACCAACAGTAAATGCACGGGTTGCACCTCTTGCTACTGCTCTAGCAGAACGTAGCATATCATCCATGGTCACTGGAATGGTGCTCTTATATCCCAGAGTAGTCATGCCAAGAGAGTCACCAACTAAAATCCAATCAACACCAGCATTATCTGCCATGAGGGCCTGTGGATAATCATAGGCAGTGACACCAACCGTCTTAACTTTGTTTTGTTTTTGTTTGCGTAACTTTAGAATAGTTACCTTATCTTTATTATCAGCAGGCATATTAGTCTAAGGGCTTAATGATCATATTATCATGAAATTCCTCTCTAGACAAGAAAGGATACATGTCTTCTAAAGGTGGTGCGCTAATCGTACCATCTGCATTTTTCCTACCTTGCATCGTAGGAACAACTTCTTGCCATCTCTCGCAAAGAACCTCACATACGATAGGTCCATCATAGTCGAGAGTGGATCTGACTGCATGGTCTATACCTCCAGCATCAGCATAAATGTGCTCAATGCCAAAACTCTTTACCACATCACGGATGCTTGGAATAGAGACACCACTTTCAGCGTCCGTTCCAATCTCCCTACCCTCAAAAAACTTCTTCTGTGTTGTGCGAATAGAAAGATATCCATCATTATTCCATACAAACAATTTGATAGGAAGATTATAGTGTTTGATAGTTTGCAGTTCCTGAAGGTTCATCATAAAGGAACCATCTCCTGTCACACCAATCACTTCACCATCCTTAGCGAAAGATGCACCAATACATGCAGGAATAGTAAATCCCATTTCTGCCTGAGAACTAGAGGTGATGTACCTCTGCTGTGCTTCAATATTAGTTGCTTGAGAGCAAACATAGAATGCAGAACCGGCATCTGAAATGACCACATCATCAATACGTTTGCGATCATTTAGAACCTTCATAAAGTAGTAGAGATCTACTTTCTCAGTGGGATTTGTGTTAGGACATACTGGCCATTGATCCCTCCAACGCAGACAAGTTTCGTTCCATTCACTTCTAGGTCTAGAGAATCTAGTTGTGTTAAAAAAATCTTTAGCATCGCGATGAACAAATCGATCAATCTCTACAGTTTCTTTCTCATGTTCATCCTTATCAATATCAACCACAACTACCTTTGCCTCTCTAGCAAATGTCGTGTAATTATATCCAGTAACAGGAACAGGAAGACGACATCCAATGACTAACAGTAAATCGCAGTTCTGCATCGCAAAGTTACCTGCACGGGTGCCTTTAACACCCACTCTACCGACATAATTTACATCATCTGATGAGATTAAATCTACTCCATTGTATGATGTAACAACTGGGAGGTTGGTTCTCAAAACAAAGTTCTTAAATTCATCCCTAGCGTTAGCACAGTTGATTCCATTACCAGCAAGAATCAAGGGTCTTTCTGCTTTCTTTACAAGATCCTCAACAGTGGTGTACTCAGCACCTTGCACGTCCATAGGAATATCAATCCATACAGGGCCAGGACGACCATGAGTGGCAATGCGTACCGCATCCTTCATTACACCCTCAATGTCTTCAGGATCATTAACCACCACTGCATACTTAGTGATTGGTTTTACAATGTCAATGATATTTGCTTCCTGAACACCAAGGTTTCTGACACCATCTGGTGCCATATGAGGTCGGTTTACATTACCAGATACAAAGATAACAGGAACGCTGTCTTGCCATGCGTCCAGAAGTCCTGTGATAGCGTTTGTACCACCGCATCCCGTGGTCACATTGACTGCTGCCAGACTATTATTGTACTTGGCATATGCCACAGCACCCATTGCTGATGCTTGTTCATGGTGATTGCAAATTGGTTTGATCTTTGGATGTGCTGCTACAGCATCATTCAAGAACATTGCACCACCGCCAGTTACAAGGAAGATGTGTTCACATCCTGCCTTATAAATTTGATCAATTACATAATCTGCTACTCTCATTTTTCAAATGAATCAACAACAGTACCAACATATTCAATCATCTCCTCAGTAATTGTTGGAGAGCATCCAACAAAAAACACCAGATCAAGAACCTTACATGCATTTGGATAGTTCCGGTAATAATCAAGATGACGATAACCAGGGTGCATCAGGATATTGCCAGCAAAATAATTGCGGGTCTGAACCTTGTTGTCTTCCAGGTGCTTGGTCAGTTTAACCTTAGTTTCTGCACTATCACAGATGATAGGGACACCAAACCAACTAGTCTCTGCTTGGGGAAGTTCATTCACACTGCGAACACCAGGAATACGTTCAAAGATTTCCTGCATCAAGATCTTGTTCTTACGACGCAGACGATGAATTTCATCCTGCTTGGTCAATTGAACAGTGCCAATAGCACCCTGGAAGTCCATGGGTTTGAGATTGTATCCCATCTGAGAATACACATACTTGTGGTCAATGATACCATCATAGTGTTCGATCCACTTATCAAATCGCTTACCACAAGTGCCACAAGCAAGTAGATTTTGAGTTCCAACACAATAACAATCACGACCCCACCATGCCAGGCTACGAGCGATATTGATCAGTTCCTCATCATCAGATGAAATCATACCACCCTCACCAGTGCAGATGTGGTGAGCAGGATAGAACGAACAAGAAGCTGCAATGGAGTGGTCAGTAAGAAAACGACCATTCCACTTACTACCCAGACTATCACAATTGTCAGAGATCAACATGATCTTATTACGATCACAGATGTCTAGAACATCATCCAAATTATATGAATTACCGAGAACAGGTGAAGAGAAAATACCGCGAGTCTTAGTAGAAACTTTGTCTTCAATCTCTTCAATATTCCAGTTCAGATCAGAGAAGTCGATATCAACAAAGACTGGTTTCAACCCATTCTGAACGATAGGAGCAATGGTGGTGGGAAAACCAACGCATGATACGATGATCTCATCACCGTCTTGCCAACCAAATCTTTTCTTCAGGGCGGCAATCATAATCAAGTTGGCAGAACTACCAGAGTTCACCATCAAGGAGTAACCCTTATTAAATTGCTTAGAGAACTTTCTCTCAAACTGGTACACCTTCTCACCAGATGCTAACCACTTACCATTTAGAAGTCCATTAACAGCTGCTCCTAATTCTTGGTTATCCCAGTAGGGACCAGAATAATAGACTGGATTACCTGGTTTCCACTCACTATTAGCAAAGTAAGGGGGTTTTACACCTTCTAAAAGTGATTCAATATCAACCATTTTGAACCTCATTCAAGTATTCATTGACTTCATCAGATACAACTGATGATAACCAATTTCTAAATCCCAATGATCTGTTATGATCTATGGCGGCACCACCACCTGCTTGATGCATTACCTTAATACACATTGCCTCTCCGGTTACAGGATCATCAAGGTATAGTCTATCACATTTCACGTAAATTTGCGACCAACTTTCCCAATGATTATTTCCCGTTCCCCAGGCATTACAAAGTCCATAAGAAACTCCTGTTCCCATCACATCAATAACCTCTGAGTTATACTTTTCCCAGTGAAAAAGATTATTGAGAGTATCTTGCTCATCACTCATTCCAGTTTTAGCAACCTGTTCATTTAAGTTATGCCAGTCATACCAAAATTCCTTTTTATTTACACCCACCATTCCAGCATTAATAAATTGTTGCATTGGAATTGGGTTACCATTACCAAAAGGAGGACTGTGTGGGATTGTTATTCCTCTATGAGCTCCTGCAGTATTTTTACTAGTATTATTTCTAACTCCAATTACATCGGCAGTGCTATTGAACATCTCATCAAGAGGTCCAGTAACAACAGCATCTGCATCTAAATGAATAACCATATCATAGTCATCAATGAATGGCATACAAGTTGGTGCCATCATCCATACAGGTTTCATCCAAGAATAATTCTCACGAATTTTCTCAGTCATCTCAGTATCTACAATAAAATGATCTACTTCTGGATGAAAATGCTTAATTGAATTTGTAAGTTTTTCAACTCCCAAAAGAGTGGCGTAATCATCTGTACACCAAGTTGAGATTGCAATCTTTTTCATTTTTCCCCCATAGCCATAAATGCGTTATTTAAATCAACACCTGATACAAAGACATTTTTATATTCTCTGTGATCCATATAGTCACGAATAATATTAGGAGTAAACACATGATTGTGTTGCCTGTTATTCCAAGGTCTCCAATACTTTTGACTATAGTCAGGAAGATAAATGAATAGAACTCCACCTTTCTTCAACCGATCATACCAATAATCCATAGTATTTACCCAGTGAGGAACATGTTCTAAACAGTGACTAGAGAAAATATAGTCAACATTCCCTTCAGGTAAGTTATCAGCATCCCATGGATCATCAAAACTCAAGTCAATTGGTCTAGAACCGGGGAAAGACCACTCAGGTTTCATGCATCCAATATCATACCCTGTACCTTTACAAACGTGCGAGGCAAAGGGAATAGCAAACTGTGAGGCATTACCAATCGTTTGAAAGTGTGGGTATAAATCACCCTCATATTCTACTACTTGCATATCATTTCGTGTGGTGTGCTAAAAAGGTAGTCAATTTCTCTCTTGTTCTGCTCACTATGAGCTATAATTACGTATCTTTCATACGATGTATCAAGAACATCAATAAGATAATTGATTGATGTATTGATAGTAAAGACACTTTTTGCTTTTTCAAGGACTTTACACCAGTCAAAGAGGGTAAATCCCTCCATGATTTTGAGTTCAACCACAGGTAAGTCGTAGTTTTCAGGTGATAAAAGTTCACTATCTCTAATGTCTGTATTATAAAGATTGTTTATGAATACAAACTCGGAGTCATCTTTAAGACCAAGAACATTATAGTATAGATCGTCTTCTTTATCAAAGTTACGCTCAAACTTAAAGTAATCTTGCCAATCTGAGTGATCAAGTCCTACCATTGAATACTTAGAACTCATAATTTTACCATCATTATGAGTCATATCTGCTGTAGCAGGACTGATAAACGCTCCTCCCTCTTCAACTACAGCACCTGCACCTCTATCATAGATGTCTTTTCCTATAAAATCATCATCAGTTGTAGGAAAATTAATATCTTTGATGTATTTTTGAATCCAATGAATGTCAGGTCTCAATGGCCAGATGACTTCATATCCCTGGTCCATCATAATCCTGGCAATCTTTTGGCAAAAGAATACATCACCAATTCCTGCAGGTTGCTTAATTAAACAAGGTCTCATACGTATGCTACGAGTTCATAATCATCAACCCTACCTCTCTCACCTCCCAGATCGACAGGGAAATATTCGATAATGTAATTCTCATTGATTGAAAGGAGTTTTTGCTCTAGTTCTGCCACTTGTCCACCAAAGTATACAGGAATGTCATCAATGATGATCGTATGATCCTTGATAGAACTATTCTTGATTACATCCAGTTCTTCAAAGGTAGGCACCCCTCCACCCTCAGCATGAGCATCTAACCAAAAGCAAGATTTTTCAGTTAGTTTATTGACCATCTCAGAAAAACAATCATCAGATTTTCCTAACCAAAGACTAACATTATCATTGTCTTTAAATCTATTCATACAGTGTTGGTATCGATCCTGCATCATCTCACAACTAAGGACTTCATCAAACCCATTATCCAGGGCATATTGAACTCCGTTACCAAGATGAGTTCCAGTTTCCACAAAGTTTTTACAACCTTTACCAACTCCAAAATCCCTCAAAAGAAAATAGTAAGTTGGAATACCAGAGGAAATAGATTCCTGAAAATACTTGTCCTTGTCAGTCATAATTCATTCTCCTTTAAAATAATTTTCCCAAATAAAATCTTCCAGAACTTCCATCTTTTTAGCTCGCTCTAGATTGTCCCGAATTGCATCCATCTTACTATGATAGATTTCTTCAGATACCTCAAATTCATCACTTAAGGTGATGATTCCGTCCATGTTAAAATGCTTTTTGATGTCAGGAGCACCAAGATAAACAGGAATAGTTCCAGTAGCAAAACAGTCTAAGAGTTTTTCTGTAAAGTATGTTTCATATTCTCCATTCTCTATGGCAATAGAGAACATATAATCACAGAGACCTTCTTCTTTGAGTTGAATTTCATTAAACCCACGACCATAGAGATCAACCTGATCACCAATCCTATCGACCCATTCAAGACGTTTACGATGACCCTCACACATGTTTTTATTAGAGGCAATCATCGAAAGCATCTTTGATTTCTCATAGATTTTAGGTTCTTTAATCCAAAAACCCTGAGCAGGAACCCATTTGTACTTATCACCTAAGGCAAGAAGTCTCTGATCATGGGTGAAAATAGTATCATAAGTGTCCTCAACAAGTTGTTGATTAGCAATAATACTACTAACAAGTCCTGGTTTAATATATTTTGATTCTAATAACCAAAGATACTTTCTTCCAGTCCTACCATCATGGACGCCATCATTGATGGTGTTATCAATGTAGAAGGTATCCTCTGCACCGTCTGTGACCCACTCTATATACTTAGATTGTTTGCCATGGACAGAGTATCCCTTGTTTCCATTTGTAAGATGAGTGAACGTATTACCTACAAGATTGAATTTCTTTTTCATTTCAGTAAATATTTTTCATTATTGAAAGGCGGCAACTCCTTATTATTCCTTACAAATACAGAATCACCCCACCTCTCATAATTATATGAGTCTGACATCTCTGCCAAAGAAAAATTTCTCTCTGCTAACCACTCTACTATCGCATCATGAGATGCTCCAGTATTATTACGATCATCATAAGAGGTTTCCAAATCAATAACATTAATATATTTGAGATGATCTTCAAAACCCTTTAAAATCTCAAGTTCTGCTCCTTCAGCATCAATATTAAGAAAGTCATATTGATTCATGTCAATATTATTTTCTTCAACCAGTGTAGATAACTTTTTAGTCTTCACTGTCACTGAGTTATTGCCGATAGGAGATAGACTTGAGCAATCATTTGCAAGATAAAATTGTTTCTCTAAACCATCCTCACTGTAAACACAAGCATTAAATGACTTATATCCACATCTATCAGCAACAGGTTTAGAAATTGTTTCATAGATAAATTTATTTGCCTCTACACCAATAACATTAGTGCCAACTAACTTAGTGTAGCAGTCGTGTTCAACAAAATCCCACATACCAACGTGCAGGATTCCATTAACATCAACATTTATTCTCTCAAAAATACCAACATACTCAGCTGTAGGATGATCCCATGTGGCATATCCAGTTTCTTTGCTATAAGAAGCATAAGGTCCTAATTTACTCATATCAAACTCGGTGATCGAATGGAACGTATGGTTCAGAACTTTCAATCTGCTCATTAATCCAATAATAGGTATAACGAATACCTTCTTCAAGGGTCATTGTATAATCCCAATCAAGATTTTCACGAATCAAATCGTTGTTGGAGTTACGTCCACGAACACCTAGAGGTCCATCAATATGGATCTTAGAGACTTCTTTCTCTGCAACTCTAGCAGCAGTGTCTACCAGTTGATTGATAGTCACCATCTCTTCAGAACCAATATTAACCGGTCCCATGAAGTCACTATCCATCAGTCTTCTTGTTGCTTCGATGCATTCATCAATGAACAGGAAGGAACGAGTTTGCAGACCGTCACCCCATACTTCGATTGCTCCGCCCTCCTTGGGAAGGTAAGCAACCTTTCTACAGATTGCTGCTGGAGCTTTCTCTCTTCCTCCTTCCCAGGTTCCTTCGGGACCAAAGATGTTGTGATAGCGAGCAACCCTAACAGGAATACCATGATTACGGTTGTAAGCAAAGTAAAGTCTTTCGCTAAAGAGTTTTTCCCAACCGTACTCTGAATCAGGGTTCGCAGGGTATGCAGATTCTTCACGGCAGTCTGGATTATCTGGGTCTAGTTGATTGTGTTCTGGATACATGCAAGCAGATCCAGAGTAGAAAATCTTAGTCTGATTTACATCATGACTTTCGTTAAGTTTACGTTGCTCCTCAAGAACGTTCAGATTGATAGACACAGAGTTGTGCATGATATCTGCATCATTCTCACCAGTGAAGACGAAACCTGCACCACCCATATCAGCAGCGAACTGATAGATCTCATCAAAGGGTTGTGCAAACTTCTCAGCAATCTGCTGATAGAAATTACCAAGATATCCAGTAAAGCGAATGCATCGACTAACAAAGTCTACATCGCGCAAATCACCTTGAATAAATTCATTTGCCTGAGTAGAAGAGAACTCAGGGTACTTGAGATCAACACCACGCACCCAATATCCCTCGGAGCGTAGACGTTTAACCATATGCGAACCAATAAATCCACCTGCGCCAAGTACCAACGCAGTCTTCTTATACTCAGACATAAAATAAGTGTTTTTCCTTTATATATGATACAAAAAAAGACCCTCATTGTCAAGGGTCTTTATAAGGTCTTTACATGCACGCCACTTGCTCTTTGTCCTGAAGCAAGAAACAGGGCGGGAGTAACCCATCCGCACCACTTGCTCTTTGGTAAAGCAAGAAACCATCAGAGATCTTGA
>MDTD01047287.1_pt1 | contig 25837 bp, 19 predicted proteins | sample 811221 | NCBI WGS metagenome assembly MDTD01 (sample SAMN05326646, study PRJNA326480) | marine metagenome | isolation source: seawater | place: Pacific Ocean: South West | collected 2011 | reverse complement strand
CGATTGTCAAATACCACCGCTAAATCAGACGGGATTTCGATATCCAGAACCAGAGCAAAATCAGTTTGCTTCGAAGATTTTACTTCAAGTAAATTCATCCATTCTTTTTTATTATTCTGGGCGGTTTTGCGTCTATAATTTTTAACGGCTTCGTCTTGAAGTGAAATACGGCACTTTAGGTCTCCGGATTTAAATTTGCCAAGCATGGACGATCCAGTTTTGCCGAACTTCATAAGTCCAGAGGTCATTTTTTTATCCGTCTTAAAGACAATGCCCTGTGCTGATAGTTGTCGGAACTCCTTCTCCTGTACCGACGAATTTGGCTTCAGGGAGTAATCAACCAGATATTTGACCCGGACTTGTCCTGGGGTAGGACGCGATATTTCTATCCGGTATGGACAGGTGCTTATTCTTCCGTTGTAGATAAACTTATTGCCATTAGCCTTTCCCTGCGGGATTTTAGTGGGCCAGTATTTACGGTCGTACTTCTGGGTTACCACAGGCTTCCATTTCCAGGATGCGATTTCATGAAAATAGCTCAGGGTGAAGTAACGTTTGGTTACTTCCAGTTCCGGATTTTTGCCTTTTCTGATTTCCGCCAGGCTGATGCGCCCATGATGATCGACGCAGAGAGCAGGGTAATCGGCTTTGCAAGCTATATGACATAGGCTTAAAAGACAGAGTGATAAAATTATTTTTTCAGTCATTTACAATAATACTTTCCGGTTATTCCGTTTGTCCTGTGTATTGACGGAATTCCAATTCATCTTTGAGTTTCAGGTATATTGGCGCTACGTGGCCGTCGGCAAAGAGCATATTAGTGCTATTGGACGGATGACGATAAAATCCTGCCAGCCAGAATTCCGGTTTTCCGGAGTTGGTAAATACGTATTTAACAATCTTTGATCCAAGCCAGTAGCATGACAACTGCGGTGCTGCCATATCGCAAAAGGTGTAAGTTTTGGACGGGTTCCGAATCCGGAATATATCTCCTTTCCAACTGGTTTTCTCTAGATTGTCGGGAGCATAATTCAACTGGTAAGTGAACGGGTTCAAGCCGTAGCTTGTCCGCATCGCATCGCCGTTATAAGTTCTTGCCGGGCAAGTCAGTATCCCGACATTGTCGACTCTTTTTCCGTCGATTGTCGGATAGGGATCGGCACTCGGAAAGTTTTCCTTGATGATAATTCTTATCGCATATATACCGGGGTTGCTGTCAGTATTTTGCGGCAGCATACCGGAATAACTGTCAAGGTATAAGGCCAGAGTCTGCCCCAGCTGTCTGAGGTTTGCTGAACATTTGATTGCTTTAGCCCGGTCCCTGGCCTTGTTCAAGGCCGGTAAGAGCATAGCTGCCAGAATGGCGATGATTGCTATTACTACAAGCAATTCAATCAACGTGAAAAACGAGTTCTTTTTCATGATTCTTTCTCCTGTTTGTTTTAGATTCATATAACCGATTCAATCTTTTGTATAAATTTCAAGTTAACCCATTTATTTATGGGCGTATATTTCAGATCAAATATTTGCTTTTGTTAATAGATCAAATGTCAAATGATGCTCTCCGCCGCCAAGGGCGACTGCTTCCAGTAATGGCAGTTTCCCTTTCACCAGTCTCGGCAGGGCTCTGCCGGAATGGAGTTGGGAAGCGGCAAATTCAGACATGATCGTATCGAAATATTCGTCCTTCAATTCTGCCAGGGAACCGCCAATGACAAGTTCGTCGGGGTTCAGCAGATTTATTATATTACATAACCCGCGGCCAAGCAGACGCAATCTTGAATGCAGGATTTCTGACGCCGCTCCAGTAAGCTGATCTTGGTATTTGACCACTTCCCCAAATTTTGTAATGTAGTCAGGCAGCCCGGACGCGACCAAAGTTTCACGTTCTTCCACGCTCAGCCCGACTGGAGGCAGCCAGTAAGCTCTGCTTTCCCGGCAGTGCCCCGGTTCCGGTTCCTCGTAGGCATAACAGCTTATCTGTCCAGGCACTGCTTCCGGCGATCCACGGTAAATTTTGCCGTTCAGGTAAAAGGAGACTACGGTTCCGTTCTCGTCATAGTAAATATAAACCGCATCGCGGTTCCAGTCGCTTACCGCACCACAGGCGATCTCGCCCAGCAGTGCTGCGTTTCCTTCACTGTCCAGGCTGACCGGATGGTCCATTCTGGAAGAAATCGCATCACGCAATTTAAAGCCGGTTCCCGGTACTTTTACTGTCGAAGAATCGAATATCATTCCGCTCTGGCCATTGGTGAATCCGCTTACCAGAATCGAATAACCGCAGATTTTACCGAAGCTGGCCGCATCATCACGGTCACGAATCTTTTCCAGTGTGGAACAGACTTCTTCTACTAATTCTGATATGTCCATGCAGCGCGGTTTATCATGCTCTTCAAGTTGAGTTACGGTCCAGTCAAAGGCAAGCCTGAAATAACGGATTTTCTTCAGAGATATATAAACAACAATGACCTGACGCGCAGATGCATTCAGGCACAGCTGTACCGTAGGACGACCCGGCGTTTTTGTGGCTTTGGCGTTCTTCTTCTTGCGGATTTTGATCAGGTTCTTATTTTTCAAACGATCTACAATCCTGCTTACGCCGGAAGCCGAAAGCCCGCAACGAGCCGCAATGTCGTTCTGTGACATTGAACGTTCACGCTGCAATATGCGTACAACGTAGGCTTCGCCCAGATCCCGTTTTATATTTTTTACAGTCATTTATTTGTCATTTCAATAATTATTTGACATCGTCAATTAATTATATATCTTTTCTGCCGATTTGTCAATAGGCAAGGCAGGAAATTATGGCAAAATGTGGTTCAATCAGGTAATGAATCAGAGAGTGCAGAATAGTAAATAAAACCAATTCTTAAAGATGAAATATAATAGGAGACGATATATTTGGGGAACAGGATCAGTAAAGGATGAGTAGGGATAATGGGAGAATTGGAGTCCGGCCAAATACGGACCGGACTCCGTTTATTTTTTTACAAACTAGATTTTTCGAGATCGGCCATCAGGTGACCGGAATTAAGAGTCAGTACTTTGTCAAAACAGGCTTTTGCCGCTTCGGTTTCACCCAGACCGGCGTGACCCAGCCCCAGCAGGTAGTTGAAATGCTGGCTTCTGGCATCGCATGGTTTTTCCAGCAGCGACAGGAAGAACGGGGTAATGCTGAAATAGCCGTAATCCTTTTCCTCGAGCTTAGCCTGCGAGGTGGTGACCAGTTCCTTGAGCAGGGCTTCGGCTTCTTCATCGCGGCCCAGTTTACGCATTGCCAACGCCCGGTAGTAGTCCATCCCCGGCACATACATGTAGGTAAAGAGGTCCAGGCCCAGTTCGTCGATGAACTTATAGGCCGCTTGAGCCTGTTCTGGGGCGATATGCTCGAGGCATTCCCCTTCGTAATATTTACTCGGAACCTTCATCGCCACGTTCCACACGCCTGCGCCAAGGTTTTCAGGGTAGAACTGTCCGTCACGGAAGTGCTTCAGGGCGGTTTCATAATCACCCTCTTCCATTGCTTTGCGTCCCAGTTTGAAATGCGCGAATGTATGCTGTTCGATAAGCGCGTGCTCGCCGCCTTCACACGGGGTGAAGACGTGGCTGGCCAGTAGATTCAGCGCTTTTTCGCAATCACCGGCCTGATTGAAGGCGCGGACCAGTTCCAGGTAAAGGTCGTCGCGCCGCTCCACCATTTCAGGGTTTCTACCCAGCAGTTCGAGGCGTTCCTCTACTGGTGAGTTGGTCAGTTGCAGCAGGTGATTGTAGTCAAATACCAGCTGTGCGTCTTCAGGAGCCAGTTCCAATGCCCGCTTCATCATATCCAACGCCTTGGGAAAGTCGCGCTGATTGTTGTAATATCCCATGCCGAGATTTCGCAGTAATACATAGTAGTTTTCGCCATCGGCCAGAGCTTTTTCCCACTGCTTGATCGCAGCTTCATAATGCTCTTTGCCGTAAAGCAGATTGCCCAGATAGTAAGCCGCACGCGAATCGTTAAAGGTATCAATCGCATGTTCAAGTATTTGCATTTCCTCGAAACGGGACGGGAAACAATAATCCTGGCAGGCTTCACGCGCCTGAACATAAATATTCTCAGCGTCTTTACCGGTTTTCTCCATGCTCCATGCCAGAGTGTAAAGCACCATTGGACTGACTTTGTCAAAATGGTCGACAAAGTTTTGCAGCATTGCTGCCGCATCTTCGAACAGTCCCGCTCCGGTGTATTCAAAAGCGATGTCGAGAATAGTTTGAGACGGATCACTGAGCATAATGTCAAAATATTCTTGACCGGTTTCGTTCAGCGCCCAGTAGTCGACCGGATCAAGCCGCAGAGTCTCTTCCAGGATAGTCGATGGATCGTTGCCCAGTTTTCGTTCAACTACAGCCAGCAGATTGCGGGCTTTCTGATTGCCTGCATAAGCGTCGAGGGCTTGCAGCAGGTGGTCTTTCGCCTTCGGGAAATCAGAGTTCAGGCAGTCAATTGTCGCAATCGCGTAAAATCCGGGACTGCGCCAGCGGTAGTTCCAGGTTGATTTGTAGAATGCGTCATATGCCTCATCAACGCGTCCCTGCATTTTCAGGGTCAACCCAAGATTGTAATAGCCTTCGCCGTCGCGCGGGTTGGGATTGTATTTTGTCTGGATTGCGATCGAGCGTTTGAAATACTCTTCCGCCTGATCCAGTTTGAAATCTTTCAGTGCGGAAAGCCCCAGCCCGTCAAGTGATTTAAAGTGCTGCGGATTGAGTTCTATCGCCCGTTTCCAGTAAACGTCCGGCTTGGTCAGAGGATCGCGATACTGCTTCATGTGCAGTCCGACCAGGTACAGTTCATCCGGGTTGTCAAGCGTATATGGAGACGGGTCTGCCGGACGCGGTTCCGGGATAACCGGCGGTTTGAGGTCGGTTCGGCTGAACGAAATGATTTCTTTTCCCGCGCGGTCGGAGATGATGACCCTCACTGTCTCATCGGAACATTTTTTCAGTTCGTCGATTTGCAGACAGGTCGTTGTTCCTGCGGTCAGGTCGAGTTTATCTTTGTAGACAATTTGACCGTGCTCGGATATTTCGACCATGCTTTGCGGCAACTCTTCAGTTGCATATATCTTCAGCTCCCCGTCTGAACATGAGAAGTTAAACGCTGCGCGGGTATTGGCGTTCAGCGGTTCGCCCAGATCTTTGATCGGGTACCAGAACTGGCTGAACTGCTTCACTTCGCCAACTTCCAGCCAGGCAAAATCCGGTTGATTATCGGTATAAACTCCAGCCATCAGCTCGGCATAGGCCCCGTCTGCGTCGGTGAGGGCATTTTCCCATGACTTTGACAACTGGTCATAGGCCCAGGTGAACATCTTTTTCCCCGGAGATATGTGATGATTGGCTACATGTACCACCCCGGCATTTTTACCGTGGTCAAACCCTCCGAAGAAATCATAATGTGAGTTGGCCGAGAAGTATGAAGTGGCATCCCTGGTACTCTTGTGCCAGCGGATGTCCCTGGTGCCTTCGCGATAGTCCTTGCCGTTGAACATTCCTGAACTGGTCAGCGGATATTCGGTTACCGACTGTTTACGGTGGAAGTGGACGTGATTGACGTCCTGCGGGAAGAATATCTGGTAATCCTCGTTGACCGGAACCGCGATATTCTCCCACCAGAGGAATGATTGCGGCAGTTCGGTCCGGTTGAATACTCTTGCCACGGTCTCGAATATCGCCTTGCCGGGACAGAGCCGGATGCCGACCATTCCCTTCATCCGGTCAAGCGGCTCGTGTTCGCTCAGCCAGACGGTGACAGAGCCGTCGTCGCCATTTTCAATGGAAAAGTCGGTCGGCATATAGGTCGACGGGCGATGGTGCATCGGCCAGTTGAATTCCGCGCCGCCGGAAAGCCATGACCCCAGCAGGCCGATCAGCGCCGGTTTGATTACGTGCTGACGGTAAAAGAAGTCATAGCCGTTGGTCTTATCCTTTGCCCCGAAAATCCTCCCGCCGATCTCCGGCAGGATAATCAATTCGATAAAATCATTTTCCAGAATGATCGCGGTATGCTCCTGATCCACCTTGTGGTCCCTGATCACTTCCTTGACGATCGGGTTGGGATAGACCCGGCCGCTGGTCCGCTGATGGCAGCGGTTTTCGCAGTACATCGGGAGTTTTTCCTTTTCAGGCTCCGGGTAGGTGGGGATGACCATTTTTGTGACCCGGCAGTCAACATTACCAAAATTTCCAGTTTTCATAATTGAGTTAAGTCTGCTTGACTTATCCTTTCGTTTTTATACTATCATCCTGTGCCTAAAATTTAGTTCTGCTGTATTATAGCATGATGAAAAGAGTCTTGTTTGCTTGATTATGTGTTATGTTTACACAATCTTACGATTTTTTCAGGCTGGATGCGGATGGCGGTGTGCCGGTGTGTTTTTTGTAGAAGCGGCTGAAGTAGTGGACCGAACTGAATCCCAGGTATTCGGCGATTTGGGATATATTCATGTCCGAACTGTTGAGCAGCTGGTCCGCTTTTTTGATCTTCAGATCATCGACATATTGGAGCGGAGACAGGCCAAATGAATGACGGAACAACTCTGACAGGCGACTGGGGCCCAGGCCGCATTTCCGGGAAAGTTGACCAAGGGTGATTTTCCCCCGGTATTCACGCCTGATAAAGTCGATTGCTTTACGCAGCGCGGGATGGAGCTCTTTGTTATCGAGGGATCCGTACACCGTTTCGGCTTTCCGGCAGAGCACGCCGCAGAAAGCGTAAAGCAGGCCGTGCATAATGCCGGCGTTGTAACGATTGTGCTGATTTATCAGCCGTCTGAAATTGGCAATATAAAACTGATACTCCTCCGGTTCCAACTGAAAATTCCAGGTCATTTCAGGATGATTCAGGTTGAAAATATTTTCATGTCCCGGTCCTGAGCCGCTGAAGCCGTCACAGAAGAACATAAAATTTTCGCATGATTTATTTTCTTCAGAATACCAGCGATGCTTGATGCCGGGGCCAAGAACAGAAACATTGCCTGGAGTATTGTCAATTATATCTTTAGCTGACTCCAGTTCAAAATGTAGAGTACCGGACAAACCGAGAATTATTTGAAAACTGTTGTGAACTGTAAAAAAGCGTTCCTCGCTGTACCCGTTGAACCTGGTAAAGCAGGCGTAATGAAACGGCGGCTGCATCAAACCGGGGAAAATATCTTTTTCTATTTTCAAGTCGCTCATAATTGTCCTTGTATGAATATTCAAATAATCTAACGGCGTTTTCAGGATGTTCAAGGGGAATATTATAGATGAAAAAATTTTATTTCTCTTGATTTATTAGTAAATGAAGAGTAGTTTCATATTTTCGTTTATTTGTAAGAAAACAGAAAAGGAGTTCAAGGATTATGAGTTTTTGGAAAGTTACCGCTAGTGTGTTGTCCTGCGCGCTGGTGTTTTGCGGAGCCGCGGTAGAGGCCGCGAAACCGGCTAAAAAGACGGTCAAGGTTCTGGGGATAGGAAACAGTTTTCTGGGGAATGCCGTTTCTTACAAAGATAAGCTGAACAAGGAAGATCCCGCAAACAAACTGATAGTCGGAGTGGCGTTGATTGGCGGATGTTCGCTCGAAAAGCACTGGCGCCTGGTCGAAGCGCATGAGAAGAATCCTAATGATCCCAAAGGCAAGCCGTACCGCATGGGAAAGAAAAAAGCGTCTCTCAAGGAGATGCTGCAGTCGAATAAATGGGATTATGTCACAATCCAGCAGTTGAGTAATTACAGTGACCGGCCTGAAACTTTTATGCCGTATGCTGAAAACCTGTATAAATATATAAAGAAATATTGTCCCGGAGCTGAAGTTGTGGTTTACGAAACCTGGGCCGACCGGGTAGATAACGGAAGGCTCAAAAGAAAGAAGAAGTCCCAGGAGCAGATGTACAAGGACCTGAGAGCGGCCTATCAGGACACTGCTAAAAAACTTGGCGGATTGAAGATGATCCCTGTAGGCGATGCTTTTCAGGAGGTTCGGGCTGTATGGAAATTCAATCCGGATGGTAAACCAGATTTGAAAAAATATAAATATCCGGAACTCCCGGACCAGAACGGTACTGTCTGTATTGGATGGAAGTGGAGAAAAAATCGGAAGACCGGTGAGAGAAAGATCGGATATGATCATCATGCCAATGCCCGTGGCAGGCTGCTGGCCGCTTTGGTCTGGCGTGAGTTTTTCCTTGGTACCGATTCCAGGAAAAGCAAATATCTTCCCAAGGGAGTTTCAGAGGCCGATGCCAAAGTAATTCGTGAAGCCGCTCATAAAGTTGTCTCTCAAAATCCGTCTCCCGGCAAATAATATAAGTTATTTTTTACCATTACTCCGGTCATCTCGTTATGGCCGGATTTTTTTTGTCCATCAGAAAAACTCCTCTTATGGGCGCAACAGTGACGAAACTTAGCTGTAAGTTAAGCAAGATTAAAAGCCCATCCGATATGCTGGTGCTGGTCGATTCCTGTTAAATTTCTTGACTTTGAGCAATAGGGGTATTATAGTTTTTCATTCGCATATAAATATAAAATCATCCCGGAGGTATCTCATGAAAAAAATTATCATAGCGGCTCTTGCAGCCATTGTTGGTGCAGGTCTTTATGCTCAAACGATGAAAGCCAGAGTTGATGTTTCAGGACGTGGAGTTCCATTGAAACCGGTATCCGGACCGGAAAAGGGATATTTGAGAAATATTCATTGGGGCAAAAAAGAAAACCGCAAGTTTGCTCTTATATGTGAAACCTCTGCTTTGCCTGAGGGGAAGTGGGTCAAGATGTCATTTGCATTTATTCCGGAAAAAGATGGAAAACTTTCCATAAACCTTATGGGACCCTGGAATCGTTCTAAAGGCAAGAAGAATCTCAATGCCTGCTGGATTTACTACGATATGATTACGGTTGAAGGTGCGACTATTAAAAACGGGGATTTTGAAGCAGTCTCAAAAAAAGGCGGCGCGGCATCATGGTCCTGTTCAAAAGAGCAATATGTTACCAGTGGAACAGACTTTGTTTCCGGTAAAGCCGCGGTTAAGGCGTGGCATAACAAGCGCTGCACCCAGGTGGTTAATGTAAAAAAAGGACAAAAGGTAACCATCACAGTTAATGTTAAAGCGGCTGAATTCGTGCCGTCTAAGAAATAAGTTAGCGACATAAAAGCTTTTTGCGGGGCGGTTGCCCCGCTTTTTTTTTGTTTTTTCTTGACATTAACTGTAAGCGACGGTATTGTTTTTGCTGTTCGCCCTATGTAATTAAATGATTCAGGAGGTATCCAGCCATGAAAAAAATCACTTCAACTCTTTTAGTCGCCCTTGCCGGTGTCGGTCTTTTTGCCGCTCCAGTAATGAAAGGCAGACTTGATGTCAACGGCGGAAAAATCGTTTTGAAGCCTGTATCTGGTCCCAAAGGCGGATATTTTAAAAATATCAACTGGGGTGACAAAGCCAAAAGAAAGTTTCAGCTTTCCGGAGAAACCGCACCGCTGACCAAAGGCAAATGGGGTAAAGCCACCTTTTCATTTATTCCTGAAGCCGATGGTGTTGTGACTATCAATCTGATGAGCAACTGGAGTAAGGATAAAGGTAAAAAAGGCATGAATGCCCACTGGATCTACTACGATATGATCACCAGTGAAGGCTCTGTTATCAAAAATGGCGACTTTGAAGACGCCAAGGCCGGAAAACCCGTATCATGGTACTGCAGTAATGAAAATTATGTGACCAGCGGGGTTGAATTTGTTTCCGGTAAGGCTGCTGTCAAAGCCTGGCACAACAATCGATGCGCTCAGCGCATCAATGTTAAAAAAGGCCAGAAGGTTACTATTACCGTTTACGCCCAGGCGGCCGATTACGAACCGGCAAAAAAATAATTTAACTTATATGTTTGTTTTAAGCGGAGCGTCAGCTCCGCTTTTTTTAATGTCATTCACAGAATAACCATAATTAATGGAGGGGAATATGAATCGCATCAATCTTTTTTGCCTTGGGGTAAAAAGCATGGAGAAATCACTGGCTTTTTATAAAAGCATCGGGTTTAAGACTTATGTAAAGGACGGTAACCCTCCAATTGTATTTTTCGACAATCAGGGAACAAAGCTCGAATTATACCCGATAGACGGACTGGCTGAAGACATCAATGCTGAAAGCCCGCCGGAAATCAGTGCAGGCGGTTTTTGCGGAATAACCCTGGCCTGTAATATGAAGTCAAAACAGGAGGTGGATGATTGCTTTGCTCTGGTTGAGCGCCAGGGCGGCATAATCGTCAAAAAACCGCAGGATGTGTTCTGGGGTGGTTACAGCGGTTACTTCCGGGATCCGGACGGTTACTATTGGGAGGTAGCCTACTCGGATGAATGGGAATTTGATGAAAACGACATGCTGGTCATCAAATGATTTATGTATAAAAAGGGCATTTGTCAACAGTATGAGCGGAGCATAAGCTCCGCTTTTTTTTGATATGGTTTGTCTTCGGGATATTTGAATAACTGAAACAGGGGCTATATTAATTATTCAATCAGATATAAAAGGAACTTCCGCTATGACTGAGAAATATCCCAATATTCTGGTCTTTATCATGGATGACCAGACGCCGTTTTCAATTCACGCTCTGGGTAATGAACATATCTCTACCCCGGTTATCGACGAATTGGTTTTTTCCGGGGTTTACCTGAGCCCTTATACTACAGTTCCGGTCTGTACTCCGGGGCGGGCTGAGTTCCTGACTGGACGCAACGCTTTTCGTAACGGCTGCCGCTGGTTCGGAGAGCCGATCAGACAGGAGATCGAGACGCTGCCAATGTTTCTTGGTCGTTTAGGCTATCATACCTGTCACGTTGGCAAATGGCACAATGACGGACATCCGCGCGACCGCTGTTTTGATGAAACGCATGTCGTTTTTGCTGATGATATGATCGGGGATTACGCCGGACATGTTATGGCTTTTGAAGAAAACGGCAAAATAGTAGAAGGACACAGTACTGAAATATTTTGTGATTTCGCTGGAAAATTTGTCGAATCATCCCCGGAGGATAAGCCGTGGTTCTGCTATGTGGCTCTTCACTCTCCGCATGATCCCAGGGTCGCTCCGCCGCCGTGGAATGAGATGTACTCCGGGGATAATCAGCCGCCGCTGCCGCCAAACTTTATGCCGGAACATCCCTTTGACAACGGCGATATGATGATTCGGGATGAGCGTCTGGCCGGTTTTCCGAGGCAACAGGACGAAATACTGCGGCACCGCGCCGACTATTACGCAATGATAAGTCACCATGATCATCATATTGGACTGGTGCTGGATAAACTCCGTGAGTCCGGACAATACGACAATACCCTGATAGTATTTACCTCGGATCACGGTTTGGCCTGTGGCTGTCACGGGTTAATGGGGAAAGAGAATTTGTATGAGCACAGCGCCAGGGTTCCCCTTATCATTTCTGGTCCGGGAATTCCTGCCGGACGCCGTCTTGATAAAAGTTGCGTCTGCGGACATTATGACTTTATTCCGTTTCTGGCTGATTACCTCGGAGTGACTGCTCCGAACACTGCAGAAGGAGTAAGCTACTACAATGTTGTAACAGGGGAAGAAGCCTCTGCCAGACGGGATATCTGTGCCGGTTACCGCGATTGTATGAGAATGGCTACAGACGGTCGTTTCAAGTTGATCTATTATCCGCATCTTGACCGGACCCAGTTGTTCGATCTGGCAAATGATCCGGATGAAACCAACGACTTGATGCTGCCGTGGCGCCGTTATCCGGAATCCCGTTACCTGCCCACGACAATGGGGCCAGGCAAAACAACCTATGAACCGGATCCGGCCCCGCGGGACATGGGGATAGCCAATAATCCGTTTTATACTCCGGCATTACCGGCCGATGAGGCGGATGCCGCGGTTGAAAGATTACGCCAGGTGCTGGTACAGTGGCAGGAATCGATGAAAGACCCGATTCTGGTTTGATTGAATTAGCGGTCCGGATGAAAGAAATTTTCACGTACTAAGATTCGCATTAAGGCTGCAAGATTTTCACTGACGGCCTTGCCGGTCATTGTGGCGCCGGTGACATGCTCAGGCTCAATGTATTTATTGCCCCCGTTCCATTGCTGAAAGAAATTTTGCTTTTTCATTTTTGCAATAATGCCGGGCGTTTCAATGTTTTTACCCAGCGTGACTTGCTCAATATTGCCGTTCTGATTGAATATTACAAAAATCTCAACCCGGTTCTTGTAGCCGTGTTTGACTATGCCGCAGTCTGCGCTGTTGAAGATATACCTGACCTTTGATTTGTTTTGATGGCTCAATACGAGATGTGGGATCGGGCTATATGCCAGCTTCCGTTGCCAGTTCTTATATTCCGTGGGAATTGTATAATCGTCCAGGCGCAGCTTGGGCTTGGAGCGGTTTGATAAAAGAGCTATTGCCGCTGCCGCGGAGAAAGAAAGGACGGCAGCAGCAATAAGCATTTTTTGTTTAGATTTAATCATCGCTTCAGAATGATGTTTTACTTGAATCATTCAGGCCGTTCCAAAGCCTGGGATCTCCGGTCTGTCCGAGTTCTCCCGGCGTTTCGGCGTCGTAGCCCGCGTCTTTCATACTTAAAGCCTTGACGTGACCATCGCCGAATGCGGCATTGAAACGTTTTGAATGGCGCGGATCGGCCGGAGTCTGTCCGTCACTGGTGCCCCAGCGCCCGTTGAGCAGAGTAGGGCCGTCGAGGGTATATGCATGCGGACGGTTCTGTGTCATTTTATAGTCTCCGAAACCATCGCCCAGCATAATAGTTGAACTTGGCGCCTTGATTCTGGCAGTGTTCACCGGGAAATTTCTGATTACGCTTGAGTCAAGTTCAAACGGACCGAAGGTTGCCCAGTTATATCCGTATGACCCTGTACGCAGATAGTTTTGACGCTTTTCACCCGGAAATGCAGATTGGTCAAGCTGAAATTCAGATGCGGTAATCGATGGGCAGATAAGTACTTTATTGGTTATTTCGTTGCCGCTGCCGGCATCACTGCCCTGGCTTGTGTCTTCAACCGATCCACCAATGTAATCGCTAAGCAGGTTTTGCCAGCGTACCCGTGACCCGTTCTTGCCGCGAGCGGTTGGATACATGCCGCGGAAAGCGTCATTGTACATGCTCATGCCTAATGCGACCTGTTTCAAGTTGTTCTTGCATGCCGCTTCACGTGCGGTACTTCTTGCTCGTGAGAGAGCCGGTAATAACATCCCTGCGAGAATTGCAATAATTGCAATTACAACCAACAGTTCTATTAGTGTGAATGACCTTTTGACTGATTCCATTTTTTGCTCCTTTTTTATTTGGAATTGAGTGCTTGTCACATTACCTTTTTAAATTAGGTTGCCCTAACTATACTGCAATTGCAAAAATTTGCAAATTAAATAATCAAAAAAATATTAAAATAATAATAGATTTCTCAATAAAGTCTATTTTTGAGCTTAAATTAAATTATTATCTAAAAGGTAATGAATCATTGAGGTGGGGACTATGCAGGATGCTTGGATTGTCGTGTTGAAAATCCAATAAGCCTCAAAAATGCAAAATAAAACACCGCGTCAAAATTATTATATATATAAGAATCTTGACGCGGTGTGCCGCTCTTATCTTGATTAAGTAAGGCTTTTTGAAAAAGTGGGTGTGTGGATCTGCTTATGGTGTCTTCAATGGTCAAGAAGGCGTGAGGCGGTCGATACACTCTTCTTGCATCTCTCCGACCGCTTCAATTGCGTCAGTAATATTCTGAGCGTCATTCTCGGTTACTTCATGGTTTGGAGTGTTTAGCAGGTTAAGCATGCTGGTAAGATGCAGGTTGATTTCCTTCATCTGTTCGATTGCCGCCTGGTCCAGTGAAGCGGGATCAATGCCGATTTCCAATGTGTATTCAAACCACTTGACTCTCGCGTCGATCAATTCAAGTATTTGTTCCCGGATCGGGGCTTTGACTTCGTCGATACTGGCATTGTAAGTCGATTCAGCGCGTTCCCAGATATCTTCAACGAAATTCATGAAAGTCGCTTCCTGGGCATCATCGGCAAAAGCCAGTTTTTCACGTCCGAAACATCGTGCAAAGAAATTGTCAAAATCATATTGCCTGCGCCAAAGTTCGCTAAGACAGTAGGATTCCACTTCGATTTGATTCAGAGGAGACATAATCTGTTTCAGTATGCCGTCGAGATTGTCGGTTTCCCCGCTGGATACTGTTACACCTTCCGGCGGTTTAAATTCCGGTTGGGAATTGTCTTCTTCACCTGGAGTTGTGACTGCCAGAACCGTATGTCCGCCGGAGTATACAATTCTTATCCGGTCTGATCTGTCAGTGAATTCGCTGACGGAAGCGCCGGGGCAGTTCAGCAACTCTTCGGAACCGAAGAAATAGGCCCAGGCGATCTGTTCCGGTATTTCAAGATAGTTTTCAAAGTAGTCTATGACTGTTTCCATCGCACCGGTAAAGCTTTCAACCCATTTGTCGGCCTCTTCCTGGCGATCATTCGCGGAAACGAAAGAGCAGCTGAAAGTTCCTTCCGCCCATGAATCGATCCGCAGCAATACTGCGTCACCGGGGGAAAATCCGTAGCGGCCGTAGAATTCGCCGAAATCGAACACCGTCAATGTAACGTCACCGTCCGGAGCTCCATCGTTGAATAGACCCTCGTTTACGTCGTGGTCAGCAATAAAATAGTCGAATACCTGTTCGGACCCAAGTAGAATATGGAACGGGATGACGGAGTTAAGCGGAGCGGTAAAATCGATGCACTCGAACTCTTCTTCCGTTGCTTCATCGATGAGTAAGGCATCGGACGGGAAAATATCTTCTGATGCGAACGGGGTCAGCCTGTCGCCCGGAAAAAGGATGCCATTTTCGATTTCGAAGGCATCCGGAGTGATTAGGATTTCGCCGCCGTTAAAGACAGAGCTGCGTGATTGATAATATTTTTTGTCGGGATGGCAGAAAGCCAGTGGACTGTTGTTCAGTTCACGTTCAACGGATCTGATAAGTTTGGTCCTTTCCCGTGGATCGTCCGGCATGGCATCGCAAACTGCTTCCGCACAGGCATCCGCTTGAAACGGGCCGTCGGATTCCAGGATATATTTGCGAACCTCTTTTTCAAAATCAAAATACGAGCTCATCATTATACCTCAAAAGTCGGTAAACAGTTTATTCTTGATAATCTTATCGATTAGAAATGCCTTAACATGATTCTGCAGGTCATCCTGTTCCCAGGTTTTTATGGTGTCAATAGTGACTGCGTCGGCAATGTCAAATAGACCGCTTGAGGTGCGGCGCAAAGATTTGAGGCATGCCCCGCAACCCAGTTTTTCCCCCATATCGGCGCAAAGGGTACGGACATAGGTTCCTTTGGAGCATTTGACCGTAAAGTCTGCTTCCGGCGGGGCAAAACGGGTTATTTCGATTGATTCGATATTAATCGATTTGGGTTCGCGTTCGACTTCAACTCCCTTTCTGGCCAACTCATAAAGACGTTTGCCGTCCTTCTTGACAGCAGAAACCATTGGCGGCACTTGCAGCTGTTCCCCGATAAATTCCGAGACGACTTCCTTGAATTGTTCTTCTGTGACATTGCTGAAGTCATTCTGTGCTGTAATCTCCCCGTCAAGGTCCTGGGAATCGGTTTCGGTGCCAAGCAGGATTGTGGCCTCGTAAACTTTGTCTTCGCCGCTGAAGCGTTGACTCATCTTGGTAAATCTCCCGAGCACCAGAACCAGCAGTCCGGTCGCGGCCGGATCCAAAGTTCCGCAGTGACCAACTTTTGGGATATTGAAGCGGGCTCTGACGCAGTTCACAACGTCGAAACTGGTCCATTCTGCCGGTTTATCTATGAGCAGAATACCGCTTTCACCAAAAATCGGCAGACGGTGTTTTTTCGGGTTATAGCGCATTATCGAGTTCCTTTTTAATTTCTGCAAGTAAAAGATTTTCGGCTTCGGCAAAAGTTTTGACCGGAATCAGGGTGCCTGCCGCCATTTCATGTCCGCCTCCGCCAAAGTGCCGGGCTACTTTTCCAACCGATACCGCCGGATCCTTGGAGCGTAAGGAGCATTTTACCCCGTCCGGGACATAACGCAACAGCGCAGCGGCCAGACCTCCGCTGACCGATCTGACTGAATCGATCAGTACCTCGGTGTTTTTCAGGTCAAAGTTGTATTTCTCAACCACTTCCGGCGGGATTGATATCCAGACAAAGCGTCCGTCAAAATCAGTTTTCAAGTGCTGGCTGATCAATTCCGCTTCGAACTGCAATTCGTTTAAAGGACGGGAGAAATAGGTCATGGTGACAATTTTCTGAAGATCTCCGCCACGTTCCAGCAAGTTTGCCGCGGTCCGCATCATTTTAGGTCCAGTGTTGGCGAAACGAAAACAGCCGGAATCGGTGACGATGCCCAGCAGCAGACAGTTGATGCACGCGTCTGATACCTGCCAGTCCGGCAGCTTTTCGGCAATGTAATAAATAAGTTCAGCTGTAGCGGCCGCAGTGTGGTCCGCCAGGTTGACATCGGCATATTCGGAGTTGTCCGGATGATGGTCAATATTCAGCGTTGGGACACTGAAGTTCAATTTATCGTAACCGCAGGCCCGGGCAATCGAAGGGGTGTCAAGGAGGACTGCAGCTGCCGGCCGGTTTTTATTGAAATAATCAGGTGAGGTTTCAATTCCTGTGCATGCAAACTCTTTATATTTGGCGGGGATTCCGTCCGGCATCAAAACGGTTGCTTTTTTTCCGTTGTCCCTGAGCAGGTGGAGCAAAGCCAGAGCCGAGCCGAGGGCGTCGCCATCCGGTAAATGATGAGACAGGATTACAAAGTCATTGTGACCGAGCAAAAAATCCACTGCCTCTGACAGTGCGTTTTCATGCATCTTCTTCGAGTTCCCTGATAATCTTTAAGACATTGTCTCCATCCTCAATACGGTGATCGAGTCGGAATTCCAGAACCGGAGTATATTTCAATGTGACATGTTTGGACATCTGGTGCTGTATCTCTTTACGTTTTTTCATGAGATTGACCAGCACCTTTTCGTCACAACCATCGCCGCCGCCGAAAACGCTGATGCATACCACTGCGTTACGCAGGTTCGGACTGGTTCTGACTTCCGTGACAGAAACCAGAACAGAAGAGTCTCTCGCCGGATTTTCCCGTTCAATCAGGTCGGCTAGTTCCCGTTTCAGAATCTCATTGACCCTGACTATTCTGGAAGATGTACTCATTCAAGCTCCTGTCAGCGGTTATTCCAAAGTGGCCTTCTGCAATTCGATATCGTATACTTCGATTATGTCACCTTCTTCAAAGTCCATGAAGTTGTCAAGACGGATACCGCATTCGAGTCCGGCACGAACTTCCTTGACATCGTCCTGGAAGCGGCGCAGGGACTTAACATCACCGTTAAAAATAAGGTCGTTATTACGGAATACACGAGCTTTCGCTCCGACTTTAACCAGTCCCTGCTCAACCATGCAACCACAGACTTTGGGGCCCTTGGTCATTGAGAAAATCTGCAGGATCTTGGCCTGGCCAAGAGATATTTCACGTTTATCCGGAGCCAAACGTCCAGCCAAAGCGTCTCTGATATCGGCCAGCAATTCGTAAATGATACTGTAAAGACGGATTTCAACGCCTTGACGTTTGGCCATCTCATTAACGCCGGGGTTTACCCTGACGTGGAAACCGACAATCAGCGCGCCGGAGGCTGACGCCAGCATAACATCGTTCTCAGTAATCGCGCCGACTCCATCCATGACAACATCGACTTCGATCTTTTCGGACGGAAGCTTGTTGAAGGAATCAATAATTGCTTCAGCAGAACCGCGAACGTCAGATTTGATAATAACTTTCAAGTCATTGCGGTCAACGCTGCTGAGCTTACCGAATAATGCGCTGACATCCACATTGCCGTCAGCTCCGACAGGAGCCGCGCCATTGGTCGTATTGGGGCCGCGATTTTCGACTTCTGTTTCGGCCGCTATATTTCTGGCTTCACGCTCATTTTTGCAAGTAGTCAGGGTGTCTCCGGCACTTGGTACGCCTTTGAGTCCAACCAGTTTTACCGGAGTGGCCGGTCCGGCACTCTTCAAGGTGTCACCGGTTTCATTGATCATGTTCTTAACACGGCCGTAATGTTCGCCGCAAACAACCACATCTCCAATTTTGAGAGTACCTTTCTGTACCAGAATATTGGCTGTCGGGCCGAATCCCTGTTCGAGCTGGGCTTCCAGCACCAGAGCTTTAACTTTACCGGTAGGATCAGCCTGCAGGTCGAGCATCTCGGATTCCAGCAGAATACGTTCGCACAGGTCATCCATTCCTTCGCCTGTCATCGCGGATACTTTGACAGTACCGACGTCACCGCCCCAGTCTTCACTCATCAGCTCATTTTGCTGCATGTGAAGCAGAATCTTGTCCGGATTGGCGGCCGGCAGGTCCATTTTATTGATTGCCACGATGATCGGTACGCCGGCAGCTCTGGCATGATTCATTGCTTCGATAGTCTGCGGCATAAAGCCATCATCGGCGGCAACAACCAGAATAGCGATGTCGGTTACATTTGCTCCACGGGCACGCATCTGGGTGAACGCTTCGTGTCCGGGGGTATCGATCATAGTGATATGTTTGCCGTGGAAATCCAGGGTTGAAGCCCCGATGTGCTGGGTAATTTTACCCGCTTCACCACCACAAACATTGGAATTTCTCAGGTAGTCCTGAAGAGAGGTTTTGCCGTGGTCAACATGACCCAGAAAGGTTACGACCGGAGGACGCGGCTTCAGCTTGCTTGGATCTTCCTCTTCAACTTCTTCGATCACTTCCTCGGCTTTGCTGCGAGTTCCTTTTTCACGGTGTCCGGCTTCCAGGGTAAAACCATACTTTGAGCATAGTTTAGCCGCGGTCTCCTCCGGAACTGTCTGGTTGATTGAAGCCAGAGTTCCCAGAGCCATAAGGTCAGTGATAACTTCGTTGGCTTTTTTGCCCAGGCTTTCTGCCAGTGTTTTGACAATAATCGGAGTTTTCAGTTTGATGACTTTGCTGTCATCAGAACTTTCCGCTGTCTTGGATGCAGCGCCTTTTTTCTTGTCATCACTGCCTTTCGGGCCTTTGTTTCCGAAGACATCATCCATATGCTCAAGCACCAGTTCGAGCATATCTGCCGGAACCTGGCTCGAGGCACTGGACACCTCTATCCCTTCGGCGGATAACTCTTCCATGACGGCTTTCGGAGAAACTCCGTATTTTTCCGCCAGGTTTTTAACTTTAATTTTTTTCACGCCGGTTCCTTCCGTACTTTTTTACTGTTTATTCAGGGCTGTCAGAATAACTTCAAGGTCTGCATCTGAAAGACCATCGATTTCTGACAAAGCGCCCTGGTCCGCTTCCCGCAGACCGTCTACTGACAGGAATCCGTTGTTAACCAGAGTCATCGCAACGCCATTGTTGACGCCAAGATGCTCGGACAGGCTTGACGCAGCTTTAACTTTCTGCTCTTCAAGTGAGTCGTGGTGTTCCTGTTCCTCGATAAATATTTTAAACGTTTTGCTCAGCAGTTTTGCTGACAAACGCACATTTTGTCCTTTTTTCCCATAGGCCAGACGGGATTGGTCGGGCGCGACATAGACATTGACCGTATCGGTGGCCTTGTCGTAGTTGATTCGTTTGGCTTTGGCCGGTGAAAGCGCATTCATGGCATACTGCTCAATGTTTTCGTCAAACGGAATAATGTCGACTTTTTCGCCGCTTAGTTCATTGGTTACATTACGAACCCTCATGCCGCGCATGCCGACGCAGGCGCCGACCGGATCAACCCGGGGATCATTGCTTTTGACCGCTATCTTGGTGCGGCTGCCGGCTTCACGCGCTACGCCGACGATTTCGACGGTGCCATCGTGAATTTCGGAAACTTCACGCTCGAAAAGGCGAACCACAAACTTAGGAGTCGAGCGGGATACGATCAGGCTCGGGCCTGAACTCATGATATCAACATTGACCAGCAGAGCATTGATGCGGTCGCCGGGAACATATTGTTCACCGCGTACTTTATCGTTGCCGCGCATAACGCCTTCGGCTTTGCCGAAATCGATAATCATATTGCCGCTTTCAAAGCGTCTTACGGTTCCATTAATAATAAGTCCAAGTTTATCGGTGTATTCGTCTCTGACGATCTCTTTTTCGGCCATGCGCAGACGGTGCATTATAGCCTGTTTCGCGGTTTGGGCCGCGATTCTGCCGAATGCTTCCGGCGGAACAGTCCAGTCAATGATATCCCCGATCTTCGCGCTTGAATGGGTCTTAAGCGCCTCTTCCAGCTTGATTTGATTGTTGTTCGGAAATACTTCGACAACTTCCAGTCTGGCGGTTGCACTGATTTCGCCGGTTTCAGGATCGACCTCGACAGTTAAGTCCTCGGCCGGATGGATTCCTTTGCGAGCGGCTGAGACCAGAGCTTTTTCAACGGCTTCGATCAAGACATCTCTACTGATGCCGCGCTCCTGCTCTATATAATCCAATACAGCTAACAGTTCATTGTTCATTTGCTCAACCTCTTGCGTTTCGTATACATTCTTTTTTTATAAAGCGAAAAAAAAAACGGGCCGAAAAGCACCCGTCGAACACCAGAAAATTTTATTCGCTTTTCTTGTTTCTACTTTAATAATATATATACCTTTTCTAAAGTATCAAATTTTTTTCAATATTTTTTCAAGCAGGGGGATTAAGGGGGATTTGTTAAGCCTGTAAAGGTATGATATACTACTTGAATTTACAATGGGAGAAATATTATGAAACGCCCCGACTGGCAGCTTGACGAATTCCGGCAGGTTGGAACTGATTATACTGATATTCATGAAGTTCAAACTTATGACGAACGCATGGAGGTCTTTCGAGATTTTGAAATTGAGAATCGTGCCATACTTGATATGCTGTGTTTGCCTGAAAAAGCTTCGGTTTTGGATGTCGGATGTGGAACCGGGCGTTTCGTCCGGTATGCGGCGGCCGCCGGATTGAAGCCGTTCTGTGCCGATATTTCTCCTGTGATGCTAGATTATGTCCGCAGCAAAGCAGAACAGGAGGACCTTGGAGAAATTAAAACTCAACATGCAGGATTTATCACAGTCGATTTCCCGCCTGAGAGTTTTGACGCGATCGTCGCCAGCGTTTCATTGCATCACTTGCCTGATTTATGGAAACTGCCGGCTTTGCTCAATATTGCCGGAATGCTCAAGCCGGGAGGACAGTTTGTTATGCGGGATGTGGTGTTTTCCGTTGAACCGGGAAGTTCTCCCGACGGTGTCTTTGAGCAGTTTGTTGAAAGTCTTCCTACTATGCGTAAGGAAGCCGCCAGGCATGTTGCCAATGAGTTCAGTACCTATGACTGGATTATGGAAGGCCTGCTCGTCCGGGCAGGCTTCAGTATCTTGAACGTAAATAAGCTTTCAAATGCCTTCCTGGTTTATCATTGCCGGAAATGCGGATAATTGGCATATCGTCAAAAAAGCCACTATTTATAAATGATACCTATTGACATTATTGATTTGATATTGTATAATCAATATGCAGAAACGATTCGGCAAACGTTACTAGAAAAGTTTTTAATATGAGAAAATCCAATAAAAAAGTTAAATTAAAAGATATCGCGGAGGCCTCAGGTGTAGCAGTGACAACGGTTTCTGCTGCATTGAACCGTACCGGCCGGGTCAGCGAGAAATTGCGTCAGAAGATTCTTAAAGTTTCCCGCGAAATGAATTACGAGCCGAATATCGCGGCTCAGTTGCTAAAGCAGAAGAAATGCAATGATATCGGCTTGATTGTCAGTGACATTCCTGAGCGAATATTCGGATCCGGATATTTTCAACCTATGATTGCCGGTTTTATCGAATTATGTGAGGAAGAAAATATTCGTTGTCAGATTGAATACCATAATCCTTTACTGGAAAAAGACAAGGTTCCATCATTATTGACTGATAATTTTGCCGGAGGGGTGATCCACGGCGGGGCAATAACCGAAAGCATAAAAAATTGGCTTGGAAAGAACCCGGATTTCCCGTTTATTGCGCTTGAAGAAGATTATAAGAATAATATAACGTCTAACTATGATGAAGCTTTTTACCGGGGGATACAATATTTAGTAGCTCTGGGGCATCGCGATTTCGGCCTGATTGCCGGGCCCGAGAAATACAGTCTGCAAAAACAGATAGTCAGCGGGTTTGAGCGTGCTGTTAAAGATTTTGAACTTAATACTAAACAGGAGTGGATGACCAGTTTAAATTTGGAACAGGATATTGAGACGGTGGAAACTACTGTTGAATGGGGTAGAAGACTTTTTGCTGCAAAGGAATATCCGTCAGCAATCATATGTTGTGACGGAAGAAGCGTTAAAGGCCTTTTGCATTCAGCTTGCGAAGCCGGAGTCAGAGTTCCGGATGATTTGAGCATTCTGTCCTGCTGTTCAAAGACTGAGGCTGAACAGATTTATCCCGCGGTATCGTCAATTAATTGGAATAGTACTGAAGCGCTATTCAAAGCGTTGCTTATTCTCAGAAGCCTGATGTCAAATGATAATGCAATCAACCGTCAAATAGTTATTGATCCGGTCATGACTATAAGGAAAAGCATTGCAAAAAAACAGTAATATAAAATAATTATATTGATATTATAAAATAGTCTTAGTTGTATGAAGGATAGCTTGTTATGAAGTTAAAGCATTATTGTGGTCCGAAAAAAGTTACTTGTTTACAGGTTAGAAAAAAAACATTTCACTGTCGCGGCTTATTAATAAAAGGCATCATCGCTTTTTCAGCTACAGTAATGGCTTTATCTATTGATGCGAAAAGTATGAGGCCGGTTGCCAGGATTCCTTTATTGACTCAACCGGTGACGATTGACGGAGAGATGTCAAAGGATGAATGGAAAGATGCTGCTGTAATCCGCAGGATATTCTATAAAAGGAATCGTATTCCGGCGAATCCGAAAACCGAGTTTTACATTAAGTACGATGAGAGCAACCTTTATCTGGCAGCGGTTTGTCATGAAGACCAGAAAGGTTATCCGGAGGCGTATCCGAGAAAATGGGATGACCTGTTGTTCCGTAATGACGATGCAGTACAGTTAGTGTTGGGTGTTAAGGATAAAAATGTTGCTGTCGGTGAAAAAATAGATATGGGTGGCTATGAAGGTGCGATGGATGGTAAGTCCGCTAAAGCCGATTTTTACTATTGTTATACCGTAAACTCGGTTGGCAGCCAACAGCGCACTTTTAATGAAACTCTTCTCTGGCACGACCTGTTTGAAGCGAAAGTAGGGAAAAAGACAGGCAATAAGTGGGTCGTTGAAATTAAAATCCCATTTGCTTCCTGCGGCATCAAAAACGTGCAGGGACAAACTGTTTTTGCCAATTTATTTCGATTCCGACCGCCTGTTATGGCTGGTTGGAATTATTCAAATTTCTGGGGATATGCCGCCATGCCGTTTGGTTCATTTACGTTCCTCCCGGAAGGAAAGGGGAGCCTGAGAACAATAGAAAAATATGCCGAAACACCAGCGCCCCCGGCAAAAAAATGTAATGCAACCATACAATACAGTCCTTTGTCCGGTGCTATTATTGGGAAAGTTTATAAATCCGGAAAATGGGGAAAACTTTATGGCGTTCTACAGATACCAGGATTTAAAGAGCTCAAGCGGGAATTGAAATTCCACGTCAAGATGAACCACGACGCAATTCCTGAGATCTATAAACCGCACCTTGCGGCTGTAATTCAGCAAATCAAGCCGGGAGACCAACCGGATCGAAAGGTAACTTTTAAAGTGGTGGATGAAAATGGAAAGACCATTGCAAAGGTTGCCAAAGACTGTAAGGCGGTGAAAGCTCCTGAATGGCTCGGGACAAAAAACGGGATTGAATATGTTGATAAAAAATTTCCCGCTCCCTGGTCTTTACCGGTGGTCAACGGTGATTCTGTTAAACTGCTTGATAAGACTATCAAATTCAATAAGTTTTGCCTGCCTGCCTCAATTGTTTTCAAGGCTGATGATAAAGAGTTACTTGCCGCGGAACCTTATATTTCGGTAATAGTTGCCGGAAGAAAACTAAAATTTGGAAACGGTAAAGTCGTATCAAAGGTGACTGGCAACAGTTGTATAAGTACTTCCATCATAAAAGCCGGAAACATTGCTCTTGAAGCAAAATCAAAAATGGAGCCGGACGGATTTACACTGGTAAAATTCAAGCTGGATAATATTTCTCCAGCAGATGTTCAGGAAGTAAGCCTCAGGATTCCGCTAAAAAATGAAGACGCCAGATTTATTATGCCTGGAGTTCTGGTTCAGAAAACCGCCAATCTGGGAGTGCCAGGTTATCGTGACGCGGCATCTCTGCTGTGGGTCGGGACGTATGACAAGGGATTGTCGTTTAACTATGATACGCCGTTGTTTTTCTCTAAAAACATCAGGCATCAAATCGAAGTTACACGTGATAGGAATATAACCTGGTTGACTTTCAATTTTTGTGACGGACCGGGGCAGATCGATAAAAATACGGTTTTCAGGTTCTTTCTGCAGCCGACTCCGACTAAACCGCAAATGAAGAAATATGTCTATGAGTCGGTCGACTGGAAATGGGAGCGCTGGGGGCGCTGGCATGGGTACCCTGATGTAAGTAAGATCCCTGAACTGAAAAAATGGACCACGGGGTTGAAGAAAACAAATCAGCTGGGGCTGCTCTATACGTGTCAGGGGTTGCAGGTTGATGCTCCATGCTTCCTGCCGTATCGCTCTGACCTTGAATTGCAACCGCAATGGCGGTACTACAAAAACAAAGGGCAGTATTGTTGGGCCACCAGTAAACGTGGCCCAGAGGGTGATTTGCAGCTTTGGGGTTGGAAGAAACTCATAAATGAGGGCGGAGTTAGAGGATTTGTAAGTGACGGATTGATCCCCGCCTGGGGCGATTCCAACCCCGCGCACTGGACCGCTGACAGCTATGGTCTGCCCGCAAGCTGGAAAAATGATATGGTTACCCGCGTTGTAGGACAGAGAAATTTCCTGAAACGGCTGTGCGGAATGTTTACCGATACCGGTGACCCATATTGCGTGGTTGCACATACCGGCGGAGGCATAGATGTCAACACCATGTCCTTTGCCGATGGTTATCTTGAAGGAGAGCAGCTTTCCCGTTTTAAGAAGGGATATTATCTGCCGCTGCCTGTTTTCGCGGTCGGTTATTCAGGTTATCCATGGGGATGGCGCTCTATTTTCTGGGGAAAGAGATGGCGCAATTATCAGAGTATGGACCGTTCGCTTGCATACACCATGCTGTTTAATACCGAGCTGGCCAGTCATAATGACTTAGTTCCCCGTGATTTTGCGCTGGATATATTGTACGCGTTTCCTGCAGAAAAAACAACATTCATCCCATTCTGGAAAAAGAATGATTATGTGACTGTAAATAATTCACAAGGATTGTCTTCCACTTATATTTGCGAAAACAAAGCCATGGTGGTGGTGAGTAACCTGAATAACACAAAGCTTGATTATGAGCTTGATTTATCAAAATTATTTCCTGGGAAAAAATTGCAAATTAATGAAATTCTGTCAAAGAAGGAAATGAATGGCAGGGTTTTGTGCGGCTCTATTGTTCCTCATAGTTGTGACTTGTATAAGATTACCGCTGTGGATGCTGCTGCGGAAGATAAGTCTCCAGGCAAGTCAGAGCCTCTGGTGAAGATCGATAAGATGGATGGCGGTGACTGGACCGTAAATGTTAAGTCTCCGGGTGTTGAGAAAAAGTTTCCGGTTTCTTTCGCTGGAGT
>MDTD01030657.1_pt1 | contig 25843 bp, 23 predicted proteins | sample 811221 | NCBI WGS metagenome assembly MDTD01 (sample SAMN05326646, study PRJNA326480) | marine metagenome | isolation source: seawater | place: Pacific Ocean: South West | collected 2011 | reverse complement strand
GTTATTGCACACATCAAGTTAAGCTTATCTTCTTTAGTTGAGGAAAGTATCAAAATACTTTTGTTATAAGATTTTGAACGAAATTGATCTCCAAAAACCTTTAAATCCTCATTATATTCACCCAAATCATAAACAACAACTTTAATTGTTTTTATCAATTTGGAATTTGCCATTAAATCATCAAATTTAATATGTGTATTTGAAGATTTATTTTTTTTAAGCTTTTTTTCTAATTCTTTGTTTTTTGTTATAAGATTATTTATAACATTGTTTATTTCATTTTCAGATGTTTTTAAGATTTTTTTTGAAAAATTTATAATCTCATTCATTTCATTAATTCTTTTTAATACAGCAGATCCAGTTATTGCCTCAATTCGTCTAACACCTGACGATAAAGATGATTCAGAAATTATTTTAAACATTCCAATATCACCAGTTCTATTAACATGCGTTCCACCACAAAGTTCCATCGAAAAGCCAGGTATATCGACAACTCTTACTTCATCGCCATATTTCTCACCAAAAAGAGCAACAGCACCATTTTTTTTAGCAGTATCATAATCTTCTATACTAATAATAATTTTCATATTTTTTCTAATATTTTCGTTAACTATTTCTTCAATTTTTACGATTTCATGATCAGATATTTTTTCATAGTGTGTTAAATCAAACCTTAATTTATCATCTGAAACTAAAGAGCCTGCTTGTTGCACATGATTTCCCAAAATTTGTTTTAGTGATTCATGCAATAAATGAGTAGCAGTATGATTTGATTTAATTTTCATTCTTCTGTCACTATCAATCTTAGCTAAAACTTTTTCATTCGATTTGAAATTTCCTCTTTTTAAAATTCCTATATGTGAAAAATAATTCTCTTTTTTTTGTGTATCTATTACTTTAAATGTAAATGAATTATTCTCAATAATTCCTGTGTCGCCGACTTGACCGCCGGATTCTGCATAAAAAGGTGTATTTTCAATAATTATTTCATATTGATTATCTTTAATATTTCTATAATTTTTTAAATGAGTTTTGAGTTCTTCATTTGAATAACCTTCGAAAGTACTATGATTCAAAGATTCTTCATTGACCCATTTTATATCACTATCATTAAGTTTAAAATCCAAGGTACTTCTTGAACGCTTTCTTTGCTTACTCATATGTAAATTAAAATTATTTTCATCAACAAAAATATTTCTTTCTTTTGCCATTAATTTTGTTAAATCTAATGGAAAGCCATATGTATCATAAAGTTTGAATGCTTCACTTCCTGATATAGTTAAATTTTGGTTATTCTCAGAGCTCAAATTACTTACAATTTTATTAAATACTTCTAATCCATTATCTAAAGTTTTTCCAAACGATTCCTCTTCTGCTTTTATAACTTTTGATATGTGTATTTTTTTATCAATCAGTTCAGTGTAAGTTTTACCCATAATATTTATAACAGAATCAACTAGTTTATATAAAATTTCATTTTTTATGTTGAGCTCTCTACAAAATCTAGATGCCCTTCTTAAAACTCTTCTTAAAACATATCCTCTACCATCATTACTTGGCATTGCTCCATCAGAAATTGAAAAACTTAACATTCTTATATGATCTGCAATAACTCTATGTGGAATTCCTCTTTTATCAGGATGATACTTAATTCCTGATAGTACTTCAATTTTTTTAATTATTTCTGTAAAAAGATCTGTTGAATAATTTGATTGCTCATTATTTAAAACACCTACAATTCTTTCTAAACCCATTCCAGTATCAACATGCTTCATTGGTAGTTCTTTTAATTTCCCATCTTTGGTTCTATTAAATTGAATAAAAACTAAATTCCAAATCTCTCTGTATTCATCAAGATAGTTTACACCTTTGGGGTCCTGAGCACTCAAATCATCACCAAAATAGTAATGTATTTCTGTACAAGGACCACAAGGACCAGATTCACCCATTTCCCAAAAATTTTCTTTTTTACCAAATTTCAGTATTCTATTTTTTTCAATGTCAGTTTCATTTAGCCAAAAATTTTTACTTTCTTCATCATCTTCATAAACGCTAACCCATAATCTACGTTTATCAATTTTCCATACATCTGTTAACAATTCCCATGCCCATATAATTGCTTCTTTTTTATAATAATCACCAAACGACCAATTTCCTAACATTTCAAAGAATGTATGATGATAATCATCAACGCCAACTTCTTCTAAGTCATTATGTTTACCACTAACACGAATACATTTTTGAGAATTAACTAATCTTGTCTTTGTAGGTGATTTTTGATTAAGAAAAATTGGCTTAAATTGATTCATGCCGGCATTTGTAAATAATAAAGTTGGATCATCGTTTGGAACTACTGAAGATCCCCTTTGATATGAATGATTTTTATCTTTAAAAAAGTCAATAAATTGTTGTCTTATTTCACTTGATTTTATCATTAAAATAATACTTGTGTTTCTACAAACATGGAGTTTACTTTATCAAAACTTCCATTTCCATCCGGTTCATAACTAGTTCTTGATTTATATACCAATATCATTGAATCGGAAATATCAATACCTAAGTCAAATCCAAAAACTGTATTTTGATCAGGCTTATCAAAGTTAAACTTATTAAAATTTGATTTTTGATAAAAACCATTTAAAAATTTGATTTTTGGAATAGAACTTGTATTTAAAGAAATTGTTGATAAAAAATTTCTAGTATTTGCATCGACCAAAGCACCTAAAGAATCATCTCCTGCTGTCTCATTCCATGCTTGTCCACTGAGATCTTGATAGCTAGCTCCAAGTGTTAAAAGATTGAATAAACTACCTGTAGCACTAAAATATACACCTTGAGAGGCTCCATATTTGTAAAGCTGACTAGATTTCGACTTAATCTCATTACCATCAAGTACAGATCTATTCAAATCATACATTCTATCCCAAAAGTTATAGACAAAATGCTCATTGTTTTTTCTATATTCAAATTTAAATGTAAAAGGACCATAATATCCCTTAAATCCAAATGGAATCATTCCCCATCCAGCATTAAAAATTTCATTATTAGGAGCCAAGTAATCTTCAGTTATTAATTTTGCAAACTCAGAGTAAAGTTTAAAATTTTCATTTATGTGATAAGTAAAGTCAATACCTATACCTGTTGTATTTTCTTTCAAATCTTTAAAAGTTATTTTTTGTTGCTGATTAGTTATTTCACCATCAGGATCAAGAATAACTGAATCATCAAAAACATCTTCTGGATTAATACCCTCCTCAACAAAATTAAACCAATCAAAACCATCTCCATCTGCATCATAATCCTCTTCATCAGGAATACCATCACCATCAGTATCTAACCAATAACTATCTTGATTTGGAAAAGGATCAATAAAATCAGGCACACTATCTCCATCTGAATCATCTAAGCCAGCATTTTGATTAATATCAGTTGCAAAAGATAAACCAATGTCAAAATTAGCATAAACTGGGTAATTAATTCTTGATGCAAGTAAACTTGGAGAATGTTTAAAATCACTTAATATGAACTCTAAACCAATTCCTTCAGATATAAATGTACTTAGCTGAAAGCCAACTCTTCTAATTTCAGGATATTTCATCATATTTGAATATTGTTCAACTAAAATTCCATGCCCAAGGTTAACATTTGATAAACTACCGACTTTAAAATATAGTTTGTCGCCCGGATATCCATATCTGATATATTTTAATTTATCAATTAATGTTTGATAGCTCTTATTAGGTGAGGAAAAATTCCAGCTATCATCATAAATATTTCCATTACCATCTATATACAAATAAAAATCAAAACCAGCACCCCAGTTTCCAAAATTAAACTCTGGTCGCATTGATATTTGATTGTACGTTTGACCATCGATACTGACAGTTCCAAAGCTACCGGTCCAAAGTGGTTTCTGATTTGAAATTTCTTCCATGAATGATTGAGCTAAAATAGTATTTATTAAAAATAAAATTAATGCAATTTTTCTTTTCATTTGAACACCTTTCCAAAAATATTATATATTCTATGAACTATTAAAATATGAATGAATGTAAATGATATTAAAATTAAATAGTAGATTGGCCATATTTTAGTAATTATTAAAGGATTATCAGCTTCAGGTGCTTCAAAGGTATACATGTAATTTGACATTGTACCACTAAAGTATCCTATTGCGCAATTAATTAAACCTATCAAAATAACTGTATAAATTCCATTTAAAAAGGATGTTTTCCATGAGTCTTTTCTAAGCTTATGTCCATTTACAATTGTTAAAAAAAGCGGTGCTAAAAAAATTGATCCATGCGATAAATAAAATTCAGGAAAATAATATCCATCCCAGCCATTAATAAATTGAGGTGTTAGTATTGAATGAAATGCGCTTGGTATGCCTAATAAAGCTAAATATTCAAACATAGATTGATTATATCTAAACATCAATATTATGCACAAAATAGAATTTATTCCACAGAGATGTAAAGGAAGACTATTAGTAATTTCCCAATGTCCTATCCCTACCATATAGCCATGCAAAAAAACCAAACGTGCTAAAAATAAAAAACCAAGGATTTTAGTTAATATTTTCTTGTAATCATTTGGTAATTTGTATCCGACTAATATTATAAAAAAAACAATAAAGAACGTTATGGATACAGAATACAACCATAATTGAGGATCCGTAGAATAACTTAATATTTTATCTTCCAAAACTTTAAATTCCTAAAAATGATTTGATCTGCTTTTCAACTTTTTTCCTAAGTTTTTTATCTTCTAAAAGAGCAATTTTTACTTTCTCTCTTCCTTGTCCAATCTGATTATCTTCAAATGAAAACCATGACCCAGTTTTGACAATTATACCAGCTTTTACACCTAAATCAATTAAATCACCCTCATATGAAATTCCTTTTCCGTACATAATGTCGAACTCTGTTATTTTAAAAGGTGGGGCAACTTTATTTTTAACAATCTTAACTCTCGTTCTATTTCCAATGACCATATCCATCTCTTTAATTTGACCTATTCTTCTAATATCTAATCTTAATGAAGAATAAAATTTTAGAGCATTTCCACCCGTTGTAGTTTCAGGACTTCCAAACATTACACCAATTTTTTGACGAAGTTGGTTAATAAATAAAATTGTAGTATTGGTTTTACTGACAAGAGCGGTGAGTTTTCTGAGAGCTTGAGACATTAATCTAGCTTGTAAACCCATATGAGAATCACCCATATTCCCTTCTAACTCAGCTTTTGGAGTTAACGCTGCAACTGAATCAATAACAATTAAATCTAAAGCCATTGATCTTACCCATGATTCAACTATTTCGAGAGCTTGTTCTCCACTATCAGGTTGCGATAATAATAAATTATCTGTGTTAACGCCTAAATTTTTTGCGTAATTAGGGTCTAATGCATGCTCTGCATCAATAAAAGCTGCATAACCTCCTTCTTTTTGTGCTTGAGCAGTTATGTGAAGGGCTAGTGTTGTCTTTCCTGAAGATTCAGGTCCATAAACCTCTATGATTTTACCCCTTGGAACTCCTCCAATACCAATAGCAGAATCTAAAGATATAGAACCTGTAGGTATAGCTCCTTTTGAATATTTTTTTCTACTCTCATCTCCTAAACGAATTACCGCTTCAGGGTCTTTAGTTTGTTTTTTTATTTGTTCTATAGCTGTTTCAATAGCTTTTTGTTTTTTGTCTTGGTCCATAAAAACCCCTTTTTAAAACTATAAATAATTTATATTCTTGATTATAAAATATAGCGATTTACTTCGACGAAATAAATTAATATTTTAATTTTATAATTAATCTCCACAACATGTACAAAGCAGTATGTCTAGTTAATGTTTTATGAGATAAACGATCTATTTTAAAAATAAATTTTTTAGTGATAATTGTATCATCAACACATACTGAAATAAAAACTGTGCCAATTGGCTTTTCTTTAGTTCCTCCTCCCGGTCCAGATATACCAGTACAAGCAATTGAAATATCTGTATTAAATTTATTTTTAATATTTACTGCCATTTCAGTTGCTACTTTTTCAGAAACTGCGCCATGCTTTGTAATTATACTATTAGGTATTCCCAATACTTTATTTTTAATTTCATTGCTGTATGCGATAATAGATCCAATAAAAATTTTAGATATACCCGGTAAATTCGTTAAATGCTCAGATATACCTCCACCTGAACAAGACTCTGCAATTGATAATGTTTTATTATTTTTGCTTAATAAATTAAAAATAACTTTTTCAATTTTAGTGTCATCAAAACCAAAAGCAAAGTCATTTAAATATTCAACTAATATATTTTTCAAATTAGATAAATTTGTTTTGTTATTTAAAGGTTCAACTCTCAATTTCACTCCATTGTAACTAGGTAAAAATGAAAAATAAATATCATTTTTATATTTTTCAATAAATGGCTGCATCATATTTGAAAGCTTGGTTTCATAAATTCCTGCAGTGTTGATAGTAAAAATTTGAATATTTTTTTTAAATTCTTTTTTGTTAAGATCTAAAAAAAGTTTAAACATCGATTTCATTTCATGAGGGACTCCAGGCAAAATAATTAAGTGCGATTTTTTGTATTTAAAATGCATGCCTAAGGCTGTTCCTACATTATTTTCCAATGGTTCAGCGATTTCAAGAATTTCAGATTGATTTCTTGGAATATTTGTTTTTGTAAACTTTGAGTTAATTTTATCATTCCATTTTTGATAAAATTTTAATTTACATTTAAACATTTCTTTTAGGGAATCTCTAGTAATATCATCATGTGTGGGACCTAAACCACCGGTAACGAAAATATAATCATAATCCTTAGTAATAAATTTATCAATTTTTTCAATAATTTTAGATTTGACATCAGGTACAGAAAGATGAATAGTTACTTTAATATTTCTAGCTGTTAATTCTTTTGAAATATGTTTTGCATTAGTATCTAAAGTAAATCCTTGCATAATTTCATTACCTATAGTTAAAATTCCAGCATTCTTCATTTAATATACTTTATATTTTTGATTGTGTAAGATACAAATCCAATTATTGAAAATAACAATGCAAGATAAAGCATTAGTATAAAAGTAAAACCGAGTACAAGTGATATTGCTATATCCAATTCTATAACTCCAATATTTAAAATATATCTTTCTAAATTAGAATTAATTAATGCTTTTTCAGCTAAAAAAATTATAATGAAAATAAGCTGAAAAAATGTTTTAAGCTTTCCCATAAGACTTGCTTTGAGAATAATATCTGATTTGCTTAGCTTATTTCTAAAAAAAGTTATCACTATATCTCTTGAAATAATTATCATTAATGGTAAATTAAATAAGTAAAAAGAATGTTCATTTAAGGGTTGATTTATCAAGATAAATGGGGGATTCATAAAAATACAAGTAAAAGCAAATAAAGTTAGTATTTTATCAGCTAAAGGATCATAAATACTTCCAAATTTTGATACTATTTCTAATTTTCTTGCAAAAAAACCATCAAGAGCATCGGTTATTGATGCAAAAATAAATAGAATTAAAGCAAAAATATATTTTTGATTTAGAAATAAGAGAAAAAAAAATGGAGCTATTATAATTCTTATTATTGTCAATGTATTTGCTATGTTTTTGAAATAAAATGTCATAAAATCATTTAATTTCAACACGATCTTCAATTGATTTAGAAAGAGTAGTTTGATCTACATGCTCTAAAGATCCACCGACTGGTAAACCTCTAGCTAACCTTGTTACTTTTACAGAATTTGATTTTAATTTTTCAGATAAAAATAATGCAGTTGCATCTCCCTCAACACTTGCATCCGTAGCAATCAAAATTTCATCGACACCATTTAATCTATTAATTAATGTTTCAATATTTAAATCTTCTTCGTTAATACCATCAATCGGAGATAAAAGATTTCCCAATATATGATAAAGTCCATTATAACCTGTTCTTTCAAATAAAATTACATCTGATGGTTTTTGTAAAATACATATTATATTTTTATTGCGTAAATCCTCATCACATATAATACAAGATTCATCAGTATTAATATCTGTAAAACAATGGCATATTTCACATATATTGATTTTTTCATTAAGATTTCCAATGTTGTATGAAAACGATTTCAAAAAGTCTTCCTTAGAGTCTAACATAAAAATAGCAAGTCTTTCAGCAGTTTTTTTACCAATTCCAGGTAACTTAGAAATATCTTCAATTAAAGAATCTAATATATCAGGCATACATTTCATTAAAAACCAGGAATTCCTGGCATACCACCAGATATACCACCCATTTTTTCTTTACTAATAGAGTCAACTTTTTGCTGAGCTTGATTTATTGAGGCAATGATTAAATCTTCAAGCATTTCTTTATCGTCATTAAATAACTCATCGCTTATATTAATAGATAAAATTTCTTTTTTTCCATTTATTTTTACCCTAACAGCACCTCCTCCAGCGTCCCCATTTACTTCCATCATTTCAATTTCTTTTTGTGTCTCCATCATTTTATTTTGCATTTCTTTTGCTTGCTTCATTAATTTGTTCATATTTCCTTTTGAAAACATATTGGCTCCTAATTTATATTTTATTAATTAAATTTATTTTTGATTTTATCATAAAGTGGATGTTTTTTTTCATCATCAACATCAACTTGTTTTTGATATATGATCTCAATTTCAAACTCTTTTTTTATTTCACCGTAGATACACTCTTTAATTAAATTAATTTTATCAGTCAAGGTCTTTTTAATGAAATCATTACCTTCACTCTTCAAGTCTATTGTCAAAAAGTCATGATTTGATAATATTTCACACTTTTCTAAAAGAGCATAAATTCTTTTATCTTTTTTTTCAATATTTAATAAAATTGTATTCCAATTATCTTCAATATTCTTAACTTTTTTCTTATTTTGAAGATTTTCTTTTTTTTGTTCAACTAAATTTTCTGAACTAGAAAATTTTTCATTGTAAACTTTTTCATTATTTTTATTATCAATAATATTTTCTTTAGTTATTTTTTTTTTAGAAACAACTTGCTTTTTAGAGTTATTACTTAACGCTTTATTATCTAAATTATTATTGTTTTCTAAATCTAAGCCTTCAATTAAAGTTTGAATTTCAACAGTGCTATCCATCATAGCAAGTTTAACTAATAATGTTTCAAAAGCAATTTCTGAATGAACTAAAAATTTTGAATTAAGCTCAAATTTATGTAACTCGTCTATAATTCTTGTTAAATCAATACTAGAAAGTTTTTTTTCATTATCTTTTAACCAATCTTTACTTTGCTCACTTAAATTTTCCTCTTTTTTATATCCGGAAATATAAATTAGTGAATTACTTAAAAATACATTAAAACCTGAAGTGAAATTATTTAGATCATATCCTGATTCTAATATTTTATCAACAAAATTAAGCAATTTGTCAACATCTTTAGCGTAAATTAATTTTAAAATATCGAGATATACACTCTCTTCAATAATACCTAGAGAATCAATTACAGTTTCTAATGTTATTTCTTCATTTGAATATGATATAATCTTATCTAAGATACTCAATGCATCTCTCATACTGCCATCTGCTTTAATAGATATTAAATTAATAGCTTTATCTTCAAATTTTATTTTTTCATTAACTAATAATTTTTCAAGATGATTTGAAATATCATATTTTGTGAATTTTTTAAAATCAAAACGAAGAGTTCGAGATAAAATAGTATCAGGTATTTTAAAAGGGTTTGTAGTTGCTAATATAAAAATAACATTGGTAGGTGGTTCTTCAAGTGTCTTTAACAACGCATTAAATGCTTCTTTAGTCAGCATATGAACTTCATCTATAATGAAAATTTTATATTTACTCGAAACTGGAGGGTACTTAACTGTTTCTTTGATTTCTCTAATCTCATCAATACCTCTATTCGAGGCTCCATCAAGCTCTATTACATCTAAACTTCTTGATTCTCTAATCTCTATACAATTTTGACAATTTTCACAAGTTATGTTACTTTTAAGGTCAGTACAATTTAGTGTCTTAGCAAAAACTCTAGCTATTGTTGTTTTTCCAACACCTCTTAGTCCTGTCAAAAGATAACCATGAGCAATCCTATTAAGGTCTATAGAGTTTAAAATAGTGTCTACGACATGTTTTTGTCCGACAACTTCATTAAAATTTTGGGGTCTATATTTTCTTGATAATACTTGATAATTCATAAATTTAATTTACTGTGCACCGAAAGTTGAATACCCTGTTTGAACAAATAAGTTTAATTGTTAGCTAATTACCAGTTATTTTACGGCACATAAAGTCCAAATTTACCGCTGCTTCTTTCCAGATCTGACGGGGTTCAATTAAAAAATTATTGCGTAAAGCTGGTAATATAATCACCACTTTAAAAAACTAATTTGAACTCAGCAGAACCCTTCTTTCGGAATTCAATCCTGCATAAGCGGATTTCAGGTTACAGGAAACCGCTAACTTCCCATCTAGCACAGTTTTATATATTATTTTTTTTTGACTTTTCATAGTCAGTTATATATTTGGGCTTTTTTGAGCTTTCAATTTTTGTTTCAATCTTATTAAAATCTTTCTTATTAAAGGTCTTAAAATTACTAAACATTTTTTCTACGTCTTTATTAAATGTATCAATAGTTTTCTCTAATCTAGATTGCAATTCTTTATAAACAATTGGACCATATTTATCATCAATTGATATTAACTTTTGCTCAATATCTAAAATATGGTTAAGTTGATTTTTTCTAGACCTTTTGTTTAAAGTGCCACTAATCTTTCTTCTTACTTTAATATTTTTTGCAGTATTTATTTTTCTTCTAGCAACCATATTTTACCCAATTATTTTTATTTATATATTCACAAAAATAGACAATATTACTTCAATTACAAACATAATTCATTTTCTATTATAAATTAATTTTTATTAATGAATTAAGATATGGATTTTTATCAATGTTGCCATCATAGTTATTGTCATAAAATGTATTCTTGTATTCTAAAACAAAATGTAAACCTTTGTATATGTTAAAATCAAAATTTAATCCGTAAATGAGATTTTCATCTATCTTTAATATATCTTTTTCAATAAAGAAAGTTTTGGATACAATAAAATTAATTCTAGTCTGCTTTGAAAATATTTTTTTATTAAAATCCCATTTCAAGTATAAATCATTAAACTTCAGATTAGAGTAAATATTTTCAACTTCTTTATAAAATGAATACTCAATTATTAAAAGATTTTCCTGATTAACTTTTCTTTCATAGGTAAATGAAAAACCATATGTTGGATATGTATTTTCCTGTAGATTTATCATTCCTATTAAGTCTTTAGGTAAATAAACGCCATTTTGATTCAAGGTATCATCTGCAAATTGCATAAGTAAATCTGCTTCATCTGAAAAATTTTGCTCTTTATTTAATATGTCGTATTTCCTATATCTTACTCTTTCGAAATCATATGTAGTATTAAAGTATTTTGGACTAAAAATTGATGAATTATAATTAAAGGCAATTGAAAGTTTATGATTATTATTTGAGTAAGAAAAACCTGGAAATAATATCCCCCAAACTCCATTTCTTGATTTTTTATCATTTGTAAATTCACTATCATCTATTCTCTTATAATATCTAGTTTCAGGAAATTTAATTGCTGATAATTCACCATATAATAATACATTTCTATTTAAAATATTAAAAAGTGGGAAATCAAAATCAAATTGATAAGCTTGAATCTTTCTTTTAAATTCAACTCCATCGTGAAAATCAACAAATTGATCTAAATCTAAAATTTGTCCAAAGCCAATTTTAAGAGGTATTTTATCAGATATTATCATGGATAAATGATTACCAATCATTCCACCATTATCTATTAAATTTTCTATGTTTGAAATAAATGATTTAAAAATAAGAGTTTTGTTTGAATTGCTAATTGATGATTCTAAACCAATATTTTTATTAAATGGATAATTCAAATTATTTGAATATCTATTTAAAAGATATCCATGACCAAAGTTAAGATTTTCAATTGTACCTATGTGAATTTTGAAATTTTCATTTTGAGTCTTAAAATTAAAATAATCAATTTTTTCCAAAAATCCTATTGGCGTAAAATTATTATCAATATTTTTATTTTCACTATTTCCAAAAAAATATTCTAAATCTATTTTGAAATTGAAATTTTTAAACCTTAAAAGTGGAGAAAATTTAAAATTTATTTTTTCATTATAATTCAAATATCCGATTGAAGTAGATAAAAATATTTTACGTTTTTTACCAAGATATTCAAATTTAAATAAAGAACTTTCTTGATCGTATTTTGGAATAAGAATTGCATCCTCTGAATTTTTATTATCATGTGTTAAGGAGTCTGGTATTGAACTTCCCCAAAATATACTAAGTAAAAATAAATAAAAAATAAACTTCATAATAAGAGTTCTTAATTCACGCGGAGAGAGCGGGATTCGAACCCGCGATAGACATAATCTATACACGCGTTCCAGGCGTGCACCTTAAACCACTCGGACACCTCTCCAATAATTTCAGAAATTACAACTAATTTTAAAAAAAATCATTCAAAAAATTTAGATAACAATAAACTGCATTCCTCTTTTAATATTCCTCCTAAAATTCCAGATTGATGGTTAAAATTTTTATCATTACATAAATTATAAACCGAGCTTACACATCCATCTTTGCTGTATGCACCAAAATAAACATTTCTTATTCTTGACTTTGTTATTGCACCTGCGCACATTGCACATGGTTCAAGAGTTACATATATATCACAATCCTTCAACCTCCAACTTTGAGTACTATTTGAAGCTGATGTTATTGCAATCATTTCTGCATGTGCCGTTGCATCATTCAATAATTCAATCTGATTATATCCTTTACTAATAATTTTATTATTTTTGACAATAATGGCTCCAATTGGAACATCTTTATTTTTTAATGCTTTTTCAGCTTCTACTAAGGCATACCTCATCCATTTATCATGCGCTTTATTCATAATGATTAGTAAACTTAATTGAAGCAAAAATACCAGCTGTTTCAGTCCTTAATCTATTTTGCCCTAGACTAATCTCTTTGAATTTTTCTTTAAATGCATAATTAACTTCATTTAAAGTAAAATCACCTTCAGGCCCAATTAAAATACATATATTGAAATTATTTTTTTCTGTTTCTATTATGTTTTTTTCAATTGGATGACATAAATGTGCAATATATCTATTATTTGTTTCAATTAAATCAAATGCATCATTGAAATCTAAGATATCATCTATAATTGGAAGATAACAGTTTTGAGTCTGCTTCATAGCTGATAAAGCAATCTTATTTAGTCTTGGAAGATTAATATCTTTTCTTATGCTGTTTTTACAGATTATAAAAGAAATTCTATAGACACCTATCTCAACTAGCTTCTCTATCATCCATTCAATTCTTTTGTGATTTTTAGTTGGGGCTATCATAAGATGAATTTTTTGAGAACGTTCGTATGATTTAATATCTTTTATAAATAATTGCGCATCCTTTTTATTAATATCCGTTATTTTACAGTAATATATTCTACCATTTCCATCTGTTACATATACATAATCATTTATATTATTTCTTAAAGAATTAATACAATGTTTTTGTTCTTGATTTTCAAGAAATAAATAATCTCCGCAAATTTTATTTGAATAAAAAAGATTTTTCATTTGTTTGTTATAACATTTATAAACGGATATTTTTTAATATAGTAATTGACATTTACATTTTCAGAATTTTTAAGGGTCATATTAAAAAAATCTAATAATGTCACATTCATAATCTCTGCCATACTATCATGGGGAATATTGCCAGAAAATTTCATTTTTTTTGTTAAATAAGTAAAATATGTAAAATCTGTGTAATCATAGTGAGATGATCCAGGAATATCTAGCATTACAGAATAATTAGAATTACTTTCCATAAAAGAGTAAAGTTTATCATAATTAATATCATTCCAATATCTAATATCTCCTTTATTATGCTGACCTAAATGAAATATAGGCTTTTTAATATCTACATTTAATAATGAATCAGGAAGTGGTTCAAACCATCCATCTAAAGCATAACAAGATTTGATGGATTGATTAAATATTGCACTATAAAAAGATGTCAAACCACCAAAAGAATGACCAAAAATCCCAATGTTGTCATTATCTATTATATTAAAAATATCTTTGTCATATTTAAAAAAACTTTTTGATTCATTTATTATATAATTAATATCATCTACTCTATAGCCAAATCTTTTGTAAAACTGTTCAGGCGTTTCAATAAGAGGGTTGTCATCAGGTCTTGCAGTTAAGCTAAATATTGTATCACCATTAAGAAACTCAACAAAACCTGCATCATAAGTATGATCGACAGCCATAACAATGAAACCATGACTGACTAATTCCTCTACTTGATTAGTATTTTGTGTTCTGAGACCTCCATGACCATGTGAGAAAATTATTAAAGGAAATTTATTATTTTTTAGTGGCTCAGAACTATCATAAGAGTTACATTCAATATTACTAATTTGGTTAGTAAGGATTTCTGGAACACCATATCCTTGATTATTTATAGTATAAGTAAGCGCTTTTTCATTATCAATATAAGAAGATTTTTTATCGTAAATATTTACTTTAGCAGGGTACCATACTTGTAACATTAATTTTCGATAATCGTCGTAACCGTCTAAATACCAAGAAGTCCTTGAACTATCAACTATTTCAAATCTTTTAGTTCCAATAGAATATTTACCTGTAACAGGTTTAATATCTCTTATATCAGCAACATGATAAACTATTACAGAGCAGCTAGAAAAAAGAAATAATATAAGTATTAAAGATTTAACTTTCATAATAGTACACCCGGTAGGATTCGAACCTACAACCTTCTGATCCGTAGTCAGATGCTCTATCCAGTTGAGCCACGGGTGCATTTTATCTTGCAAATTTACGTATTAATGCCTCAAAAAAAATTGTTTTTTTCTATAAAAGAATAGAAATAATAAAAATAAAAAATTAAAAAATAAAATGTAACCGTTGGACCATGGTACACCATTAAACCCATAAGCAGAAATTGGCCAGAATATTGGTGTTGGAAAGTAATCAATGCTATGGGTAAAAAAATCTAATATTATATGAAAAGGCCATGCCAACATTGGAAAGTAAAAATCTTTACTGAAAATATATACCAATGATATGATAACAATTGAAGTTACTAAACTATGAGAAAAGTTGTAAAATGATATAACCCATTCAGGTATTGTTTCAATTGGAGGCTTTCCAAATTTAAAATTTGATAAGTTAAAGGTTAGATTATATAAGAAATACAAACCAAAAGAACATAAATCAGGAAGTGCACCAAATAAAATAGAATAACCTCTGAACTTCCTATAACCAAATAAACCTTTTCCCCAAATTGCATGACTAACTGTATCCATTATAAATATAGTTATTTTATATAAATCATTTTTGATAATTGATTCATATTTTTCTGAGAAATATTGACGATATAAATACCTGAAGATAAATTTTCAGGAGACCAATTTATTTTATGATTTCCTTTTACCATGTATTCATTTTTTAAATCAGCTATATGATTACCAAATATATCATAAATTTGAATTTTTACAACATCTGAAAATGGTAAGTCAAAATTTATACTTGTTGAAGGATTGAACGGATTAGGATAATTTTGGTGTATTATTATTTCATCTGGCAATTCATATCCCTCTGAGTTTAGAGTTCCAATAATAATATTATCTATATATAAATCGCTTTCCAATCCAGTAGTTGTTGTAATTTGAAGAGAAACTTCGTACGAACCATCGGAAGAATATGTGTGTATTGGGTTTTGACTATCACTTACATTTCCATCACCAAAATTCCACATCCAACTTTCAACAGTCCAACCTTCATTTATTAATGATGATAAATCAAAAAATGTGACTGTATTTCCATCAATTGTATAATCATAAAGAGCAGTGGGCGGCGATAAAACGCATTGTTGCCCACATGCACCAAGCATTGCATCTATCGTGGAAATAGCAACGGTTGGGCTTGGGTTATTAGCTTTAAAGTATACTGTCATTGTATGATCTATATATACAGTACTTGGAAATGCTAAACCAGTATTGAACCAGCCCCACAAGACATCTTGAGAGCCATCATCAGTTATTAAAGGGGTTGAACCATAAATTTCATGTTGTTCTCCCCATGCGTTACAATCACGAGGTAGACTAATGTCATCTAGATTTGTTATTATTGCAACATTTGGATTATCTTCATACCATCCCTCAATACCGGACATTGAACCAATGCCTTGCCAACATGGGTTTCACCACGATGCTGACATATCTATCATGATTACATGAAAAATACCACCATTTGTGAAACCATTAAAATCACTTAATGATAATTTAGGTACTAATCCATCAACATAACCGTGCTCTTCTGCTCCATAACATATCTCAAAATCAGCATTTTGATGAACAACGCTTACTTGTTCTCCAACGCTGTAATTTTGGGTAAAAACTAAACCTGTCAAAACTAATATTTGAATTATTATTTTCATTTTCTCTCTTTTATTTTATTAAAGTTACCTTTAACGATGATACATTATTATCATATTTGAATTTTATTAAATACATACCCGATTCTAAATCAGAAGCATTCCAATCTATCTTATAGTCGCCTTGACTAGCGAAATTATCAACTAATGTATCAACAATTTTTCCATTAAGATCAAATACACTTATTTTTATTTTTCCTGGTTTTTTTAAACTGTAATTTATTAATGTAGATGGGTTAAAAGGATTTGGGTAATTTTGTTCTAAATGAAAATTTTTGTCCTCAGTAAATTCATTTGCTGATAAATTATTACATAAATCTCCACAATCTTCAAGCATTGTATCAATAGTAAATATTGCTGAAGCTAGACTAAAGTTATTTCCTTTTGCAACAATCTCCATATTGTGGTTAACATAAACAACAGTTGGCCACTGAAAGCCCAACGCAAAATGCTCCCAAAAGAAATTTGAATCTCCATCTTCTATGATAAAAGGAATAACATTTGACTGATTTCCCCAATCATTGCACGAATAAGGTTGCCCTATATCATCTAGATTAGTCATAATCTTAACATTATTATTATCAGAATACCAAACTTCTATATCAGACATTGTACCAATGTTTGCAAAACAAGGGTCTCACCAACTTGCAGCTATATCAAACATTAAAACCTTATAGCTTCCCCCATTTAAGTTACCATTAAGATCGGATAAGGAAAATAATGATTCATCAGAGTAACCGTGATGAGATGCACCATAACATATGTTAAATTCAATACTCTGATGGCTATCAGTTATTCTATCACCAACCTCATAAACTTGACAATAAATAATTGATATTAAAATGATATTTATAAAAATTTGCGTAAACACTAATCTTATTTTAAAACTCCAAATTTCATTCTAAATTTTATTTAATAAGCATAGCTTTTTTAATTGCTACGTTATCTTTCGATTTTAAGTTTAAGTAGTAAATTCCTGAAGAAAAATTTGATGCATTCCATGTATAAGAATGATTTCCTACATCTTGTATTCCTTCAAAAATTACATCAACTTCTTGTCCATTTATATTATAAACTGATAATTTTACGTAAGTATTTTTATCTAAAGTAAAATCAATATCTGTTGAAGGATTAAAAGGATTTGGATAAACAGAGTTGATATCAAAAACTAAATCATAATCATTGTAAGATTCTTTAAGTTCTGTATTAACCTGATTGCCATTGATGTCGGAAACTATAATATTAATATCATTGATTGATAAATTTGAAGCATCTTTGATAGTAAATTGAGCTGTATGACCATCAAATGAATCATTAAACAATGAATAAGCTAAGACTCTTTTCTGATTAGCAACATAATTTTGTTTTAGTGAAATATGACTATTGTCTCTTAACATGACATCATGATTAACATCAGAATTAATCATTATCTGTACACCAGAAAAATCTGATTCTGAAGATATTGTTAATATTAGATTATCTTCTATAAATTGATATTCTATGATTCCATCATTATCTGATGAATTTTGTAATGATAAATTATTTCCTAAAATTTGATTTACAATTCTTATAACATCTAATATGTTTAAATAACCATTTTCATCCATATCTCCATTAATAAGTTGCTGTGAGGAAGGTTCATCAAATCCTAAAATGAAATTAATCAAAATAACTATATCTTGAATGTTTACAAGCATATCAAGGTTTATATCACCTGGATTAGCAATTATATCCAGAAGTTCACAATCAGGTGTAGATACACCTATGGAATTAGCATTTGAATCAGAAACAATTATATCATTAAAACATATATCTGTTGGACCAATACCGTCATACGATAAAATCGTCAACAAACCATTACCCTCTGGTACTAGACTACCTGTGAATGAAAATCCTATAACTATTCCTAAATCAGAGGCTGATACTTCAAAACCAAATTCTTCTGCTCTTCCTCCGTAAGCGTCGTTTATTGTTATCATATCAGGCGAATCAGTTATTGTAAATTGAAAACCTTGTATAGGTACAGAATTACTTAAATTTATTTCTATTGATGAAGAAGAAATATTTCCAAATGTAAAGTTTATTGGATAGACACAGCTTCCATCGTCAATTGTAGCATCAGAATCAAAGTTATCAGCATTTAAATCAGTACAACCAAGACAAGATTGATATTCACAACTTCCATCATCATCATCCGCATTTTGGTTGTAATTACATGCATCAATGTCAGTGCAACCTAATATAGGTCCTGAATCACATAGTGCACCACATTCAGATAAAAGTTGATTTATTTTGTAACTACCAAAACCAGCTGAACTTAAATTACCATTGTATACAAACTTCATGTCGTGATCTAGGAAAGCTACACTTGGGTAGTAAATATAATTACCAGAAAAAGTACCAAACCAACTCATAATCGTAATATTGTTACCATCATTTGTGATAATAGGGTTAATCGCACCAAACTGCATGTGTCTATTACCCCATTGATTGCAGCTGTAAGGTTGACCTATGTCATCAAGATTAGTTAAGATTAAAACATTTTGATTATCATTAAATTGTTGTTCGAGACTTGCCATTGTACCAATGGCATTATAACAAGAACCTCACCAACTAGCAGCCATATAAATTAAAATAACATGACAATCACCACCATTTAAGGCGCCATTGTAATCGGCAAACCGAAGTGAATTTGATGATCCTACATCTGTATCGCCATAACAAACAGAATGTGATTGATTCTGATGACTAGTAATCATAGTTTCACCAAGTTGGTAGTATTGAGATAATGAAAAATTAATTACTAAAAAAAATATGTAGATTCTTGACATAAAAATTCCTGATTATTAACAAACTAATATAATATACAAATAAATTGAGTTAATTCGTTGGTAAAAAAATGTAACTAAAAAATGGTTCTATAAGTTACTTTTATTCCATCTTCAAATGAAGGCTGAACAGCACATATTCCATTTGCGCATACTAAACCACCTTTTTGAGATCCCTGAAAAATTGAAAGTTGTGCTGAAGAAGACAACTCAAAGTTTATTTCATAACCAGTCCATTTATTATTTTTTCTTCCAGGCATTTCTTCAGAATTAGCATCATAAAAACTTTTAATCTCTTTATCTAGAAAATATGTAAAACTAGCAAACTTGTTTATGTTGTAAGATAAACTTAGATATTCGTTACTGTACTTTTGCCTAATATAATAACTCTCCCAATCCACACTTGAATTTAGATTATCAATTTTTTGATTTTCATAGTAAATAGTGACCGAATTGTTATTCTTAAGTCTGTAAACAAATTGAGTAGGAATTGTGATAGTTTGATAATTTTTAGCACTAACATTATCATAACTATACTGAGAACTTAATCCGAACTTATAATACAAAGAATTATTTCTACTCCATCCATTCATTTCAGCATAGTAATCCCTAAAGGGTTTGTGCGCAACTAAATCTTCATTTAAGAAATTCATTTTCAATACATCATTCCAATTAACTTTTGAATATGTTCCATTTACTAGACCATTATCTTGTGAAAACTCTGTATATTGAATACCGTAATGCTTCATACCCATTGAAATATTAAATATAAAAGAAATATCATTCAAATCAACTCTAGCCTCAAACTGATGGCCAATTTCATCTGAAAAATTTATAGCATGCAAATTTCTTGATAAAAGAACTGAAGAAGATTCCATAAAAACAGTTGGAGGATTAGACGTTATTGGAAAATAATAAGGCATATTATAATCTTTAAACTCGTATAAAATATCAAAACCAAACAAATTTGTAGATAAAGAAAGGTACTCATTATAACCATTTTGGTTTTGGGCTTTTCTTAGTATTTTATTATATGTATTTATGCTTTTTTCATAGTATATATCAAATATACTTAAAGTGTTACTATAACCAATATTTAATGAATTTAATTCCACAAATGTATCCTCATTAGCTATAGAACTAAACTCAGAAAATCCCGTATCTAATTGAAATTCTTGAAGTTCAACTGACAATCTTGTATCTGAAGATAAAAAAGGTTGATTTATAGAATAATCATTTAATATGCCAGCTTTAAACTTTGTTTTGTTAGTTCCAAAAGATGCCAAGAAATCTCCAATTTCCGTAAAATATTGCACTCCAAATAAGTCGTAATCATGTTTAAAATTTAAAGCATTATATCTTGCGTCAGCTCGAGATTTAATTCCATAATTTCCCGTTCCGGAAATTGCAAATAATTCAACTTCATCTAGTGGCATATATTTTAGTTCTGCACCTTTAACTCTATTATCAAAATCTGTATTGTGATCTTGAAACATATTTGTAGCTAGACCATATCCATAGAGCGTTTGAATATGACCAAATTTAAACAAATATTGTGAATCTGATAGCTCAATGTAATATGTGTTAGGTAGAGAGTTTATTTTATATCTATCAATGCCGTATATTGGGGAGTTACTATACTCTAATTGAGTGTAAAAAAATATATTTTTATAATTATAATTAATATCTAAAAGGTTTTCAAAATAACTATAATTAACCTCTTGTAAATTTAAATCATTTATATTTGTGCCATTACCATATTTAGACTCAAAATTAAAGACCATATTGCTTTGGGAAATCAAAAAAGATGTTAGGAGTAATATTTTAAAAATCATTTAGTTAATAAGGAATCCGATTGAAAATCTATTAATTCAATGATTTCTTTTTCTAAGGCTATCTCATCACCTAGATTATATCCAACATGTTTGCTAGTGATATTGCCATCAATATCAGCAATGACAACAAATGGCATTATTGATCCGCCAAATTTTTTGAAGGAATCTTGTCTAGGGTCTTGCAAAACTTCGAATTCATATTTTGAGCTTTTAACATATTTTTTTACTTTTGACATACTCCTCGGAGTATCCATATTAATACTAATAACTTTAAATTTATTATCGTTGTATTTTTTATGAAATTCATTCAAAAATTTCATTTCTTTTTTACAAGGTTCACATGCCATGTTCCAAAAATTAAAAAGAACATAATAACCATCGGAAATCTCTTTTAATTTTATTTTTTTCTTATTGATATCTTTGAGAACTATATCTGGTATAGTCTCTATTTTTTTTTCTAAATCCGAATTTTCAGAAAAGCATAGAGATAATAAAGCTATAAAAAAAAATTTAAAAAAATATTTCAAAAAAAATCACTTTCTAGTAACTCAACTCCGTTACTGGTAGGTATTTATTAAGTTCTTCTCTAGTAAAAATTTTAACAGTTAATCTAGTATAATTATCTAAAACAGATACAGGCATGGCTAATTTATAATTAATATTTTGCGTACTGTTTTTAATATTAAACAGTATCCCATTACTTGAATCTAATAAATTAAATAAATGAGTAAATAATTCATATCTATTTACATCATAATCTCCAAATAATAAGTTATCATAACTAGAGTCCCAAGAATCAATAATTATTTTTTGTATATTACCATTTACATCAGTAAAAAAAAGCACTGGAAAAATTTCATTATCAAAATCATAAATGAGGTTTTTATCTTGGACATTAAAGGTATAATTATCATTAATAAACTCATATGTTTCAACTAAATTGTTGCTTTTGAAAGTATTGAATTTAAAATTTTTAATAAGCTTATTTAATTCATCTTTCTTTATTTTGTAGGATACAGGAACTGTCAAATCAACATAAGCATTATCAGTCCTATTAACTTGCATTTCAATGTCTCCAATGCTTATTTCATATGGATTAGATGTGAAATTCAATATTATATCTATAAGCTCTTTGGTCATCTCTTCTCTTATAGAAGAACTCATAGGATGTTTCTTCAAATCAAACTCTTTACTATTATTATCAATTAGATTACTAAAATCCATTCCTTTGTAATCTAAATTAAAATCATAATCTTTTTGAATTACAAAGTCTTCTAATATTCTGCTAAATAAGTCATCTTTTTCAAAATCAAATTCATTACTTTTGATTGAATTTTCTAAAATAAGTTTTTTTTCATTATTTGAAAAGTCATCATAAGTTAAACCTTTTAAATCTGTATCTAAAGATTGTTCAAATTTCCACAAAAAAGTATCATAAATACATTCAATATCTCTTAAGTCACATTCTACGTTTGAATTTGATATTAGCTTCCAATTATCTAGTTGATATATTTTATAATTTATGGACATGTCAAAGCCATTAATCGTAAAAGATCCATCCACAATGTATCTATCACTATTGTTTCCATTAAAAACTTCAGTATCAGGATCAATTCTTCCTGAAAACATAACAGAAACATCATCCCTATCTTTGAATCTATTAGATATTATTTCAGGGAATTTTGAAGAAAAATCTTCATATTTATTAATATCAGATAAATTAGTAAAATTCATAACCACTAATTGTTTCTCAAGATTAAATTCTCCATAAATATTATTAACTGTTTTTTCATTTAACATATAAATAAGTTCTGCTATTCTATCATCACATAAATTGATTATTTCTGATTGATATCTAATAAAACTTAAAAGTTGATTTTTTAGTTTACTAGCTTGTTTTCTATAATATTCAGATTTAACTAATTTTCTATTTATCTGTTTGTATTCAAAATGTGATTGATAAATTGGTGAGTTTAAACTGTGCGATATTATCGTTGGTGACATTTCTAAACGTTTTTCAAGTTCGTTTATTAAATCAGAGTAATTATCAACTATTGATTTAGTATGTTTTTCAGTCTCAAGAGTTTGTAAATATAAATGATATGAAACAGATTGATAAAAAAATTCCTTATCATTTTTATTATTTATTGAATTAGATATAGTTTCAAAATCCAATAATTTTTCAACATTCATTGCAATACTATCCGGAAGAAAAGAATTTGAAAAACTATTATCTATTGAAAATAGAATCGAACAAAACATTAATATTTGACAAACAGTTTTAATCATAAAAATTAATCTCTACAATAAAATAGGAAAGAAATATAATAAATAAACCAATATTTACATACTATTACATACAAAAAAAAAGCAGCTATAAAAGCTGCTTTTTTTAAAATATTATTAATTTATTTGATTAACATTATTTTTTGAGTCAATATGTCTGATGAAGTTGATAATCTTACGAAATATACTCCACTTGAAACATTTGAAGCATTCCATACAGTATTATAACTTCCTGACTCTTGATATGAATCAACTAAATTTTCAACCATTCTTCCACTTATATCATATACTGATAATGTTATATGACTATCATTTGGAACATTGTATGATAAGTTTGTTGAAGGATTGAATGGATTAGGGTAAGCTGGATTTAAGCTAATTTCAGTAGGTATATTTGTTGAGTATAAATTATCAACAATATCAATACTATTTGAAACCCAAGAGCTAATATCTCCAGATAAATCGTTTAGCATACCAGTTGAAGCTCTATATAACTTAAATTCTGGTATATCTCCCGATTCACAATAACCGGCTGTAAATGTTGAATTATCATCACCCATCACAGGCACATCAATAATTGTCCCATTATATTGTCTTGCGCCTACTAAAACACCATCATTATAAGCTAAAATCCAATCATTGTATTGAATATCTTCTATATTCTCAATATAGTAGAATGATTGCTTCTTAGATTGATTATAATCAAAATTTTCAGGTGTTTTAGGCACTTCAACATAATCATTAGCTGTTCTTGCTAACTCACCGCCTGACTGATAAACAAATTCAGTGTCATTATTTGTTAAGAACCAGTATCCTGAGTTTGGAGTAAAATACTGTAAACTACCAATCCATAGTCCACCATAATTGTACGCAGATATGCCTTCTCCGAAAATAGCATAAATGTTGCCTGCATCAGCCTGACTTCCAAGTCCAGCTAATACCTCAGTATTTACATTTAATGGATAGCCTATTAAGTTCGTACCTTCACTCAAAGAGTATGAGGTTTCAGGATCAATTGGAGTACCAAGAACACTTAATTCATCGTCACCACTCATGACAACCCAATATCCTGAAGTTTGATCTAAATCTGTTAGTGTACCAGACCAAGAACCTTCATCATATAACGCAGCTGATGTTCCAGTTGCCACAGCTAAAAGATTTGAAGTAACTGTGCTGAAAATATTTTCCACCGAGCTATCTTCCGGTAAGGTATAAAAACTGGATAAATTTGCATTATCATGTAAACTTATTATAGCTGTATCACAGTCATTCCAATCAATATCATCACATGTTCCACAGTTATCAATAGTATCAGCATCATCACTATCTGGCTCTACACATGAATTATCCCATGTTAAATCATCAAAACCATCAAATGAGCAATCAAAGTAATTTGTAGGACATTCACATGATGGTCCACCTACTACATCATTACCAAAGTAATCTGTACCTGTGTCATCAATTCCTTCTTGCTCATCATAACTACCTGCATCTTGATCACTACAACATAGACCATCTCCATCTGCATCATTATCAGGATCATAGGAACAAATATCAATTTCATCTATACACAAGCTAGCATCATCAAGAGTACATGCACAAATTCCATCTAGGTCTACATCATTTTCATCATCGAATGGACATGGATCTACATCGCCACACTGACCATCTTCATCGATATCATTTTGTGGATCATAATCACAAGTATCAATATCTCCACATAGACCGTCATCATCGGCGTCATTTTCATAATCGTAAGGACATTCATCAACATCACCGCAAATACCATCATCATCATAATCATTTTCTGGATCGTATGGGCATTCATCAACGTCACCACAAATACTATCGCCGTCTGCATCATTTTCTGGATCATAAGGACAAGTATCTACATCACCACAAATACCATCTGAATCAGCATCATCTTCAGCATCATATGGACATGGATCAACATCTCCACACTGACCATCATCATCAGCATCATTATAGTAGTCATAAGGACATATATCTTCGTCTGCACAATATCCATCTGCATCAATATCATTTTCTGGATCATTTGGACAAATATCTACATCACCACAAATACCATCGTTATCTGCATCGTCATCCTCATCATATGGACATGGGTCTGATATATAATCACATAATTCTGCATCATCACCTTCTAAAGTACAATTACACTGACCATCACCATCAATATCATTTTCTGCATCAAATGGACAACTATCTACATCAGCACAAAAACCGTCACCATCAATGTCATTATAAAAATCATTTGGACAACTATCTACATC